>OLPF01001181.1_pt1 | contig 23250 bp, 19 predicted proteins | sample 1673121 | NCBI WGS metagenome assembly OLPF01 (sample SAMEA3136756, study PRJEB25190) | human gut metagenome
GCCCGCTTGACGAATGGCCTAATCGGCCTCCTCGGAAACGGGCATCTCGGCATCGAGGAGGGCAAGCAACTCTGCCCGACTGTGTATATCGAATTTCCGGTAAATGCTCTGCGTATGAGTTTTGACCGTTGGTATAGAAATGAACAATTCGGTCGCAATGTCGGAAGCAGTCTTTTTCTGCGCGAGCAGCTGAAGAACCGTTTCCTCCCGCTTCGATAATCCGTACTGTTTCGCAAGAGCCGTGCACACGTCCGGCAAAGTGTAATAGTACTTGATCACGCTATCAACGGAAGGTCGCGAGCGTTTTGTTCCCCAATCTGAGCGATACTGGGCATCGCTGAACAAGAACAAGAAGGTCACCGCCAGCAGCGCCGAAAGGAACACGAGGATGGTTCCCAGGTCGATGCCAGCATCGCGCGCGACCATGCAAAACTGAATGCCGGCAATCGATGCGAAGCATTCGCACGCGATGGCGATGGCGAAAATTCTTATCGGATCGAGCCTATGTCTCAGGCAGATGGCGCAGTAAACGGCAAAGCAGAACACTGCGAAGAAAGCGTAGGCCACTCCGTTGAGAGCACCGGCAGCCAGATACCCCATCGCTCCCAGCGATGCAGCTAAAAGAGCCAGCTCGGCGCAAAGCAACGAAAGGTTATACAATCCCTTCAGTTTGATGACCTTGCCTCCGAAGAGGGAGAAAGCGACAACCGTCAGAGCCGCAATGGCGAAGCCCAGGCCCGATGCAAGGACAAAGTGCGGAGAAGCGATAACCCCACATGCCTTGATCACGAAAAGAACGGCGAACTGCACCACGAACAGCCCCACGGGCAAAAAAGGTTGCGAAGCGCTATCGTCAATGTCACCTCCCCGCAAATCCCCCGGAACGACAAACCCCTTTCGGGAAGCAAGCAGGAAAAGGACGATAAGCACCGTCGCCACGCCGTTGGCGATTATTTGATGGAGAGAAGAGGGCAGCAGGGCAATAACGACGATGAGAGCCCCCGTCGCACAAAGCCAAAAGGCGAGCCACAGCAGCACTAATGTCATTTTCAGTCGCGAGAGCCTGGCGAAACACCCCAACAGCACGACAGTTTGGAAGACAACCGTGCAAAGTGCAGCTGCATATGCCAGAATCGCACCGCCCCAGGTACTCGCCACTGACAGCAAAACCCCCGCAAACCCCGAGATTACCAACCCTCGCGGGCATACCGAAGAAGTCATTTTTCGCACAGCCCCAGGGATAAGGGCGGCAAGCGCACAGCAGGAACCCAAAAGCAGGTAATCGAAGCGTATCGAGGGGGCATAGCCTTCGAGGGGAGCTCCGGCATCGATCGACCAGGCGAATGCCAACGCCAACACCACGAATACCATTGATGCGTCTGCGGATTTTTCGAACAATCTTCCCTTTTTCGGCATTCCCACTCCATTTCCCTTTGCGACGCATTTCAGTGTACCCGAAATGAAAACGGCACGCGAACCCAGCATCGATATTACTTCTGAGCGAGCGCATTCTGTTTGCCGCCACCTTCCACAGCGCCATCGACCGCCGTCGCCAGCTGGAGCGAGAGCTGGAGGAATAGCCGGAAGCACCCTCCAGAGAGCGCACACCCGACAGCGCCCTCACCACGCGCCAGGCGCTTAAGCGCGACGCTCACTGCGCCAGGGCGAACTCGCGGATGGTGCGGTCGATGGGCTCCATGAGGGCCACGGCCACCGCCTCGTCGCGGCAAATTCGCATGGCGCCGCCGCGGTAGTCGAGCACCACCTCGCCGGTCACCTCGTCCCACAAAAGCAGCTTCGAGAAGAAGTGCCCGTTTTCGTCGGCCTGCCCGCGCGCGGCCCCTTCCAAATAGTCGGCAGAGAACTGGAAGGCGCGGCGGGACTGCAGAAACGACAACTTGCCGCGAATGTCCTCCAGAAAGGGGACGCCGTCGGAGTCCACGACGTCGCCGGCGTGGTTGCGCAAGCCGGCGATGGCCACCACGGGACGATCGCCGTCGATGATGGAGGCCTCGGCCGCCACTTTCCGCAACCGGCGCGGCGCCGGCGCATCGGCGAGCCAGGTGTCGGGGCGCTGGGGTTCCATACCGGCCGCGTACTCTTCGGCCAGCGAGTGCATGGCCGTGCGCACCGACGGGTAGAACTTGAAGCCCTGCATGAGTCGGCGCAGCTCGTAGCGGGTATAGTGGTCGCTCGTCTCCTTGATGGGCCGCACGAGCTTCACGTGCACGCCGCGCGCCATGAGGGAATCCAGCGTCTCGTCCAGCTTGTCGGCGGCGGTCGTGTCGATGGTGTCGAGCTTCGACAGCTTCAGGATGAGAGCCTCGTTGCCGGCAGCGGCGGCCTCTATCTCCTCCTGGGCCTTCGCGATGTTCATGAAGGACAAATCGCCCGAGAGCTTCGCGATGCCGAGCGCGTAGCCCACCTCGATGTCCTTCTTCGCCGGCAGATCGTCGGGCTTGTAGGGCACCGCGCCCAAAAGCTCGGGGCCGGAGGTGTCGATCTTCTCTCGACCGGCGCGCAGGGCGAGCGCCAGAATGAAACCGCCCAGGATGCCCGCCACGGCGCCGAGCAGCACCACGAGGGCCGCCGAGGCGGCGAAGACCATGAACTCCCGGCGCGTCTTTAGAGCGTAGGTGGTGATCTTCCCGAAGTCGACAATGTCGAGCAGGGCCACCACGACGATGGCCGACAGGGCGCAGCGGGGCAGAAAGCCCATGAACGAGCCGGCGGCGAAGGCGACCACGGCCACAATGAGGGCCGAGAACACGCTGGCCACCTGGGAGAGGGAGCCCGAGGCGATGCCCGCAGCCGTGCGCGACATGGAGGCCGAGCACGGCGGGCAGCCGATGAGGCCCACCAGCGCGTTGGCCAGGCCGAAGGTGCGCATCTCGCCGTCGGGAGACGGCGCGGGCACATCGCCCGCCGAGAACGCCTCGACACACAGCAAAGATTCCAACGACACCACCACCGCGATGGCGAAGGCGGCCAGAAGCAGTGCCACGATGTCGAGCCCCTCGGGCAGCACGGTCGCGATATGGGGAAGCGTGCCCGATACCTGCGGAAGGAAGACGATGGGAAGCCCCGCCGCTGCCAGCCCGTTGCACACAAGCGCGGCCGCGACGAGCACCACGATGGCCGAGGGCACTTTCGGGAAGAAGCGCTTCAGGAGATACATGCCAGCGATGCAGAGAGCCGACACCACGGCGCAGGCCCACGAGGCGCCCGGCAGGCACGAGACAATGGCGGCGACCTTCGACACGATGGCGCCGGAGGTGTCGGCCGTCGTGCCCAGAAGCAGCGGCACTTGGCCGATGACCACGGTGAGCGCGATGCCGAAGATGAACCCGTGCATGACCGGCAGCGGCGTACGGCGGATCAGGCGACCGGCACCGGCCCAGCCGAGCAGCAGCAGGAACAGCGCCGTGAGCAGGGTGAGCAGGGGCATGGCGGAGACAATGGCGTCCTGGCCCTGGGCCGCAATGCCGGCGGCGGCGAGCATCGAGGCGGTCATGGCGGCCGCGGCCGAATCCATGCCGAAGACCCCCCGCCGCGTGCCGGTGAGCAGCCCGAAGGCCAGCGGCGCCACGATGGAGGCCCATAGGCCATAGATGGCCGGCAGCCCCACCACCTCCGCATAGCCCATAGCAATGGGGATGGAAAGCGCGGCGATAACCAGGCCCGCGACGGCGTCCTTCGGCAGATCGGCCGCTCGATACCCCTTCATGGCCTCAACGATCATCGCCCCTCCTCACTTTTTATCTTCTCGTCTCCCGTTTCCCGCTCAGCTCGCGTGCCTCGTCCGGCCGCCGCCCGTGGCCTTTTACGCCACACAGCCGTCCAACGCCCGACGCCGCCTCTCCGCCGACTTTCGGCAATCCTCGCATCATGGGGCGCCCGTCTTCCAGAAAGGCGAGATTGTACCAGATAAATGCCGAGATCGCAGCGCTTATTCCAACGGCTTGTCCCGACCAGGGACGTCCTGGATGGTGCGCAGGCCGTTTGACGGCGGCTCGCCGAGGGGGAACCAGTACTTCCACGCCTCGAAGGGATGGGCGCCCTCCACCCGGTCCACGTTCCTAAAGGCGTCCTTGGGGACGATGGTGTGCAGCTCGCGGCCGCTTTCCGTGAGCAGGTGGATGCCGCCGGCCGCCAGCGCCTCGTCGCAGAAGGTGAGGCAGTTGTAGGTGATGAGGTTGTAGGTGCCGGTATGCGCGCGGCGGTCCTCGGCGCAGGCCTGCACGGCGCGGAAGGTCGCCTCGTCGCACCACAGGGCGATGGCGCAGTTCACGTGCTCGTTCCACCAGTTCCCCGGCTGGCATGAGCCGACCGCCATCCGTTACCGTTTCATAGGCTCTACCGCGATCTCGCCATTCGAGCGCCCTTCCCATCCTCGGCACCGTCACTGCTTGGTGACAGTTCGTCCTTCTCGCCTTCCTCCGCCGTTGCAATCATTAGCATTTTCCCGTGAAAAGACCTGCGCGAAGGAGGAACAAGCAGTGGCGAAGAGGGCCCGCATTATCGTGGTCGGATGCAGCCTGTTCGGGTGCGCCGTGGCCCAGGCGCTCTCGGCGGCCGGCCACGACGTCATCGTGGTGGACATGCAGGAGGACGCCCTGGACGGGCTGGGGCCCGATTTCGACGGCGAGACGCTCACCGGCGACGGCAAGAGCGCCCTGGTGCTGGAGGAGTGCGGCGTGCGCCGGGCCACCCACCTGGTGGCCGCCACGGGCGACGACGCCTCCAACCTGCTCATCGCCGAGCTGGCCAGCGAGATCTTCGGCGTGCCCCACGTGCTGCCCCTCGTGGACGACGACGCTTTGGCGGACATCCTCGACGACATGGGCATCGCCCCCATCTGCCCCCATCGCATCTGCGAGGACGAGTTCTTCCGCCTCACCGGGCTGACGCGGAAGGAGGCCGACCTATGAGGGTGGTGATCGTGGGCGGCCGCTCCCGGGCCGATTATCTGATGGGCGCCTTAGCTGAAACCGTCGACACCGTCGTGGCCATCAACGACGACCGCCGCTTCTGCGAGTACCTCTCCAGCCGCCATGACGGCACGGTGATCTGGGGCAACGGCATGAAGCTGGCCGTGCTCGAGGAGGCCGGCGTCGCCGGGTTCGACGCCATCGTGGCCCTCACCGGCCTCGACGCCGACAATTTGGCCATCTGCCAGGTGGCCAAGAAGTTCCTCGGCATCCGCATCCAGCTGTGCATCGTGTCCAACCCCGAGAACACGGCCATCTTCCGCCAGCTGGGCGTCACGGCGGCCATCAGCGCCACGGCCACCCTGGCCCAGGCCATTCGCGGGGCCCTGGAGCTTCCCGACCCCGCCGACGCGAAGGCCTCGGCCGCGGCGACGGTGGCCGCCGCTGCGGCCGAGGCCGGCAACGGCGAAGGGGACGGCGCCGATGGCACCGCCGACGACGAGGAAGACCCCGGTGCCCCCTCGCCCTTCCGCTCGATTCTGGGCTCGTGGCACCACTTGGGGAAAGAGCGCCGGTGACCGTCATGGGAAAGACGCGCGGCGACAACCTTGCGCCGGCCATCGCCCTGGGCGAGCCGGGCGGCGAGCGCTCCGGCCCCGGGCCCCTGCTCGCGCGCTACGTGGGCGTGGCCGTCATGTTCGTCGGCCTGGCGGGCTTGGCACCCCTGGCGGTGCTGCCGGCCTACCCCGACGAGGTGGCCCTCGCGCCGTGCTTCATCTTCCCCGGGATCGGCGCGGCCATGGCGGGCTACCTCGTGTACTTCGCCTCGCCCGACCCCGCCCCGGGCGCCCGCCTTACCCGCGGGCAGGCCGCCGCCTGCACGGTGCTGGTCTGGGTTCTCGCCATCGCCGTCTACGCGCTGCCCTACGTGGCCGCGGGGCTGCTCTCCCCCGTCCAGGCCGTCTTCGAGTCCACCAGCGGGCTGACCACCACGGGCTTAAGCGTGGTGGACGTGGACACCTGCCCGGCCATCTTCCTGTTCCACCGCAGCCTCACCTGCTACCTCGGCGGTGTGGGGCTCGTGCTCATCCTCACCTGCGTGGTGACCCAGACCGGCGGCCTGGGCGTGTACAACGCCGAGGGCCACACCGACCACTTGCTGCCGAGCGCCGCCAAGACCGCCCGCATGATCCTGCTCATCTACAACGGGCTCATCATCGCCGGCGCCGTGGCCTACTGGGCGGCCGGCATGACCCTCTTCGACGCCATCAACATCTCCATGTGCGCCGTGCCCACCGGCGGGTTCGCCACCCACGGCGAGAGCATCGCCTATTGGAACAGCCCAGTCATCGAGGCCATCACCATCGTGCTCATGGTGGCCGGCGGCACGAACTTCCTTCTGCTGTTCCTGCTGCTGCGCGGTAAGCTCAAGGCGTTCCTCACCCATATCGAGACGCCGCTGTACTTCGGCACCATCGCCGTCATGGCCCTGGTGGTGGCCGGTTTCTTCCTAGGCCAGGGCGTCAGCGGCGACGGAGCCGAGGCGCTGCGCCAGGGCACGTTCCAGGTCGTGTCGATCCTGACCTCCACGGGGTTTCAGACCATCCCCTCCTTCGCCGATCTGGGGCCGGCGCTCCTGTTCCTGTTCGGCCTGCTCATGCTCGTCGGGGCCGAGGCACGCTCCACCTCCGGCGGCATCAAGCTCTACCGCGTCGCCGTCGCCTCGCTGGGACTCGGCCGCGATTTGCACGAGCGCTACGGCAACAAGCGCCACGTGACGAGCATCAAGATCAACCGTTTCGGGAAGCGGTCGGTGCTCACCGAGGTGGACGTGGCCGAGGCCCAGACCTACGTGGTGCTGTACCTGCTGCTGTGCGCGGCCGGTGCGTTCGCGCTCATCCTCTGCGGGGCCACCCTGCAGGAGGCGGTGTTCGACTTCGTCTCGTGCCTCGGCAGCACCGGCGTGGGCACGGGCTTCCTCGGTACGGAAAGCGGCCCCGCGCCGCTGCTGATCGGGAGCGCCGGGATGCTTCTGGGCCGTCTCGAGATCATCCCCCTGTTCATGGGGGTGGGCACCTTGGCGTCGATGATTCGGAAAGGGGTTCGCCATGGCCGCTAGCAGTCGCAGATTCCCGTTGAGAAGCTCCCTCTCGGCACGGCGCGTCCTGCGCAACTTGGTCGCCTTCGCCCTGCTCTACGGGGCCGGCCTGGCCGCCGTGTGGGGCTTCTCGCTCTTGGGGGTGAGCACGCTTGTGGCCTTCCCCGTCTTCGTGCTGGGCGTGCTCATCGCCAGCCTGGAGACCGACTCGGGGCTGTGGGGCGCCACGCTGGGAGTGGCCTACCTGCTCTCCTACGACTTCCTGTTCACCGCGCCCCTCTTCACGCTGAAGGTGCTCAGCCGCACCGACGTGGCGGCGCTCGCCATCTTCCTCGTCGTGTCGCTCATCATGGGCGTGATCACCCACCGCATGAGCCGCCAGGTGCAGGCGGCCGAGCGCACGGCCTGCGCGCTGGGGCGGCTGAATCGGCTGAGCGTCGGGCTGCTGGAGAGCTCCACCCCGCAGGCGGCCTGCAGCTTCGCCCAGGAGTTCCTGACCCGGGTGCTGAGGCGGCCGGTGACCATCACCTTGGGGGAGCCGCCGGCCGCGGGCAGCGCGGCGGCCCGCGACTGCTACGAGCGGCGCGCGCCCACCGGCTACGGCGAGCCGGGCTGGCGGGATGCGACGGAGAAGTACCTGCCGCTCGGCATGAAGGGGCGCCTGTACGGGGTAGTGGCCATCGACTGCTCCTCGGGGGATGTGGATAGCGGCAGCCTCTCCCTCGTCAACGCCGTGGTGGCCCAGACCCTCGTGGCCGTGGAGCGCAACGAGCTGGCGGAAGGCGAGCCCGACGGCGCCGGCGCCCCAGCGGCCACATCGGCCCCGTCCAACGACAAGAGCGCTGCCGAACCGATACGTCCGGCAGCGCTCTCATAGACCGATCGCGATACCCCAAGGCCAATCGCGACGGGCGGTTCTCGGCTCCAGGCGCGCTACTTGTCCAGCATCTCGCGCACTTCGCCGCGGCCCTCGTCGTGCAGGGCCTTCTCGTCGGGCGCCAGGCGCTCCAAAAGCTCCAGCAGCTCGCCCATATGCTCGCGCTCCTCGTCACGGATGTCGGAGAGCACCTTCTTCGCATCCTCGTTATCCGTCGCCTGGACGTGGGCGTCGTACTCGTGGATAGCCTCAAGCTCCCCGATGATGTCCTGGCGAATGGCGTTGACGAGCTCCTCGTCAGTCAGCTTGCGCGGCACTTCCATCACGAACGGATTCGAAATTGTGGCCATGACGGTTCCTTTCTCGCAGCTTCTAAAAGGCCCGCGCCTGCAACGCCTGCGGTAGCACGGCGGCAAGCGCGAGGGTCTGTGGGCCATCCTAGGCGATTGGGTTGGAGCCGCAGCCCAGGCCGCCTTGTTGCCACCGACCTGTAGACACTGCGACAAGAAGCGTTGGATTAGACGGCCAACGGCGCGCCCAGTCCAGGGCGTAGCGCGCCGCCGTCACCGACGTGCCGTTGGAATGCACGCTCAGATCGTCCATCACAAACGCGATCCTCATGAGGCCCTTACTCCTCGGTCGCCAGGGCGAGACCCTCGGCGGCGGAAGCGGCCGAGGCGGCCTGGTCGCGCTTCGCCTCGGCGACGCGGGCCTTGCCGCGGGCGCGGGCCTCTTCCACCGAAACCGTTTCGATGCGGGCGATGAAGTACCAGATCTCGAACACGGTCAGTCCGATGAGGATGGCCTTCAGCCACCACTGCGGCACCACCAGCGCGAGCATCGGCATGGCGGTCACGCCGGGGGCAGCGCACAGGATTTTGGCCCGCAGTGTGAGCGAGCGCGTTTCCATGAAGTTGGCGATGAAGCGCTTGTACATGCGGGTTCCCTCGAACCACGTGTTCAGACGCTCGGAGCTGCGCAGGAAGAAAAACGAGGTCAGCAGCAGAAACGGCGTTGTAGGGATAATGGGAATGATGACGCCTATGCCCCCTAGCCCCAAGAACAGCAGCCCCAACCCCGCATACAGATAGCGCTTGATCGTCATTGCATCTCCCGTTTCATCCACCGACCCGATGGGCCGTCATTTCGATAGCTCGCCGTCCCAAAGGCGCAGCGTGCACCAGCGTAGGGATATCTTAGCGGCCCGCGCCCGGCCGCCGCATCACCCGAATGAGCTATATACGGGAACGCAACAAGGCCCCCGCCAACCGCGACCATCCCATCTGCTGCGGTCGCCTTGCCTCGCAGGGGCCCGACGCGCGCTACGTGACGGCCAACGAAAAACGCCCCGCATCTTGCAGCGCGACAGAACAGCAACGTGCAAGAGCGGGGCGATCCGATCAGCCAAGAGCTGGGGTCCGGCACTACTGGCAGAGGGCGCCGGCCTCCTTATCCACCACAACGGTGACGTTCGGATGGAACTGCAGGATGGAGGCGGGCACCTCGGGAGTGACCGGCCCGAAGAAGGCGCGGCGAACGATATCGGCCTTGTCGGAGCCGTTGGCGACCACGAGGATCTCCTTGGCCGCCATGATGGTGCCGATGCCCATGGTGTACGCCTCACGGGGCACGTCGTCAATGGAATCGAACAAGCGGGAGTTGGCGTTGATGGTGCTCTCCGTCAGCTCGACGCAGTGCGTTTCCTTGGGGAACTCAGGCGCGGGCTCGTTGAAGCCGATGTGGCCGTTGTGGCCCAGGCCCAGAAGCTGCAGACCCAAACCGCCGGCCTCGGCGATGCTCTGCTCGTAAGCGGCGCACGCGGCAGCAGCGTCGGGGCAGGCGCCGTCCGGCACATGGGTGCGAGCCGGGTCGATATCGACATGGGAGAACAGGTTGTGCTCCATGAAGTAACGGTAGCTCTGGTCGTGCTGCGGATCGAGGCCGCGGTACTCGTCCAAGTTGAAGCTGGTCACGTCCTTGAAGGACAGCGCGCCGGCCTCGTAGTCCTCAACCAGGCAGCGGTACAGGCCGATAGGGGTCGAGCCGGTGGCCAGACCCAGCACGCAATCGGGGTGCGAGGAAACATAACCGCTTATCACGCGCGCGGCAGTGCGCGACATGGCCTCGTAATCTTCGGTGACGATGAACTTCATGGGAAGCCTCTCTCTTGGAGCCGCTAGATAAATATGTGTGCTCATGCTAAACCATGCCTTCCCTGCAGCGGAGGTCAGCCGCGAGTTTTCATCAGGTTTTCAGCGCCTTCCTCCGCCGCCAGCAGCTCGCGGGCGTGGGCGATGGCGTCGTCGATGCAGCTGCGGAAATGTTCCTCCCCCACCAGATCGACGAAGCCGGCGCGGCGCATGGTCTTCATCGGCTGCTCGTTCACATGGGAGAAGATGAGGCTCACCCCGTTCGCGTTGCAGTAGTCGTAGAGGTTCTCCAGCGCGTTCATGCCCGTCGCGTCCAGGGAGGGCACGCCGCGCATGCGGATGATCAGGTAGTGCGTGAAGTCCTTCACCGAGATGTCGGCGATGCGCTCGGTCATGCCGAAGAACATCGGCCCGTTGATCTCGTACACGCGCACGCTCTTCGGCAGCTCGCGCAAATGCGTGACCTCGGAGTTCTCGTCGCAGTAGTACTTCCAGCCCTTGACCTCAGTCTCCTCGCTTACCATCTTCATGAACAGCACCACGGTGATGAGCATGCCCACGCCGATGGCCACCACCAGGTCGAACACGATGGTCAGCACGAAGGTGAGCAGCAGCGTGGCGACGGCCCCCTTCGACGCCGTCTGGCACAGGTGCGCGAAGTTGCGCCAGCCGGACATGTTGTAGGCGACGTACAGCAGAATGGCGGCGATGGTGGGCATGGGAATGAGCGCCGCGTAGGGCATGAGGAAGGCGAGCACGGCGATGAGCACAAGCGCGTGCACCATGCCGGCGATGGGCGTGCGACCGCCGGCTTTCACGTTGGCGGCGGTGCGGGCGATGGCGCCGGTGGCGGGAATGCCGCCGAAGAGCACCGAGGCGATGTTGCCGACGCCCTGGGCCACCAGCTCCATGTTGGCGCGATGGTGCCCGCTGATCATGGAGTCGGCCACCACGCAGGAGAGCAGCGACTCGATGGCGGCCAGAATGGCGATAGTGACTCCGTTGGCGAACTGATCGCGGAACAGCTCCAAGCTGAGGTGAGGCATATGAAAGGTGGGCAGGGCGCTGTCGATGACGTAGAGGTCGCCGATAGTGCAAACATTGAGGCCCAGGCCGCTCACCAGCGCGATGCCCGCGAGCAGGGCCATAAGCGAGCTGGGGACGCGCTCGGTCACGCGCGGCCAGAGGAACAGCACAGCCAGGCAGACGACGCCCACCAGGCACGCCTGCCAATTCACTGTGGAGAAATTGCCCGCGATGGCCGCCAACTTCTCCGTCGTCTCCACCGTGGTGGTACCGGGCGGATAAGTGAGACCGAAGAAGTCCTTCAACTGGCCAATGGTCAGCGTGACGGCGATGCCCGCGGTGAACCCGGTCGTGATAGTGAAGGGCACGAAGCGAATGAGGGCGCCCAGCTTGAACAGACCCATGAAGATGAGCAGGATGCCCGCGATGATGGTGGCGGCGATGAGGCCTTCAATGCCATCGGTGGCCACGATGCCGGCGACGATGGTGGCAAACGCCGCCGTGGGACCAGAGATCTGCACGCGGCTGCCGCCGAGGAACGCGATGAGGAATCCAGCGACGATGGCGGTGTAGAGGCCCTGCTCCGGCGACACCCCCGAGGCGATGCCCAGCGCGATGGAAAGCGGCAGCGCCACCACCGCCACCACGATGCCCGCCACGATGTCCTTGGGAATCTGCTCTTTCAGCTCCTCCTTGCTGGAATGTTTGATGATGCTGAAGAGGATGGGCTTTAACTTATCGCGCTGCTGCATGGCGGGAAAACTCGGCTCCTTGGGTCGTCGCGGGCGGAAAGACACGAGGCCGCATTCTATCGCTGACCAAATCGCCCAGCAATAGAGAACCCGCGTTCGGCCGAAAGTCGCCCTTCGACGCATGAAAAACGGCCCCGCAGGGTAGTGCGGGGCCGTCGGATGCTGAATACGCTCAGCTGCTCTGCTGCCGCTCGCTCGCCCTGTTACCAGGTGCGGGAGGCCAGGGCGCGGAACTGGGCCACGGTGGAGACGTGGGAGTTCAGGCCGCCGTCGACGGTCACCACCTGGCCGGTGAAGTACGAGCTCTCGTCGGAGGCGAGGTAGACGCACATGGCCGCGATGTCCTCGGGCGTGCCGTAGCGGGCCACCTCGATGTTGTCCAGGAAGATGTCCTTCAGCGCCTGAGGTACCTTCGCCTCGTTCTGCGGCGTGACAATGAGGCCGGGGCGCACGCAGTTGCAGCGGATGTTCTGCTTACCGTACTGCAGCGCCGTGTACTGGGTCAGCATGTCGACACCGGCCTTGGCGCAGGCGTAGGCCGTCGAGCCCAAATCGCCGCCGCAGGAGGCCATGGAGCCGATGTTGATGATAGAGCCCGCGCCCTGCTCTTGCATGAAGGGCAGCACGGTCTTAGTGCAGTAGAACGTGGAGCGCACGTCACTCGCGAACACGGCATCCCAGTCCTCCAGGGAGATCTCGTCCACACGGCCGTCCTTCAGCGCCATGCCGGCGGCGTTGTTCACCAGCACGTCGATGGAGCCCCACTTCTCCTTGGTGTCGGCGAACAGCGCGTCCACCGTTTCGGGCTGGGTGATATCCAGCTTGTGGAACCAGGCGGTGCCGCCCGCCTCGGCGATGGCGTCCACGACGGCCGCGCCGCGCTCCTCGTTGCGGCCGCACACCACCACGCGCGCGCCCTCGGCGCCGAACATCTTCGCGATACCCGAACCGATGCCGCTGGTGGAGCCGGTGACGATGGCAACTTTGCCCTTCAAACGATCCATGGTTTCCCTCTTTCTACGCACTATGGCCAGCCAGCTTTGATGATTTTAGCAGTAATGGAATGCGACGGTACGTCCCGTCCGGCCCGCGCGCCCGATCTCCCTTGGCAATGGCGCGGAGATCGCGAAAGCCGGCTTGGCTCCAGACAAACTTCCGCCCCCCCCTACGCCGCAAGGAATCGAGAGGGATCGGCATCGGCGTCGGCATCGGCATCGGCGTCGGTATCGGATTGGCGGCGCATGCGAGCCGCCAAAGCCAGCGGGGCGCCCTTGCGCTACTATGGCAGCAAGACGGCCGAAGCAGACGAGAAAAGAGGCGTCGTGGAAGATACCGAAGGCAGAGTCGCAGCGCAGGATTTTTCAGGGGAAGAGGCCTGCGGCCTTGGCGCAGATCGCGCCGTGTGCCCGATCTGCCCGCATGCCTGCGCCCTGGTCGAGGGGCAAACGGGGCTCTGCCGTGCGCGCGTCGCCGAGGGTGGAGAGGTGGTGGACGCCAACTACGGGCGCATCACGTCACTGGCACTGGATCCCATCGAGAAGAAGCCGCTGGCCCGCTTTCGCCCTGGAAGCAAGGTGCTCTCCGTAGGTTCCTACGGCTGCAACCTGCGCTGCCCGTTCTGCCAGAACGCTTCCATCGCCTGCGCCGGCGAGCGCGACGTGCCCTGGCGCGAAATCGCACCGGCCGAGTTGGTGGATGCGGCCGCATCGCTTGTGACCGAAGGCAACATCGGGCTCGCCTTCACCTACAACGAGCCGCTCGTGGGCCTCGAGTTCGTCCGCGACACCGCGCGCCTCGCCCACGAGCGTGGCCTGGTCAACGTGCTGGTATCCAACGGCTACGTGAACGACGGCCCGCTGCACGAGGTGGCACCGTTCATCGATGCCGCGAACATCGACCTGAAGGGCTTCACCCAGAGCTTCTACGACCTCGTCGGCGGTGACTTGGCAACTGTGAAGCACACCATAGAAGTGCTGGCTGCCACACCCAGCTGTCACCTGGAAGTAACGACGCTCGTCATCCCCGGCCTGAACGACAGCGACCAGGAAATCGCCGAGGCCGCCCAATGGCTCGCCTCGCTGGATCCGTCGACCCCCTACCACCTGACCCGCTTCTTCCCCTGCCACCGCCTTACCGACCGCCCCGCCACCCCACCCGAAACCGTACACCACCTGGCCAACGTAGCGAGGCGCTATTTGAAGCACGTCTACGTAGGAAATTGCTAACGATCAAAACTTAAGGGCCGCGCCACTAAAAGCACCGACTACCCCTGTCGCCGCTCGACATACTCCTTGAAGCCGGGCAATGCGAAGTAGAAGTCGCCATCGAGAGTTTCGCCAATAACGCCGCTTTGCACGAGCCGCTTCTTGTAGGTGGAAATATGTCCCGAAGGCTTGCCAAGCCGATCCATCAGGTCGGCGCGGCTGGTGACTTTCCCATCTTGAGCCATTGCCGCAAGAAATGCCCTGTCCGCTCGGGAGAGTTCCGCGTAGGTGACATCGAAGATGCGATCCTCTAACTCGCGCTGAGCCCTCTGCGCACCAGCGCGGACATCGTCAACACTCAGGAAGGCGTCATCGGGATGCATTCGCCACGCCCGGTAGCCCAGAAGCTGCAGCATAAAAGGAAATCCGTCGATAGCTTCAACGGCTTCGCCCAAGGCCTCTTCGTTGATGAGCCTACCGCCCTCTTCCACGGTCAGACGGAAAGCCTCCTCAACTGCATAGGGGGCCAACGGGCCCAACTCGAACTGCTGAGCCCGGCGCAAAAACGACGTGCTCTTTCCGCTCAGAAGCGAGCTTATATGAAAGGGAAGCCCCGCCATGACAAGAGCGACCTTGCGATTCTCGCGTACGAAATGCTGGTAGGTTGAAACCAGGTGGCTCATCTCATCGAGAGACACGTCCACTTCGTCAACAGTTATCAGCAGACCGGCATCCACTTCGCTTAAACGATCCAGAAGACCATTCATGCGGGTACGCCAATTCGCATCCGAATCGTCTTTTGCACTCCAAGTTGCTCCTCCTATACCCGCGATGCTCACGCCCGTGAGGCGTTTCTCGGACGAGGCCGCGATGAGATGCGAGGCCGACTCCTCGGTGCGCTGGACAATATCTTCGAGCATGCCCGGAGTGGCCGAAACGTTGGCCACCACCCATCCGAGCCGAGACGCCTCGTTGCCAAGATACGTGAGAAGCGCCGTTTTGCCGCACCCACGTGGGCCAACGAACAGAGCGCAGAGATTCATCGTCTGCTCTTCGAAGGTACTCAAGATATCTGAGAGCACCTGTTCGCGACCAGCGAAATAAGCGGGCACTTTTCCGAATTCCGGCGTAAATGGGTTGAAGGTCTCCTGCTGCACCTTCGCAATCTTGTCTGCCACGGAAACCTCCTGCCATCTGCCCGCCGCAACAGTAAGATCGTAGCATCCTTGATCTCTTTTAGCAATCTTGATCTCTTTTAGCGTCCTTGATTTGTTTTAGCGTCCTTGAGCGCCTTGAGTGCGAGGCGTTGCCCGAAACACGCCTATACGGATAATCGCGATGGAGAATCTTACGAGAGATCTTCCATGGAATACGTGCTGTAGCCCTCGTAGCGATAGCTGGCGTCGATGCCCTTCATGTACACCCGCCGATCATTCACCTGATCGGTAAGGGCCTCCTTGAGAAGTGCTTTGATCTCCACATCCTTCACGGGGCTTCGCTCCATGGCGAGCAAATAGTCCTCCCCGTCGACAAGGCTCCAGTCGACCACGACGCCGCATGAGCGTTTCAGCATCTGATCGAGCCAGATTCTCATGCTGCGCCCATTGCCCTCGCGGAAAGGGTGGGCGACGTTCATTTCAACGTACTTCTCGATCACTTCGTCGAACGTTGCCTGCGGCATGCGGTCGATGGCGGCAAGCGCCTCCTCCAGATAGAGCGAGGGCGCGAAGCGAAAGCCGCCCTTGGAGATATTCTCCCGACGCATGCGCCCGGCAAAGTCGTAAATGTCCTGGAAAAGATAGGCATGAATCTCGGCAAGGCCGGCAAACGTTCCCGCTTCCAGCTCGTCAAGCAGGCCGCGCTCGAAAAGCTCGAGGGCCCGCACCTTCGTCAGCCGCTCTTCCTCGCGCGCCAATTCGGCATCGCTGCTTATGCCCAACTTGTTACCAAGAACCATATGTTTTCCCTGTCGCATCGGTCGCGCGGCTGCCGCAGCAATCAAGCCGCCGCGACCACCCGCCATGCGCTCGATAGCCTTCCTTTCGATCCCGCCTTGCGGAAAACGAGTATACCAATATCTGGCCTTCCCTCTTGCGCGGTCGGCCCTTCTGCTGCTAGACTGCACTTCCGTCAGCGAGAGCGCTGGCGCATTTTATCCAGAGTCGGGGTAGAGAGTTGGCTCGACGATCCCGGCACCAACCGGCCGCGCGGCACGGTGGTCCCGCCAACATCGATGAAAGGAGTCCTGCCATGGACAACGTCTCTGTGCGCGATGCGCGCGAATTCCTTAACCTGAGCGTCGAGCAGCCGAGGATGCACCTCCTCGATGAGCCCACGGGCTACATTTCGGCCATGGGAAAATCCAACTTGGGCCACCAGATGCGCTACAGCGCGGAGCGTCTGGAAGCCGAACTGGCCAATGGCGGCGAGCCGCGCGTGCTCCAGCTGGTCTGCGAAGGCGACGAGCGCGAGCCCCAGTCGTGGACGCTCTATGCCGACGGCCTCAAGTGCGCCCACGGAACCGGCGAGTTCGCCCGTGCGTGCTTCTGCGAAGCAGCCGATGCGTTCATGGGCGTGTGCCGCGAAGCCGTACGCGCCGCCGCCCTCCCCTCCCGCAGCGCGCATGACTACGACCTGCTGCGCACCGCCCGAAGGATAGCGGCGGTGGAAGCGGGCGCCTCTCGTCCAGCAAATCGATAACGACCGATAGCGACCGATAGCGACCGATAACGACCGATAACGACCGAAAAGGAGAGGTAGAGTACGTCGGAGTCCCGAACCCTGAACAGCTCGTTAAGAAATTCTGGGACGGAGTGCACAATCCCTCGAAAGTCAGCGCCAACATTCTCACAGATGATTCGATCACCATTGAGACAATTAACGACTGCGACATTATCCGCATTCAAGTTCCTCGCGCCAACCGTCATTTGAGACCTATCTACATCTGCGGCAATCGGGAAAAGGGAACCTACCGCCGAGATGGCGAGGGAGATTATCGCTGCTCATCCGAAGAAATCGTTGCCATGATTCGCGATGCCAGCAACGAGTCGCTCGACGACACCGTGCTTGAAGAGTTCCCGTTAGATGCTCTTTCGTGGGACACGGTAAGCCGATATCGAGCCGTGGTGTCAGCTGCCCGACCGAATCATCCGTGGCTCAAGCTCGATGATGAGGGGTTCCTCGTGAAGCTGAATGCCATTGGACGAACAAATGGAGAGGGAGAATTTCATCCAACACGTGCCGGTCTTCTCATGTTCGGTTTAGAGTACGAAATCGCAAAGGAATATGCGAACTACTTCCTAGACTATCGCGAAGCAGATCAAGAACGCCGATGGGCAGACCGCATCACATCGCAAGACGGAACATGGACGGGAAACCTTTTCGATTTTTGGACGGAAGCGCTACCGCGACTGACAAGCGGCCTTAAGAAGTCGTTTGCGCTCGACAACAATCTCCAGCGCATCGAAGACACCGAGATGCACGCTGCAATAAGAGAGGCACTCGCGAACGCACTCGTTCATTCGGACTACTATGGAAGAAGAGGCATCGTCGCTCTGAGATATTCTGACCGAATCGAAATAGCCAATCCCGGCAATTCACGCGTAGCGCTCGATGTGGTGAGAGCGGGCGGAATTTCAGATGCGCGCAATCCGACTCTGATGCGAATGTTCGGGCTTATCAGCGCTTGTGAGCGAATGGGAAGCGGATTCGACGTAATGAGCAACGCTGCGAAAGCGGCAAGCGCTCCCCCGCCCGAAATCGAGGAGCTTTTCAACCCAGACCGCGTAATGGTAAAAGTCTACACAGGGAAGCTGTCTGCGTTCTATCTTGACACCGACGCACCCAGCAATAGCTCTCCCTCCGAGACAAACCACACGCCGGCTTCTTCCAGCTCTGCCCAGCCATCCGTGCCCGCTCCACAACTTGCCCTCTCCCACGATCTCGCAAAAATCGTAGAAGTCGCCCAAGAAAAGGGAGGTTTCACACGTAGAGATGTTGAATCCGCATTGAACTGCGGGGCGACCAAGGCCAAGGGGCTCATCGCCGAATTGCTGGGCATGGGCATTATTGCGTCCGAAGGTTCAGCGCGCGGGACAAGGTACCGCTTACGCTAAAACAGGGGGCGGCTCGCCGCCCCTACAACTCGATGCGGCCGAACTCAGCCGAGATCTCGCTAGCCGCCACGAGCCGTTGCGGAAAGTGATGCCTATGACCGTGCTTCGGCATCGCGGGCGGCCTCGCAGGAAGGCGCCCGAAGCTTTCGATCTGCGGCGGAATAGGTGGAAGCCAGATCTTCCAGCAAGATGCCAACGCTCAAACCGCATGGCACTGCCGACAACGAACTACTCGACAACTCCAACGCGAAACCGCAACGTTCCAAAGTATCCTTTGCGGGGAAAAGCCGCAGATCCGGAAAGCAGGCGAACCCTTACAGCTCGACCGTGAAGACCTCCGTCTGGTTGACCAAGTCCAGCTCAAGCTGCAGCGCGGCGATCTCGTCCGCGACGGCGCGGTAGTCCGCCTCCGCCTGGGCAACATCGTAGTTCGCGTAGCGGTACTCGATGGGCCCGTTGCTGCTGCCGAAGTACCGGTTGCCCAGTCGCTCCTGGGACTGACGCGAGGCGAGCGAGTTCAGGCGCTCCTTGCGCCCCGACAGCTGCGCGAGCAGGATAAGGGCCTCGTCGATGGTGATGCCCCGCTCGGGCAGAACCGTCTGCATGTTGAACCGGTGCAAGGCATGGCGAATGGCCCGCGCCTGCCCGTCGATCTGCGCGACCTTCTCACGTACGGCCCCATAGTCGTAGGCAGGAGGCTCGGCCGTCTCCCCCTCCGCGAGCACGTAGGTGCTCACCTCCTGCTCGTTCCGCAGAAGTCGATCCTTCTCATCCTGCAGCCTCCGCAGGTACTTGTTGGCACTAGCCGATGTGAATTCCACGCGACCACCTCTTCCACGCGCCGACCATTTGATGGCAAACACCATAGCAGGTGCCACTAGTTGCACTTGGCAGGTAAACAGGTCCGATTGGAGATTGATACTTTTGAATGCGCCCGCATTCACACCTTAACATCGATCCTAACTCACATCATCCTCATCCAGCTCGTCCAGATTCATGATCGCATATTCGTACCTATCGGGTTCTTCGACAAATAGACCCAGTTGCTCCTGGGCGTCGTCATCGAAAAGATCATTTTTCATTGCGAAATTCCCGGGAATGATCCGGTACACATACCGACTTCCGTAAGCCGTCTCTTCGGCGGCGCGTGCCTTCGCCAATACTACGGGATCGTCAAGCTTGTTGTCGCCTTTTACCTCGATGATCTCAACGGTTCCATCGTCTCGCACCGCCAAGAAGTCTGGGTAGTAGCCTCTCAGGCTCATCGTTTCAGGGTCGTAGTAGTTCACCATGAAATCGCCCTGCCCGCTCGTGAACATGCCAGTGAAGTAGACCCTCTCAACCTCATCTGAGAATATGTACTGTAGGAACACTTCCTTTTCGGGGCGCGAGTCGAAGCAGTACGTATCGGCGTGGAAGCTCTTGTCGGCTACTTCAGCGAATTGCGAATCCTCCAGCTCGCTCACCAGCTCAGGCCGCGCTGTAAACTCGTAAAACTCGGAATCCCTCGGCGCCCTCAGAAGGGTTATCTCTCGCTCCTCTTCGATGGCCTCACCTTTAACTTCGTAAAGCGCGGCAAACACCTTTGGGATGATCACGTCATAGAGGATGTCCTCATTCATGTTGACGTAGTCGACCACCTTCCTTGCCCCATCGACGCTTTCTCGCAGAATCCGATCTACTTTAATGCATGAGGTGTCGGCACCTATGTAGCTGGCAATGACAGGAACAAGCGTGTATAGGCTGTACTCGAAATCATCTACTTTGCTGGACACTTCGCGCCGTTTCGCAGTGTCGTCGCGATCTATTCGCTTCTTCTCCGTCACGTAGGAGCAGTACTTCTCCATGTCCAGCTCGTCAAGCCCAAAATCAACGGAGCCGGGATCATCAACGCTCTCTATCCGATAACGATGCCTGATCCTGTTCAGCGGTATCTTAACCTCCGGCGGCATCACGCGTACGCGATAGCGCCTCTTCTCCTTCTCAGACGATGGCTTCAGCTCGCTGATCACCATGTTGTAGTTCTTCTGCAGCTCGTCGTTCAGAATCTCTTCATTCTCCTTCGAAAGGAACACCGTCGCCTCCTGCTGCTCATCGGTGATCTGCCTCAGGCAACGCATGGTGGCCTGCAGCACGAAGACTTTCGATTTCGGGGATCGGTACATCGCCACCCCGAAAAGCGACCGGCAATTCCACCCTTCGCGCCCCTTTTGCACGAGGATGATGAACTGTTTGTCATTGCCGCCCGCAGCGGGATTATCCAGGTTGTTGAAGATATGGACTTCCTCATTGGAGGATCTTTCCGTATTAACGAGGATCTTGTTCGAGTCGATGCCGAGCTCAGCCAATATGCGTTCTACCGCAGGCCGAACCTCCTCCTCGACCTCCTCTATACGCGAGGCGAATATGGCGAGTTTAGGAAGAAGCCCCTCATAGCGATTCTCGCCGTAAGTATTCCAAAACTCGGTTATGGCGAAGCGAAGGAACGCCTCGCTCTTCACGTTCTTGTATCCGAGCACCCTTGCCGTCTTCAGATACCCATGCTGTATGGACTCGCGCAACCCATAGGCGTAGACCACTTCTGGCAGCACCTTGTTGTTTGCATAGGGGGTGCCGGTGTAGTTGAAGCAGCCAACCACGGCGGTTCCTTGGCGCCTCAACTCTTCATCGAGCAGGTTGATAGTGCGCCTGAGCGAGCTCTCGCTCTTCTTATCTGTCAGGGACTTCACAAGCTCCTTGCCGAAAAGGTGATGCGCTTCGTCTACATACACGCCCAGCTGTCGCAACCTCGTGAGTTTAGTGTACCTCTGGTTGAACATGAGGCCCTTGTCGTCCCGTGCGAAGTCCTCCCCGTACACGTCTGCCAAAATCGACGCCGCTTTCTCAGACATCGCCGAAGCCATCCCGAACAGCTGATCCGTCGCAGTGTCCTGCTTGTGGCGTTGCTTGGCGATGATCTTCTGGTCGTTGGAAATGATAAGGTTGAAGTCAGAGTCGTCGAGCGTATTGAGAGTGGTGGAAGTGTCCTCAAGGAAATGGACCTTCAGGTTACTCTCAATGACCGCCTCGTATTCGCTGGGAATGATGAGGGATTTGTCCAAGCTCACGATCTCCTTGAGCGACTGCAGCACGGTCTTGTCTGGCGCGAACACGAGCGCGTTGTGGCAGAATCGTTCGTCTTTCGGGAACTTATTTGCCAGCAGGAACTCATAGAAGATGCACGTGGCCATGAGAACCGTCTTCCCAAGACCCATAGTGAGCGCATAGATGTAGTTCGGATACGGCTCGTCGACCTTCGTAAGCTGCTTGAAGACCTCTTCCGTTTGCCTCTCGGTGTACACGTCGAAAAGCCTTCCTCCGGTTCCGACATCGTCAACATCCGAGAGCTTGCCGCTCTTGCTCCTCCATTCTTCGAATGCCTCTCGCACGCTCATATTGTCCAGGTACTCTTTGAAGAAGACGTATATTTCGAACGCCTCAAATTGGGGCGGTCTTAGGAAGGCCTCCGGACGCGAGCCGCGGTCATTGTAAGCCAGCAGTTTTTTGGTTATCCCTTTGTAATGCTTCTGGATCTTTCCCTTGTTTCTCCGGTAGTACCACAGGAGCACTTCGTAGAAAGAAAGGTCGTTGTCGTACTTCTTTGCCATGGTCTCACGCCTCCACGATCACTTCGATGGATTCGCTGAGCACATCGGTGATCTTCACTTTGATCGTGCCGGCATCGGCTGGTATCGCATAGCGCCCCTTCACGAACTCGTTCTTAGCTGGGATGTCCTGTACGGCGGGCTCTAAGACGGCACCATCGTAGTTCCAGTCTACAAGCACAGAATCGGTGAGTTCCCGCCAATCGCTCACGGCCTCCCTTTCCAAACTGAGCTTCTGCATGAGGTTGAGCGGATAGAAGCTTTCAATCACAAGTTCACCGTTCTCGACTTTAACCTCGGCCTCCGCATCATGCTTGAACTGCAATTCCTTCTTGTCACGGAGGATGTCACATATCTCTACATCGAGTTTGAATTCCGCAAGTTCTGCTTCGAGCGATGCCTTGAGGTCAGGCTCGTGTCCCATGCATACAAGAGTTACATGCTCAACCGGCTTGTTCGGATTATCTATCTTGCGTTGTTCGAAGGTCTTGATGGGGAGATGAGACACAAAGTCGTTGAGGTCTGCTTTTGTCGCAATTCTATTGGTGGGAAGGATCTTGACCATCCTGCCATCCAGTTCCCCGTCGTACACATTGCCCTCATTGAGTTTCTGGATGTCCAAGGCCTTAATAATCAGTTCGCGCGCCTCAACCGGATTACGGAAGAAATCATAGTTGTTGACGTTGTATACCTCAAAGCCTGTGTAATAGGTAGTTCCGTCATCGAGACGACTTTCGAGATCTTTGGCTATTGCTAGTAGTCTTTTTGTGGTAGTTTGAATGGAACCTAAGTTTATGTCAGCACCCACAAATCGGCGTCCCAGTCTCATTGCTACAGCTTGCGTAGTGCCACTGCCCATGAAGCAATCAAATACAAGATCGCCTGGATTACTCGAAGCTAGAATCAACTTTTCTATCAGCGCTTCCGGCTTTTGTGTGCCAAAGCCGGTGCGCTCAGGGTCGCGCTGATGCAGATGCTCGACATCATCCCAGACGTCGCTTGGAAAGATGGGGGTATCTTCGTAATAGGTATAGGTCTTACCGCCGGAGCGGATGGAGAAATATACGCGGCCAAGCTCATCTATGGAGCGTTTCATGTTGTTGCGCTTTTCGGGGCCACGCGGAACGCCGACAGCATGGATGTTGAAATAAACGGCTTTTGACTTTCGGTAAAAGAGAATCGTGTCATGCTTGCGTGAAAAGTGGCGTGTGCTGCGCCCGCCGGATTTGTAAGCCCAAATGATTTCGTTCATGAAATTGGCTTGCCCGAAAATCTCATCCAGCATGAGGCGGAGATAGGGATTCATGCGGTAATCAATATGCAGATAAAGGGAACCATCCGGCGCGAGCATCCTGTGACAGGCTGTGAGCACGGCACGCATCATGGCAAGGTAATCCTCACGGCTAAGGGTGTCCGCATAAGCGGGGATCGTGAGGCGCGCTTTTTGGGAAGA
>OLPF01001183.1_pt1 | contig 23220 bp, 20 predicted proteins | sample 1673121 | NCBI WGS metagenome assembly OLPF01 (sample SAMEA3136756, study PRJEB25190) | human gut metagenome
TCCGCTACAGCTTTCCCGCGCGCAGCCTGTGATGAAACGTCCAAACTGCAGTCCCGAGCAGCACGGCCGCATAGCCCGCGACGACCGCCAGCGGCCCCGCCATCGCCGCAAAGTCCCCGGCCTGCGCCGCGCGCGCGGCGGTCTGGGCGGCAGTATTCGCCGCATCAACAGCCGCCTGAGCGGCAATGCTCTTGATGGCTCGATCAGTTTCTCTGCGAATGGCCTTGCTGGCCTCGGCATGCTCGCGCGCCTCTTCTCGTATGATGGCACGCGCGTCCTTTTTCGCCTTCCCGCGCTTCTTCAGCTCGCGCTTCAATGCCTTGCGCCGGGCTTCCTCGCTTACGCGGGCATCGGCATCGAGCGACGCGTCCGCCCGCTCCCTCATCTTCCTGCTGGCTTTCGCGCGCTTGCGAGCACTCTTCTCTGCCTCTTTCGCCGCCGATTTTGCACCCTTTGTCTTCGCCATGGAAAGCCCCCGCTTCTCAGCATCGTTTCGTGCAGTTGTTATACCCGCTCTGGAGGCATCGATTTAGTAGAACAGACGGCGCGCGTTCTCCCATGCGGCACGCACGGCCAGGCCAGGGTCTTCGCCCGCACGCTCGGCACGATCGAAGACAATCGCATTGAAACGCCAACATTGAAACGCCAACACCCGGTGTCTGCGATTCACGATGCGTTTCAGGCGAAGAGCGCGCGGGCGTTATCGTATGCTGCCTGCGCGATGGCTGCGGGGGCCTCGCCCGTGCGCTCGGCACGGTCGTGGGCGAGCGCATCGGCGGTGAATCCGATCATCGCGGGCTCGCACTCCACCCCTCGAATGGGCTCAGGGGCCATATACGGACAATCGGTTTCGAACAAGATGCGATCGAGCGGACAGGCGGCGAAGGCCTCGCGAATGCCCTCGTTACGCTTGAACGTCGCAGCTCCGCCGAACGTTATATAACAGCCGAGACCAAAAAAGCGCTCCGCAGTGGGCAGATCTTCAGTAAAGCAGTGGAGCACGCAGCCAGCCTGCGGAACACCGTGCTCTTGCAGCACGCGGTAGGCATCTTCGTGCGCCTCGCGCGCCTCGTCGCCCGCATCGTTTCTCAGATGCAGTTCGACGGGAACCCCGTTCTCGCTGGCAAGCGCGAGCTGCGATTCCATGCAAGCAATCTGAACGTCATGCGGAGCCGCTTCGATGTTGTCATCCGCGTCGAAGTGATAGTCGAGACCAATCTCGCCTATCCCCGCGCACAGCGGATCTAAAAGCGCCTCGCGGAGCTGGCAGAGCACCTGGGATTCCCGGCTCATGAAATCGAGTGCTCCATAGGGATGCACACCCGCAAGGAATCGGACGTTATCGAAAAGGTCGAGGGGCGAGCCATCTCGCTCCGCCTGCTCACGCGCCACGGCGAGCTGTTCGGCAAGCCATGCGCGAAATGCAGGAAAGGAATCGAAGTCGTCTGCGATGGGATCCCAGAGCGTAACGAGCGAACGCACTCCCGCGCGAGCGGCGCGTGCAAGCGCCTCGGCGGGCGTTTTGTTCCAGAAACAGGCGAGGTGCGCATGGGTATCGGCAAGCGGAGCCGCGGGTGCGGGGAGCTCAAAGGAACGTTGCTTTTTCTTGACCGTTTTGGTGAACGAAAGCGGTGCGAGAGTCATCGGTTTCCCCTGCCCCGCGCTCCCGGCTCGGGCAGCCCGCCCAGGCGAGCAAGTTCCTGGGTAAGCGCAACGAATCGCTCGGTTGAGAGCGTCTCGGCACGAGCGGTCGGCGCGATACCCGTGGCCTCGAATGCAGCGTCGAGTGCATCCTTGGCAAACCCGTTTGATCCCATGGAATTCCTGATGGTCTTGCGTCGCTGCGCGAACGCCGCATCGACCACCCGGCACACCTTGGAAATGAAGTCCTCTGCATCTGAGCCATGTTGTGCCTGCACGGAGCCAGCGCCGGCGCTCGCAACAAGGCCCTCCGCTTCGCACCCAAGGCGATCGAGCCGCACCACGGCGGAATCGACGTGCGGGGCTGGCATGAAGCAGCGAGGGGGCACCTCAAACCGGCCAGTTACCTGTGCGAAGAGCGAAAGCTTGACAGTGTAGGCCCCGTAGTCTTTGCTACCAGGCTGTGCGGAGATGCGGTCGGCGACCTCCTTTTGCACCATCACGACGGCGCGCTCGAGGTTGGGCATCTTCTCAAAGAAGTCCAAGATGATGGTCGCTGCCACGTTGTAGGGTAGATTCGCCACGAAATGCGTCGGCGGGGCGCCCGCTGCCTCCACGATGCGCTCTGGCGACACGCGAAGAGCGTCGCCCATGAGGTAGAGGAAGTTGGGATAGTCTGCCGCGTGCGCATCGAGCACCGGCTCGAGCGCGCTGTCCATCTCGATGGATACGACACGCGCCGCTTCTTGCACGAGCGCCAGCGTAAGCGTTCCGATGCCCGGCCCCACCTCGAGCACGTGCTCCGTGCCGGTAAGCTCCGCCAACTCGCAGATACGCTCGATCACATGGTTGTCGATGAGGAAATTCTGCCCGAAGCGATGCTTGGTGGCGAGCCCAAACTCATCAAGCAGCTCGCGCGTGGCAGCACGATTGGCAAGCGGAGATATGGTCATGGGAGCTCCTTTCATCGCGGCGCGTCGCGCAAATGCATCAGCCTCAGCCGATTCTGGCTAAAAATGTCGATTTATGGCGCTGGGAATGGCAGCGTAGCCCACACTATGCAGTCCGATCGCCCCTTGAACCAGCAAAAAGCCGCAAAAGCATCAATAAAGCTCAGGAGATTGGCTCCAAACCGCAGCATCCATCGCTATCCCCGCGACACCGAGCGCCATAAATCGACATTTTTAGCCAAGATCGGCTTTACCAATCTAAAAACACCGATACCATGCAAGCGCCCTCCTGCAACTCGGCGCAGAAGGGCGCAGCAAACCAGAACCAAAAAACGCAATGCTGCCGACCGGAACAAAGCGGCAGGCGCTCCGTTGCGACTAGTCGACCAAGCGCGGGAAAAGGGGCTCGCCCTTCTCGACGGACTGGCCACCCACCAGGCCGCCCCACTCGCAGGCATTGCGTAGGTCGCGCGACGGCTCCGGATCGAGCGCCAGGCGGCGACGAACCTCGGCCGAGATCTTCGGCATAAACGGATCGTAGAGCTCGCTTGCGATGCGGATGACCTCGAGCAGATTCCAAATCACGCTCGCCAGCTCACCGGCCTTCTCGGGATCCTTGGCAAGCGCCCATGGCGCCGTGTCCTCGATGTAGTGGTTAGCGGCCGAGACAATCGCAAGCACCTCGGATGCGGCGTTGCCGTAGTCCATAGCCTCCATCGCCTGCGCATAACGGTCGAACACGCCCTCGCAGGCATCGCGCACGGGCGATGCGCCGCCCAGGTCCGCCGGGCGCACCGGCGAGCACCCATCGAAGTACTTCATACTCATGTTGAGCGTACGGCTTACGAGGTTTCCCCAGCTATTGGCCAAATCGGCGTTGTAAACCTGGCGCATGCGGCCCCAGCTGATCGGAGCATCCGTGCCGTGCGCGACATCGCTCATGAAGTAATAGCGGTACGCCTCCACACCCAGAAGATCGATAACCTCCTCCGGCGCGATAGCGTTGCCGCGGCTCTTCGACATCTTCTCGGCCTTGCCCGTCTCCTCGTTGCGCACGGTCAAAAAGCCGTGAACGAACACGCGCTCGGGCAACGGCAGGCCCGCCGCCATGAGAAGCGCCGGCCAAATGACGCAATGGAAGCGGATGATGTCCTTGCCAACCACATGGACCTGCGCGGGCCAGCGGAACGCGAGGCTGTCAGCAGCTTCATCGCCCTCGGCGCCGTACCCAACGGCAGAAAGGTAGTTGATGAGCGCGTCGACCCACACATAGGCAACGTGCTTGTCGTCAAAGGGGAACGGCACGCCCCAATCGAACGTGGAACGGCTGATGGAAAGGTCCTTGAGGCCGCCCTTTACGAACGAGATGACCTCGTTCTTGCGCGTTTCCGGCTGAATGAAATCGGGATGGGCCTCGTAGAAGTCGAGGAGCGGCTGCTGGAACTCGGAAAGCTTGAAGAACCAGCTCTCCTCCTCGATGCGCTCGAGCGGGCGATCGCAATCCGGGCAGAGCGGGTGCGCCGGATCGGCCGGGGACTCCCCAGCCGCTACGCGGTCTTCCTCATGGTGGCGCACCTGCGTCTCGGTGAAGTAGGTTTCCTCCGGACGGCAGTACCAGCCATCATACGAGCCCTTGTAGATATAACCCCGATCAAGCAATGCCTGCAGGAACTTCTGCACGCTCGCAATATGGCGAGGCTGCGTGGTGCGAATGAAGTCGTCGTTAGAAATCTCGAGCGTCTCCCACAGATCGCGGAAGGCGGGCTCCATGGAGTCGCACCATGCCTGCGGAGAATCGAACCCGTTCTTCTCGGCCGCCTCGGCAACCTTCTCGCCATGTTCATCCATGCCGGTAAGGAATTTGACGTCCTTACCGCATGCGCGCTGGAAACGAGCCTGCACGTCGGCAAGGACGGTGCAGTACGCCGTGCCCAGGTGCGGCTTGGCGTTGACATAGTAAATGGGTGTCGTGATGTAATACGAAGGCTTCGAATGCTCCATAACGGTGCGGTCCTCTCCCTCATGACGGGCTGACGTGCAGGGGATAATGATACCGCAGGCGAACGTTGGGCGCAGAATGATAAAACGAACCCGGTTTGTTTTATCATTCTGCCTCGATCTGAGAGAGTGATAAAACGAACCGGGTCCGTTTTATCACATCGACAACCTAGGAACCAACCTAGCCTACCGGACTTTATCAGTTCCCTTCTGATGCGAGGATGAGGGCATAGACCTCGCGCTTGCGGCGAGAGTACTTCTGGGCGAGGCGCTTGGCCAGGGCATTGGCCGGCTCCCCCGAAGCGAGCCCCTCGGCGATATCGGCGCGCAAAGCCTCCTCGGGATCCGGCGCAGCACCATCCACGGAAAGCGTGCTCATGCCCGCCGCCGTGCGGGCGGCCATCTCGGCCTGTTCCTCCGCACTCGGCGGAGCCACCACGACCACGCACTCCCCGCGCACCGGCTCACCCACCTCGATACGAGCCGCTACCTGCGAAGCGAGCTCTGGCGCGGGAGCGCGGAGCACTTCCTCATGCAGCTTTGTCAGCTCGCGGCAAAGCGCCGCAACGCGCGTCGGGAACACGCTGGCCACGGATTCGAGCGTTGCCGCGACGCGATGGGGAGACTCATAGAACAAAAGCGATCCCGGCACCGTCATGAGCTGCTGCAAGCGCCGCACGCGCTCGCCCGCCTTACGCGGCAGGAACCCCTCGAAAAAGAAATGGTCACAAGGTATGCCCGATGCAACGAGCGCTGTCACGCAGGCCACCGGACCGGGAACGACCTCCACCGGCACGCCCGCCTCTCGCGCCGCGTCCACGAGCACCTGCCCGGGGTCCGACACCCCCGGCATGCCCGCATCGGATGCAAAGGCGAGCGTCTCGCCCGCCAGCATGCGATCGACCAAGGAAGGGGCGCGCCCAGCAATCACGTTCTCGTCACAGCGAATGAGCTGCCGCGACACGCCCGCCGCCGAGAGCAGCTTTCCCGTCACGCGCGTATCTTCGCAGCACACGGCGTCGGCCGCGCGGAACGCCTCGACCGCTCGGGGCGAGAGGTCACCCAAATTGCCGATCGGCGTTCCCACAATGATGAGTTTTCCCTGGCTAGCCATAACGTCTATGAGATTTCGCTAGTCGAGCATCGCGCGCTCGAGCGTACCGAGCGCAGCACGGGCGTCCCATGCCGCTATGCGCTTCTCGGTCTTCCAAGTCTGGAAGAACCAGCCATAGGCATCCGCAAACGAAGCCATCTGGTTCGAGATGAACACGCGCTCGTATGCTGCGCGGCCCTCGGGCGTGACCGACACGTTCGAGAACACAGCAGCTCCGGACCACTCGCCGACGATGACCGGGAAACCGGCCGCACGAGCCTCTTTAATCAGCCGCCTGTTGCGCGCGATTGCAGACGAGAGGCCCTTGGGCGTCGTGATGTCAATCGCCATCTCATCACGGTAATGGTACAGGTGAACGTCCATGCACACGTTCTTATACTGGTCGCCCCGCATGAAATGCTTCCATGCAGACGGATAGCCAGAGGCCGAGAAAACTACCATCTTCTCTTCAGGCATGTGCATGCGCACGATTCCGTAGGCGTCGCGGTAAAAGTTTCGCAAGTAGTGACTCGGTATGCCATCGGTCGTGGTGAAGAGGTTCTTGCGCACGCTCATGATGGGCGAGTCGAGCAGCTCGATGCCCATGATCTCCGCGCGCATGCCATATCGCGTAGCCAGGCGGTCGAGCACACCGAGAGCGATGTGCCGCCCGTTGGCCGAGGAATGCCAATCGACCGTGGATTCCGGCGTGCTCCGAGAATTATTCGAATCTCCTTGACCGCCCGGAACCGTTGCCAAATCGAGCAGCACCTGCATACCGAACTTCTTCGCCCATTCGAAGGCGCGGTCGATGTAATCGACGAGCGGGATATGGACCTCGCCATCGCCCTGAGAGCCAAAGGCGTACCACGGCACCGGCAGGCGCACTGCATTGAGGCCAATAGCCGACATGCGGCGGAAATCATCCTCGGTAATGAACGTCTCATAATGCTGGCGCATGCGCTCGTTGTAGGCAACCGAGCCGAGCGCGACCTGCAGCTCCACTTCGTTCGAAGCACCTGTGGCGGCGAACAGCGAGGGGGTGACCCACGGCTCGGGTATGAACCATCCCGAAAGGTTGACTCCACGGATTCGCTCCATCGCTTCCCTCTCCTCATCAACGGTGCGCTCGATCTATTCAATCCGAAAACCATCTTGCTTGCCGCGTTTTACTCGCCTAACGCACCTAGGTGAACTATGAGTATAGCGCCATGGAACGAACTTTGTTCGATATCGCATATTTTGACTTGACGCCTACCGTCGATTTGGTATAGTTATCGAGCTGTCCTGCTTACAGCACCCGGTCAGATAGCTCAGTTGGTAGAGCAGAGGACTGAAAATCCTCGTGTCGGGGGTTCGAATCCCTCTCTGACCACCTTCGAAGTTTGCGGCCCCGGAAACGGGGCCGTTCTTGTTTTCCGCCCAATCCGCGACCCGGCATGCTGCGAGGGGGCTTTCCGCTCAACGGCTTCTCGCATCATCTTTCCGGGTACCGCCATCGATCTGCTAAACCGTTGTTGCCGCCGGGCGCCGCCATCAACCCGCAGAGAACCGTTCAATTGCACACCAAGCCCCTAGGCACGACCGAATGCGCCACGGCGGAACGCTATCGAACCGAGCCAGCACTTCGCCTTCAGGGTCTGCGAAAACGATATCAATCGCCCGTCGCATAAACCATGTATGCACCGACGCGCAGCCCGGAAACACCATGACGATCGAAGCATCATCCAGCCCATCTATCTTTGATGGAACGCACGCCGCCAAACCAAGCAACCGGCGTAGCGGGCTTGCCGCGATGACGACCATGCGATCGTCCCAGCCCAAGCACCGCACAACGCGACGGATTGCTTGCCCATCGAGACGATTGGCCCTCGCAAGCCTCTTTATGTGCGAGCGGCCCTCTCTCTTCATCACATCACCACCCCCGGTCTCCAGGGATCGACCGTCACATCGCGATGATGCGCCAACGCGACCGGCGCACCGAGATCGACACCCGCAATGGAAAGAGAACTCGGCCAAGGCCTCATGCGCATCGAACATCGATAGGTTCGCAAGCCCCCAATCAGGGTGAGGAGGTCATCCCCCGAACTAGCTCCCCCTTCGGTGCACGTCACCTCAATCTCCACGTCGTAGCCGGCCATGGCACCCTCTATCTGAGATTCAATCACACTCACACCGTCATCAGCTGAGCCGTCGCCTTCGCCCGAGGGCGAGACGGCATGCGCGGCCACGATATCGGGGGCGATTCGATCGAACCGAGCTGTCGCAGCTACAAACAACATGATGTTGTATGCGATGAGCGCGAGAACGAGGAGTACGGGGGCGACGACCGCCATCTCAACAGTCGCCTGCGCCCGTTCTTCTCTTGCCAAGCTGCAACGATGATTGGCTCGACCCGTGAACGCCAGCCATATGCCACCCTTGTGTCGCAGCCACGAGGGCGTAGCGCACTTCCCGCGCACTATCGCAAGCAAACGCGAATGTGATCGCAAGCGCATCATGGTTTGCCCTCCGCCGGCCCGACCACATCCGAAAGGCGTATGGTGAGAGGGATTGACCCTCCTCCCGGTAGGGGAATCTCCGCGATCGTGAAGGATGCAGACAAAACCTCTTCGCCGACCTCGTACTGGAGCGCCTGCAACAGCGCCGAGGGGTCGGTCGTTCCCAAGGGAATGGAGCGCAAAAGTTCCTGAGCATTAGTTAGGGCAGGAACATCTGCATGGGAGAGAACGTTACCGCTATCGGTAAGAACCGGCTTAAGCGAACTCAGGTCAACCGGCTCGAAGCCAAGGCCGCGCACCGCGCTGTCAATCCGGTCACTCAGCCATGACGCTATGGGGCCCATCCCAACAGCGGATAGACCGCCGATAAGATCATCCATGAGCGCCGATAGCCCGGCGCTCACATCCCCGTACGAAACGAGCAGCGAGCCCCATAACCCCATGACGTCATCAATCAATCCAACCGCGCCGCCTCCGCCGGTTCTATGCTCAAGAGAGCTGAAGAACGACGACAAGACGTTGTTCGTATTGGTCGCGGCATCGGGCGCGAGCACGGCAGCGGACAGCGCACCCCGTCGCGACAGGCTCGGGCTTTCGGCGAACGTTGAGTCAAGGTTATCCGGGGAAGACAACTCGCCCGACACCACAAGGGAAACCACGCCATATCTTCCGGGAGGAGCGATGCGCGGCCGCTTTGTCGAAAGAACCGAAAGCGCCTCATCGAAGGCGTCGCCAGCCGTTTCCGCCGCGCCCTGCGCCGCCCGTTCAAGCTCGAGCTCCTGATTTCGGCATGATACGTATGCATCAAGAGCCTCGGTAAAGGCGCGCAAATGGTATTCATAGCCGTTGTCAATCGAAGTTGATGCGGCAGGAACCCTTCCAACATCGCCGATCCCGAAATGGCACACAGGGCATTCGCGAACCGCTCCCGTCTCGACATCGGCGAGAGATTGCAACGGTCCAGCAGCGCCCTCAGCTCCGGGGCACGTTTCCCCATAATGAAGAACAAACCCGCTTCCTTCGCGTGTCGTTGGCCACACGCTCTCGGTATAGAGCGTTGTCTCGCGGACTTCATCGGTATTGCGCGGCAAGAGCTCCACCGTCGATGTCACCCTACCGCCAGACTCAACGACATGGGCGCTTCGAAAATGATCGACCGCATATCGATAGAACGCCTTACGGGCAGCAGAATCGGCAGCCGCCTCGACGCTTGCGTTCTCCGGTTCGTCGTGCTCGAGACGCCATGCGTAATATGAACGCGTTCGATTGAGCGCGACCTCGGGCTCCCAGGTGATGCTCGAGGCATAGTCGGGGTTTTCCGTGCCGGAAAGCGACGAGAGCTTCCCGGCACGCTCTTGCATGTTCCGCCCTTCGCTGCCGCAGTCGGCAAGCCAGGCCTCCCCTTTTGCCTTCGCCGTCTCCTCTGCAGCTGCGGTGAGCTCTTGGGCGGCCTCGTCGAGCTCTCCTGCAGCGTTCTCGATGCCTTCCGTGGAAACCTGTTCCCCCTCAAGCGCGGGGAAATCGGAGCCAGACGAAAGTGGCACGGCAAGCGCGGTCCCCGTAAACACCACCTCATCGCTTCCCTGAGCCGCGCACGCGCGCGTGCCGTTTGCAGCAATGACAAACGGCAACGACGACTCGAGTGCCTTTAGCCCCTTCGATGCCGAGGCTGCCAACTTGTTGCGGGCCTCGAGCATGCGCAATCCCGCATTGATCGTCTGAGGCGCAACCGCGTTCACGCCTGGGATCAAGAGCCCAACCAGCCCGGCACCTGTTACGCAGAGCCCTGCAAGCCCCATGCTCAGCACCGAGGCGTCCAGCACCGTAGCCGCCGTGTGATACGACGACACGACGTTCGCCCCGGCAAGCGCGGTCACATCGGCTGCCACCTGGGTATCTCCGGCGCGCGACATGCTCCAAATCCCACTCGCGATGGCAAACAGCAAAGAGAGAATCACGAGGATCGACACCGCAGAGGTGAGCGTCGTATACGCGCCGTCTTCAAGAAACAGATCAATCCCAGCGCTGCGTCCACGTTCCATAATCGCCCTCCAGCCAACTCGGCCTGCCGTCATAGCCCGCCCGGACCGACATCTCCACATCTCCCTGGCCGTTCACCGCACCGAATGCGTGAGCGAAGGCTCCGATTACCGGCAGCGGCGTTATCGCGCCCGTAATGCAGACCATCACCTCGCCGTCCCCGCTCGATGCCGCCTGCATCTCGATATCCCATGCGAGCGGACCCCCTGCATGGAATATCGAGATATCGGGTACAGCTGCCAGGCGCCTCAGAGCGAATGCCCGAATGCTCTCGTCCGTTTCCCCTTCAGCCGTAACCATCAGTCGCGCTGTTTCCGCCGCCGCAGACTCCATCACGGCGCGCGTGTACAGCACGCAAACGGGCTGCACGACGAGAAGCAGCAGGGTGAGGAAGACCGGTAGGAGCACCGCAGCTTCCACCGTTGCCTGAGCGCGCTCTTCGCGCGCTGCGCTCAAGGCGGCTGACGCCCCGGGCCGCCGCAACCCCTGCCTAATACAGCGAGATATCCAGCAACCCCAATCCATCCAGCGCATGCGATGCTGCCTCTTCGACTGCGCGTGCGAGCACTCCGTCCGCGCCCGCATGCCAAAGCAACGCCAAGCCCGAGACCATCGCCATGAAAGCGATAACGGTGAGAGCATACTCAAGCGTTGCTTGGGCACATGATTCCTCGGCAATCTCGCGCAGGACGATTGCGCGGCGCTTTCTATCGTCCATATCTCCCTCCCCAAGATGCCCCCCTCACCAGACCGAACCCAGCAAGCGCCCGCACCGGCGACACGCTTGGAATGGCCCTCCTCCTGCCCGAACCTAATCCTCTGCATCGTCTGTAGCGAACATCCGAACCGCACGCACCGTCGAAGCCGAATCTTCTTCCAAGACGGCTACCGTAACCACATCAATGCAGCCAGAACGAGCCTGAACGATGGTGCCCCAAGCATTTCCCTTTAGGTCGAGGTAGCCACTGGAATACAGGCGAGCGCCTTCGGCACCCTGATACACCTGGAGCACAGAGCGGGCTGCAGGAACAAGCCCCTCGTCCATGCGAAGCTCAACCGCCACCTGGCCTTCTCCCGCCTCACGATCCGCCGAAAGCCGATCCAACTCGGCGAGAAGCGAAGCGGCTGTCGAAGCATGGGAATCGCCGGCGCCCGCTTCCTCCTCCCTGGCACCCGAGCGCCCCAACAAGGAATTCTGGCCATATGTGGCGTCACCTCCTCCTACGTCATCGGCTCGAGCGGATGTATCGGCAGAGCCTTCGCCGCTAGAAGCACGTTCCCCTTGGACACCCTCTTCAACAGCAGACGACACCTCCCCATGCGCCGCCGTACCCTCTGACCGCCCATGCGCAATCGCCCCAAACCCCAACAGAGAGGCAGCAATCACCGCAAGGCAGAGCAAGGGGGCGGCGCACCAAGCAAGCCGCGTTCTGAGAGAACCGCCGGTGCGCAGCCCGTCCCCAACCGTTGCCCGCAATCTTCCCTGCGAGCGCACGAAGTCTTTTCCACGCCCACGCATTCGACGCGCTACAAACTGTTAATGCCGTCTGATATGGCATTCCAGAGCTCGCTGACCCTATCCCGGAATGCGATGATCGCAATTATTGCGATTACAACTAATACGCCAACCAAAATGGCGTACTCCGTCGTTCCCTGCGCCTTTTCTTCTGCAACCAGCCTGCTTGCTTCGCCCAGCCGCCTGTTTATGGCATGCATCACGCGCACGCGGATGATGTCGCTTTTCATGGAAAACCACGACCCTCCGCTTTCAATGGCCCTTCGGTAGCCCCATTGAATCCTCAGCCAACCCTTCATGAGCACCCTCCTTACAACATGCCGCTCGCAGCGAGCAGCGGACCCACAATTGACAGCAAGAGCGCTGGTAGAATCAACGTTCCGGTGGGTATGAGCAACTTGACCGGAATACGCTCGATCTCTCGCTCTACATCGGCCCGATGCGCTAACCTGATTTCCCTACTTTGCCCGGCAAGCGTTTCGCTCAGCGGGGCACCCAGCCCGAGCGCCTGTGAGACCGTTGCGGCAAACGACTCCAAGGCCCTTTCACCCAGCACGCGGGCGACCCTCGAAAGCTCCTCCTCGCGTGTTCCAAGACCCATCTGCCACGACATGCGTGCTTCACTCAAAAGGTCCGCGAGTCGCCCGGTCCGATTGGCGCAATACAACTCGAGCGCAGCATCAAACGAAAGCCCTGCAGACAGCCCGAGCCGTACAACATCAATCATTTCGGAGATCTCTCCAAGGGATGCTCGGCCGCGAGCAGCATCGGGTGCAAGCGGAACCAGCTCTACGAGCCGGCTTCCCACGGAGCACGCCCTTCCCGCAATCGCCTCGCCAACTGCAACCATCCTGACCAGGGCCTTCTGTCGCTCACTCGGCTCGACCCCCTGAAAAAGCCACAGGAACGTTGCCCATGCACCGCCGACCGCGCAAGGCCCCAACCACGGCGAGGACATCACACATCCACCTCCATCATGCGCCGGATGATCCACCACGCAAGCAGGTTTAAGGCAAGGGCAACGGCCACGCTGCCAGCCCCAACGGGCGTTGCAAGGCCCGCCCTGAAGTCGCCTGAGAGCAGTGTGAGCAGACCGACCATCGCCACCGGCATGAGGGCCACCAAGCGCGCCGACATACGTGCTTGAGACGTTTTCACATCGAGCCGGCGCGCGAGCTCCATGCGTTCGCCCACCATCTCCGCGGCATCTGCGAGTAGGTCGCGCAGCGGAGCGCCCGTGCGCTGGGATATCTTCAAAGCAAGCGATACGAACCCCAACCCAGGGGCAGGCAGGCGCTCGAGCAAATCGTCAAGCGCCGACGCTGCGGGGACCCCGCAATCTATCGCGTGCGAAACCCTCGTGAACTCCGATTTGACAGGCTCTTGAGCATGACTTCCCACGAAGCGCATACCTTGGGCAAGCGAGTGCCCCGAACCGAGCGCGATGGCAAGCGCGGCGAACGCCTCCGGCATCTCCGCCTCTATGCGCCGCTCTTCCGAGCGCTTCCTCCGAGATGACCGTAAGCCCAGAACGCCCCAAAACGCCACAAGGCCTGCGGCGAGCCCCCACAAAGAGAACGAGACGATAGCCCCCGCAAGGCCGCAGGCGGCATCGGCGCACAACAGCATGCCAAGCTTGGTAACGTAGTCCCCGCCATCGAAAGGAATCTCCATCACGCAACGCCGTACCACGGAATTTCCCGAGATCTGCTGCGGAACCATCTCGCCCAGCTTTCTCGAGAAAGCGAGCAGCCCCTCTTTCATCCCTGCTACCGAGACTTGCCGTGCGCCCGCAGAGGTGGGCACGGAGCGCCCTGGCACGCCCCCTACCGAAAAGCAGCCAAACAGGCAGGCCGTACACCCAGCCACAAGCGCCCCGATCACGAAGGGCATATATCGCGCCATGCCGATACCTCCTCTTCTGTAAGAACATGAGCCTCGAGCGCTTGGGCGATAAACGGCGGCTCCCGCACAAGCTTCCACGCTCCGGCAGCACGGTCGAAGGTCACATACTGCTCGAGCTCTACGCCTCCCCCCGCCCCTCTCGCCACCCCTGAATACGACGACACGAATCTCCTGCCATCGGCCCGGCGTTCAGACATGACGATTCCATCGAGCGCCATCGCGATCTGCTCTTCAATAAGCTCGGAGGGAAGATTGATGCCGTAACGTGCAAGCAGCGTGAGGCGCACGACGGCTTCCTCCTCGGTTCCCGCGTGCAAGGTCGTGAGCGATCCGTCATGCCCGGTGTTCATGGCCTGCAGCATATCGATGCATTCCGCCCCTCGCACCTCTCCCACCACGATGCGGTCGGGCCTCATGCGCAGGGCGTTTGTTACCAAGTCTCGTATCGTCACCTCACCCTCCCCCTCTATCGATGCCGCACGGGCCTCGAGCCTCACCACATGCGGGTGCCGCGAGAACTTGAGCTCCGCGGAATCCTCAATCGTCACGATGCGCTCGCCAACGGGAATCTCGCATGACAGAGCATTGAGCAGCGTGGTCTTGCCCGACCCCGTGCCGCCTGCAACCGCAAGGTCCTGGCGGAGCGATACCGCGCACGAGAGAAGCTGCGCATACCATTCGGGCAGAGAGCCCAGGTCAACGAGCTCTTTGAGCGAACTGATGCGATCGGAAAACTTACGGATGGTGAGGATGGGCCCATCGATCGCGATAGGTGGAATCACCGCGTTAACGCGGTAGCCCTGGCTCAGGCGCGCATTGACGATGGGGCTCCGTTCGTCGATACGCCTACCCAAGGGAGAGATAATGCGATCGATAAGAATACGAATCTGCTCGTCATCATCAAAGAGCCTCCCCATGGCATGCAGCGTTCCCGCCTGCTCAAAATATGTCGACATGCATCCGTTGACCATTATCTCTGTGACCGTATCGTCTTCGATGAGGGGTTGGAGCGGCCCAAGCCCTACTACATCGTCCAAGACCTCGACCACGACCTCTTCACGGTCCTCTTGGCTGAGCTCTCCCGTATCTCGTGCGTTAATCACCGCTTCCACCGCGGGACGCAGCTCTTCGCGAGAATGCCTTGTGTCGGAATCTCGAGCTAAACGCGCCACCTCGGCAAACCCCACGCGGTCGAGCATGTCGCGCTTCGCATCTCGCACAATGGCGCGAAGAGAGCGCGACGCCCTTCCCCGCGGCGCGTGGCCTCGCCCGCCCGAATCGAGCTGGCCCTCACTCCTTCTTACGCGCTCAAATCGTTCAAAGACGCTCACGAGGCCTCACCGAGCCTCTTCCAAGGCAACCGCAGGCGAGGCCGCGCAGAAACCTCCTGGACGCCGTCTGGCACATCGGCACCTATCGAGCAACCAAGCTCACGCAGCAAGCTGCGGGTAAACGCATGGATGCTTCTGCCGAACGCATCCTGAGCGCGCACGGCATCCTCTATGCGTCCAAACGAGAGAAGCGATGCGAGCGCACTTCCCCCGTCGGGGATGCGCGTCTTCGCGCTCAGCGACGCTGCCATCTCCAGGCGCATCGCCTCCTCTTCGGTGCAGGCGCGCTGCCCGAAGCGGTTTACGACGCAGACCATGCGCGTCCGCGGAACGCCTAGCCGGCTGACCATGCTCACCGCTCGCTCGAGCGCCGTCACCGCGCCCACCGCATGGCCGCATACCATAAGGCAACGATCGCAGCCTGCGACCGCCCCCGCCACGGCATCAGTCCACGTGCGGGACGTGTCAACGAATACGACATCCGATTCCCGGCGAAGAACGCCGATGAGCATCTCGACCGCGCGCCCAAGCAGCTCCGCGCGCTCGGGTGTGGCGATGGGGCCCCACAGCGTTAGCCCGGGCCCCACGCGCATCGAAGACCTCACGATCGCAGCCTCATCCAACGGGGCGCTTCCCACGTGGTTCGCAAGCAAACCAAGGTCATGCAGCGTTTCTACGCCAAAGAGCTCGTAAAGGTTGCCGAACATGAGATCCAAGTCGAGCACGGCGGTCCGAAGGCCGGCATGCGCAGAGCAAGCCGCCATCGCAGCGATGAGCGTTGTGGCTCCGCTCCCTCCCGCACCGGAAACCGCACAGATTACCGGCGCTCGACGTTCGCTAGTGCCCTCCGCATGAGATGTGTCCACGCGCGGCGAAATCTCCTCGCCACTCGGTTCAGACGCCGCATGATCCGGGCTCGCAGCTTGAGATCCTCCCATGCACCGCAGGTCTTCTGCGCGGCATGGCGCGAGAGGCACCTCATCCGGCTCATCGAGGTCGGCCAGGTCATCTTGCGTATAGGACGGCGAACATCCATCCTGGACCCGAGGCACCGGTTCGTGAACGGCTTCCGTTGCGTTACAGGCAAGCCTCGTGGGTGCACAAGGCACCTCGAGCCCAGGCGTGGTATCGAGAGGCGGCGTCTGAGCCTCGCGGTTGCAATCCCTTTCCATGCATGCCCCATCAGCGCATCCGCGCCGCATCTCTTCCCTTGAAACAGGCACAACCTCCGCTGCGCCCGCGTGAAATAGCTGGGCGATCCACGCTGGATCGAGCTCGGAAACCATAACGACGGCACGGCACGGCACCTGAGATGACGCAACCTTGGCCAGCAAGGCAAGCAGCTCATCGCGCATGCCTTCGTCGTCCAGCACTACCACGCCATCAACCGGCTCGGATAATGCCGCGAGCGCCTCCCCAAGAGCCTGAACCCCATCAAGCCAGAGCAGCCGCGCGTCCACTTCTCGCGACTCTATCTCACGCTGAACGATCCTGCGCTCGTTACGCGGGCAGCACGCAAGCCATACCGCATCCTTCATCGCGCGTCGCCCCCTTCATCCAGCTCATCCGTCGGGGTACCGGCGCTCGCCGCGCTGGACCCTTCACCGACGGCATCGCTCGAAGCCTCGGTATCTACTGAATCATCTGAAGCGCCCGCATTGGCTCCCTCACCAGGAGCCGCAAGAGTGATCGTCCCCTTTGCCGTTGCAGCCAGCACTTCCGTTACGCGGTCGGGCTCAATGGCCAGCGTTACCCAGCTCAAATCTCCGCTCGCCGCTCCCTCCCCCTGTGCGCTGGTATCGATTACATGCGCCCCGCATAACCGATCGGCCACGCCGTTTGCGGAAACATAGACGTCAACGCTCGTGCCCGGCTCGATAGAACCTCCCACGGCATGGGCGGCATCGACGCCCACCGAGACCGCAACCCGGCCTTCGGGTATATCCAAAGACCCGCTTCTCGTCTCGAAGTACAAGGGGCAGAGCACCGCCTGCTCCGGAATCGCCGAAGTCGCCTGCCTCCCGATCACATCATCGGCCGAGGTAAGCGCACCGGAAGGGAGCATGCCTGCAACCCATTCCTCAACGCGCACGCATCCTTCATCGATCGTTTCGCCCGCATCGATGTCGCGCGACGCCACACAGACGCTCACAAGATCCCCTCCATATGCCGCGAGCATCTCCTGTCGTTCCTGCTCTGTCCCCGCCTGCAGGGACGCTCCGTACCACAGGCTCAGCGCAGCGGCAAGAAGACCCGACGCAACGCTTGCGATCAACCGCTTTCCCTGCTTCATCTGCCGCCCCCTCGCTTGAACCATCGTGAGGAACTTCGTCCTTGATGCCATTTTCGCGAGGGACCAATCCAGAGCAGGCATCAACCCGATAAAGTGAGAGACTCGCTGACAAAACGCAGGTGGAAAACTAAACGCCCAGCTTCTATTCAGTTGTTTCTTTATGCATTACTCGAGCGCAAAAGAAGCGAGGCGGCCACTCGGCCAGCCCCGCACGTACAGGAAACGAAAAAGGTATTCATCTTTTGGAAGAAACGATGCATCACCAATCAAGCGCGTCGGCGCCTCCCGGCATCCCAGACACCGCGACAAGACCAATCTACAGGTGGATATCAGGGTCCAGACTCTGCGCACTTACGCGCATCTCAGACGCCAGCCCCTTGAACACCTCGAGGCGTAACTCGTCAATCTCTCCCGCCTCGACCGCAGCCCGTACCGAGCATCCAGGCTCATGCGTATGCGTGCAGTCGTTGAACCGGCACCCTCTTGACGCCTCGACTATCTCGGGGAACGCTCTGGCAAGCCCGCGCTCATGACCCACCAGGGGCAGGCTGCGCAGCCCGGGAGCATCCGTCACCACACCGCAAGAACCCGGCAGCTTGACCATCACGCGCGCGACCGTCGTGTGCCTGCCCGCATCGTCGCGGGCACGCACCGCACCGGTTTCGAGCGCATCGTGTCCCAGCAGCGTATTGAGCAGCGTCGATTTGCCCGCGCCCGATTCTCCCAGAATCATGGAGCAGGTACCCGCGGGCACGCAGGCGCGCACGCCGTCGAGGCCCTCTCCCGTCGCGGACGACGTCACCACGACGCGGACCCCGCCGCCCACAAGGCGCCGCACGCGAGCCACCTCGCCCTCGCGCTCTTCCTCAGAGCAGCGATCTGCCTTGGTGAGCACCACGATCGGCTCGGCGCCACAGTCTGCCGCGAGCACGAGCGAGCGCGCGATACGCCCAAGCAGCACCTCGCCGGCGCCAAGTGGTTGAACGACAAGAATCGCATCAACGTTCGCGCACAGAACCTGCCGCTCGCCGCGATTTTTACCGCGCCACCGCTCGAACACCGTGCGGCGCGGCAAAACGCGCTCGATGACGCCCATATCGTGCCCGGGAGCAAGCCTCAGCGCAACCCAATCCCCCACGGCGGGGAGCAGACCATCACCCTTCTCCTTATCCTGTTTGGCGAATCCAACGGCATGTTCCGCGCGCAGCATGCGCTCCTCGGTCACCACCAACGGAAATCCGCGGTCGAGGCGAACTACACATCCTAAATGCATTTCACCAGGCGTTTCCGCCGCCGCACAGAAGGCCTCGAACGCCGCGCGCTGCTCGTCGCTCGGCCGCACATCCGTGAACGCCGGCACGTCCTCCAGCGCATCGATCTTAGGCAGCGCGGCGCCTACACGCGCAGCATCGGCCTGCCCCATCGCGGCCCTTCCACGCTTGCCGCGGCCAGCACCTTTGCTCCGCGCCCGTTTTGCCATGCAACCGCCCTTCAACACATCGACATACGCTGCTCATCTTACCGCACAGCCCCTCACACAAAAACGCTCGAACCTCGAACTCATTTCAGAGCCCGCCGGTAAGTAAACAGGAACAGAACGCGCTGCAGAAGCGCACACTATCCCACACGTCCAGAGAATGGTGGCGTGTCAACGAAGAAGGCCCCGGCGAGTTCCGAAGGGCGTTTCCCGCAGTTGCTTGGCATAGCCAAGCAGCGAGGACCACGCCCGAAGGAATCGCCGGGGCCTTCGGTCAGGTTGACGTTCGGGAGCCTACTCCTTCTCGACCGCCCTCATGATGGCCTTGTAAATCTCGACCAACGGGATGATCAGGAAGCCGAGCGCAAGCGCGGTGATCATGCCCTTGGGCTCAAGATGCTCCACACCAAAGAAGATCATGGACAGGGCATCGACCTCGACCACAACGAGCGTGAGAACGAGCGCCAGGAACGCCGCGCCCCACAGCCACTTGTTCTGCTTCTTCATATGGAAGATGCTGGCACGACGGCTGCGCATGTTGAAGCAGTGGAAGATCTCGACCATGTTCAAGGTGATGAACGCCATCATGACGCCCTCTTCGTCGGCCATGGAGGTGGCCAGCTTGGAAAGATCGATAACGCCCAGGTCGTAGTACACACCGCAGAAGAAGCTGGCGAGCACGAGCACGGTGATGATGAGGCCCTGGACCACGGTATCGAGACCCATGTTGCCCGCGAACACGCCGTCGGTGGCATTGCGCGGCTTGCGCTTCATCACGTCGCCCTCGGCCTCCTCCATGCCGAGCGCGAGCGCGGGGAAGCAGTCGGTCACGAGGTTCACCCACAAAAGCTGGATGGGCTGGAACAGCGTGAAGCCCATGAGCGTAGCCGCGAACACGCTGAATACCTCGGCCAGGTTCGCGGACAGCAGGAACTGGATGACCTTACGGATGTTGTCGTAGATGCGACGACCCTCTTCGCACGCATTGATGATCGTGGCGAAGTTGTCGTCGGCAAGCACCATGTCGGCAACGTTCTTGGTGACGTCGGTGCCGGTGATGCCCATGCCAATGCCGATGTTCGCGTGCTTGATGGAGGGAGCATCGTTCACACCGTCGCCAGTCATGGCAACGATCTTGTTCTTTGACTTCCACGCCTCGACGATGCGGGTCTTGTGCTCGGGCTGAACGCGAGCGTACACGCCGTACTTCTCGATGTTCTGGTCGAGCTCTTCCTCAGACATCTTGTCGATCTCGGCACCGGTGATGGCCTGGCTGCGATCCGTAACGATACCCAGCTGCTTGGCGATAGCCACCGCGGTATCGATATGGTCACCCGTAATCATAACGGTGCGGATACCCGCGGCATGAGCCTCCTTGATGGCGGCGGCGGCCTCCGGACGGACCGGGTCGATCATGCCCGAAAGGCCGCAAAACACCATGTCGTGCTCAAGGGCCGAGGCGGAGCAATCGGCGGGAATCTCGTCGTACGAACGGCTTGCCAGGGCAAGAACGCGCAAGGCCTCATCGGCCATGGACTTGTTGGCAGCAGCGATCTGCGCGCGGCGCTCATCGGTCAGTTCAACGATAGCATCGCCCTCATATATATGAGTGCACAGGCCCAAAACAACGTCGGGCGCGCCCTTGGTGTACTGCTCGTAAGCACCATCGAGGGTCTCCACCACAACGGACATCATCTTGCGGCCCGAATCGAACGGCGCCTCGCCCACACGCGGATGCTCGGTGGTAAGGCCCGTAAGGCCCGCCTTGCCGGCGTCGTTTACCAGCGCGCACTCGGTGGGCTCGCCCACGGCCTCGCCCAGCTCCTCGTCCCACGTGGCATCGGAGCACAGGGCCATACCGGCAAGAAACTTCTCCTCGGGAGCAGCAAGCTCGTGCTTGACCACGGTCATCTTGTTTTGGGTAAGGGTACCGGTCTTATCGGAGCAAATGGTCTGTGTGCAGCCGAGGGTCTCGACGGCAGAGAGCTTGCGAATAATCGCCTGGCGCTTGGCCATCTTGGTCACGCCGAGCGAAAGCACGATGGTCACAACAGCCACAAGGCCTTCGGGGATTGCGGCAACGGCCAGCGAGACGGCAACCATAAAGGTGTCGAGCAGCGCGGTCGGATCGGCCATGACGTTGCCCACGCCATGGCGGAGGATGTCCACGCCAAAGATAACGGCGCAGATAACGATAACCATAACGGTGAGGATGCGGCTGAGCTCGGCCAGCTTGACCTGAAGGGGCGTCAGCTCCTCCTTGGCATCGGCGAGGGCGCCGGCGATCTTGCCCATCTCGGTATCCATGCCGGTTCCCACCACAACAGCGCGACCGCGGCCATAGACCACGGTAGAACCCATATAGCACATGTTCTTGCGGTCGCCAAGCGGCACATCATCGGCACCGGCGGCAAGCTCAATCGTACGAGTGTGCTTCTCGACAGGCACGGACTCTCCGGTGAGCGCCGCCTCCTCGATCTTCATCGTGGCGCTCTCGAGCACACGGCAGTCGGCAGGCACCGAGTCGCCAGCCTCGAGCAGCACGATATCGCCAGGAACGAGCTCGGCGCTCGGCAGATGGCACAACTTGCCGTCACGCATGACCTTGGACTGGGCCGCACTCATCTCCTGAAGGGCAGCCAAAGCCTCTTCGCTCTTCGCCTCCTGCACAACGCCGAGCACGGAGTTCACTACGACGACGAACATGATGATAATCACGTCGGCAAAATCGGCCTCGCCCTTCACCATGCCGGTAAGGGCCGAGATGACAGCCGCCACGATAAGCATGATGACCATAGGATCTGCCATCTGCTCAAAGAAGCGCTTCCACAGCGGAACAGGAGCCGCTTCGTCAAGTTTGTTGGGGCCTGCCTGGCGCAGCCTGTCGGCAGCGACAGCAGAAGTCAGGCCATCCTCAGCACTCGTTGCCTGCGCATCGAGCACGTCCTTGGCGTCGGCCAAGTATTCACGTTGCATAGATTCCCCTCCTGGGATGTTTGAGCTGCCAAGCAGATTGATGCCCGATCATAATTCCCAGGAGAAGGGCAAGGGCTCATCAAGGCTGCCGTGCTTAGCAGCGATTTGCAGTCCTTTTATAGTACCCAAAAGGTCGAAGACGCGCTGTGCCGAGCGGCAGACATCGTTCAGGCTCCGCAATTTCATCGACATTTCTTTATCGAAGCCTAACGCAGGGCAAACATCGTTTTGTTGCGCTATTTGTACCGTATTATTCCGAAAGCCTGCATTCCTTGGCGGCTCGATAGCATCCAGGTCGCCTCGATACCCCCAGGCCCGTTTCCCCTGCGTACGCGCTCCTTTCTTCTCAGCGTACGTGCGTCGTAACGAAGCTAATTTCTTTCGTTTCATTTATTATTTCTGCAGGTAGGAGAGTTTGTAAGTTTCGGATTCTTTCGTAATCGAAAGCAATATCCTGTCGTATACTGTTTCCAGAGTGGAAGCATCGGCACAGACTTCTATGGAGGTATGCATGTTCAAACGTACGAAAATCGTCTGCACCATGGGCCCGGCTTGCGACAACGAGGATACGTTGCGCGAAATGATCAAGGCCGGCATGAACGTCGCCCGCTTTAACTTCTCTCACGGTTCCTACGAGGAGCATCACGAGCGCATCGAGCGCGTGCGCCGTCTTGCCGCAGAGCTCGGCCAGCCCGTCGGCATCCTACTCGACACCAAGGGCCCCGAGGTTCGCACCGGTCTGCTCAAAGACCACAAGAAGGTCACTGTCACCGAGGGCGACCCCATCATCGTAACCGCCGCCCCGACCACCGAGGACAACCTCGGCACCGCCGAGCACATCTCGCTCGATTACCTCAACCTCCCCAAAGAAGTCACCAAGGGATCCACGATCTTGATCGACGACGGCCTGGTCGGCCTTGAAGTCGAGTTCGTCGAGGGCAACGACATCCACTGCGTCGTCAAGAACAGCGGCGAGATCGGCGAGCGCAAGGGCGTCAACATGCCCAACGTGAACATCAGCCTACCCGCCATCACCGAGCGCGACCGCGCAGACATCCTTTTTGGTCTCAAGGAGGGCATCGACTACATCGCTGCCTCCTTCATCCGCGACGGTAAGGCAGTCGAGGAAATTCGCGAGCTCTGTGTCCTGAACGGCGGCGAGCACGTGACGATCTTCCCCAAGATCGAGTGTGCTTTGGGCGTCGAGAACTTCGACGAGATCCTCGAGGCTTCCGACGGCATCATGGTTGCCCGCGGCGACCTGGGCATCGAGATCGCCCCGCAGCTGGTGCCGCATATCCAAAAAGAGATCATCCGCAAGTGCAACGACGCTTACAAGCCCGTCATCACCGCTACGCAGATGCTCGACTCCATGCAGCATAACCCGCGCCCGACCCGTGCCGAGGTTGCCGACGTCGCAAACGCCATCTACGATGGCACCGACGCCGTCATGCTCTCCGGCGAGTCCGCTGCCGGCATGTACCCGGTCGAGGCAGTGA
>OLPF01001190.1_pt1 | contig 23099 bp, 30 predicted proteins | sample 1673121 | NCBI WGS metagenome assembly OLPF01 (sample SAMEA3136756, study PRJEB25190) | human gut metagenome
GCTTGGGGGACTTCCCTCAACAAGCGCGTGGGGCTATCTGGATAGCCACAGGCATAGCTTGCCATCTTGCTTTTGTTCGTTTTTACGTATATAATAACCTATATAGCTAAAACTAAGAGGTTTTGTATGTTTGAATACATCTCAGTAAAGGATGCAGCTTCAAAATGGAATATATCGGAAAGGCGCGTTCAAAAATTATGTGAAAGTAGCAGGATAAACGGTGTTATGCGTTTTGGATATTCCTGGATGATTCCCAAAAGCGCAGAAAAGCCTTCCGATTTGAGAAAAAAACGCAAGGAAAGGAGCGAGAACCCTCATGTATAACCCCCAATTAGAAACTTTCCTGTGCGTCGTGGAATGCGGCAGCTTCAATAAAGCTGCGGAAAAGCTATATATTTCCCCTCCGGCGGTAATTAAGCAGATCAATCTCCTGGAAGAAAGCCTGGACTTACAGTTATTTATCCGTACACACCGCGGATTACAAATCACAGAAGCGGGGAAATCTTTGGCACAGGACGCAAAATACATTATCCAGTATTGCAAGGACTCGGTAACACGGGCGAAAAACGCCATGAAACAGAGCGAGGACATCATCCGCATCGGCACTTCCCCTATGACACCGGCCCAGGTGCTGGTGGATCTGTGGCCCAAGTTGCAGGAGGATTGCCCTGGTACCAAGTTCCAGCTTGTGCCCTTTGACAACACACCCGAGAACGCCAGAGAAATCTTATGCAACCTGGGACAGAACATCGATGTGGTGGCGGGTATTTTTGATGAGACAATGCTGAACCTACGCCAGTGCGACGGGCTGGAAATTTCCAGAGAACCTATCTGTGCGGCGGTGTCCATCCATCACCGCCTGGCGACCAAAGACCGTCTGACGGTACAGGACCTCTACGGGGAGAAATTCATGCTGATGCGCCGGGATTGGAGCCACTATGTAGATCTTCTGCGGGACGATTTGTGGAAGAACCATCCGCAAATCCAGATTGTGGATTTTGACTTCTACGATGTAAACGCATTTAACCAATGCGAAAACAACAACTGTGTGCTGATGGCAGTGCCCAAGTGGCAATATGTCCACCCACTTTTGAAGATCCTCCCGGTGGATTGGAACTATACCATCCCCTATGGCCTACTCCATTCCCCATCACCATCCCCTGTGGTGAAGCAGTTCCTACGGGCGGTGCAAAAGGCGACGGAGCACGGCAAGTGATAACCCAAAGGTAAATAGTGCATAACGAATCGAGACTTCTGATGAGGTCTCGTTTTTTTTATAATGAAATCAGAAAAGAAAGAGAGGAAGGTGACACGATGAAGGCGCAGGGAATTCTGGCCATTGCAGTTTGCATTCTGCTTTGCCTGATGGGATGTGCAGCCCATGGACAGACACAGACAACCTCTTCCGGGGAATCGCCTCCTGCCGGGGGTGCCGACCTTTTGGATGAGTCGGATTCCCAGCAGGAGCTGAACAGCTTTGCGTCCACAAATCAAATGGCAGGACCATTTACAACATCTACTTCTATCCAGGATGTGATCAACAATTCGGTTTTCGCAGGATATGGACGATTGCTCTTTCCGGTAGATGATTGGTATATGAGCGGCGACACTTTGGGCAATTTGCAGCTGACCTGGTACAACAACATCGATCCGGAGGAAACCGTGGAGATCGTCAATACCCTGTGGCAGAGGGCCAACGCGGGGGAAACGGTATTCTACGACATCTATACGGAGGAAGAAAAGGCTGAAGACCCTGCAAAAGAGGATACCGGATTATTCTTTTTCCGCGGTGCCCCTGAAGCCAGATTTGCCGTGTGCAACGCGGGCGGAGGGTTTGCCTATGTGGGAGCCATGCAGGATAGCTTTCCCCATGCGTTGGAACTCTCCAAACAAGGCTACAACGCCTTCGCTTTGATTTACCGTCCTGGTGCTCAAACTGCCTGTGAGGACTTGGCGCGGGCAATCAGCTTTATTTTTGAGCACGCGGAGGAATTGCAGGTGGACACCGACTGTTATTCTCTTTGGGGCGGTTCAGCCGGAGGCCGTATGGCGGCTTGGCTGGGGTCCTATGGCCCGGCGGCCTTTGGCGGGAATGACCTGCCGCAGCCTGGAGCTGTTATCATGCAGTACACCGGCCACAGTGACTATACGGAAAACGACCCGCCCACCTTCGCCTGTGTGGGAGAAAGCGATGGCATCGCAAACTGGCGCACCATGCAGCGCCGCCTGGACGCCATGAGCGCCCTGGGTATCCCCACCGAGTTTCACCACTATCCCGGACTGCCCCACGGGTTTGGGCTGGGAACCGGCACGGTGGCGGAAGGATGGCTGAATGAAGCGATTGCCTTCTGGGAAGCACAGATGTAAACATCCTATTGACATATAATGAAACAATTTACAGAAAGGAAGCACTGCTATGAACAACTTTATTTTTCAAAACGCTACCAAGGTTTACTTTGGCAAGGGCTGCGTGAAAGAATATCTGACCTGCCTGACGAATGACGCAAAGACGATCCTGTTGGCCTATGGCGGCGGCAGTATCAAGAAAAACGGTGTCTATGATGAAATCACCGGTATTCTGAAGGAAGCCGGCAAAACCATTGTGGAGTTTCCCGGCATCATGTCCAACCCTACCTATGCCAAGGTGCAGGAGGGTGCGAAACTGGCACGGGAGAATAATGCCGACATGATCCTTGCCGTGGGTGGTGGCAGCGCCATGGACTGCTGCAAGGCTGTCTCCCTGGCCGCCCGGTACAACGGTGACATTTGGGATGATTTCTGGGCACGTCCCGGCGTTATTGACTTTGAACCGCTACCTCTGGGCGTGGTGGTTACGGTAGCTGGCACCGGCAGCGAGTGTAACGGCGGCGCGGTAATTACCAACGAGGAAAAGAAGGTAAAGACCGGGCGGGATTATCCGGCCCTCAATCCCCGCTTTGCCCTGATGGACCCCACCTATACATTCTCGGTGCCCATGCGGCAGATGATCTCCGGCAGCTTCGACATCTTGAGCCACATCATGGAAACCTATTTCAGCGAGCCCAATGAGGACAACGTCTCCGATGACATCATGGAGGCGCTGATGAAGAGCGTTATCCGCAATCTGCGCGTGGCCATAAAAAATCCGGAGGATTACACCGCCCGTTCCAACCTGATGTGGGACGCCACCATGGCGGAAAACCGCATCATCAAAATGGGCAAGAAGTGCGACTTCGAGTGCCACAACATGGAGCACCAGCTGGGCGCTTATACCAACTGCAACCACGGCTGCGGCCTGGCGGTGCTCCACCCGGTCTACTACCGTCATATTTACAAGGAGGGGCTGCCTAAGTTTGTCCGATTCGCGGAAAACGTGTGGGGCATCGCCCGTGACGGGAAAACGGACGAGGAACTGGCTCTGGCGGGCATCGAAGCCCTGGCCGCCTTTATCAAAGAGATCCGGCTACCCATCACGCTCAAGGAGCTGGGCGCAGACAAGGCGCAGCTGAAGGAAATCGCCGACTCCTGCGGCATCTCTCAGGGCAGCTATAAGCCTATGACCCATGAGGAAATTCTGGCAATCTTCCAGGAATGCTATGAATAAAATATTTGAACTAAGAAAGGAATGACCAACATGAAAAAATCAGCAGCCATTTTTTTAGGCCTTGCAATGGTCCTGAGCCTGGCAGCCTGCGGCACCAGCTCATCCAATGAGACCAGTGCCCCGGAAACTTCTACCTCTACCGCTTCCAGCGAAACGCAGGAGCCGGAGGCGACGCCGGAATCCACAGAACCCGCAGAGTCCACGGAAGAACCTTCTTCCCAGCCGGAAACGGAGGATGAGGCAGGCGGGACTCTGGTGGTCTATTATTCGGCTACCGGAAACACCGAGCAGGTGGCAAACTATATTGCCGACATCACCGGCGGCGATTTGTTTGAACTGGAGCCGGTAGAGCCTTACACCAGCGATGATCTGGATTGGACCAATGATAACAGCCGTGTTTCCCAGGAATACTACGATGAAAGTCTGCGGGATGTAGAGCTGGTGGCGGATACCGTGGAAAATTGGGACAGCTATGATACGGTATTCATCGGTTATCCTATCTGGTGGGGCATTGCCGCCTGGCCGACGGATGGCTTTGTGGAGGCCAATGACTTTACCGGAAAGACCGTGATCCCCTTCTGCACCTCTTCCAGCTCTGGTCTGGGTAAAAGCGGGCAGCTGCTGGCGGAACTGGCTGGTACAGGAGACTGGCAGGAAGGGATGCGTTTCCGTTCCAGCGCCAGCGAAGCGGATGTACAGGAGTGGATCGACAGCCTGAGCCTGTCCTGATGGATGAAAGGAGGACCCCATGAAACGGATTTTACCATTACTCCTTACTGGGGCTCTGATCCTCAGCCTTGCTGCCTGCGGCAGTGAGACTGGGGAATCGGGGCAGAGTTCAAGCGCTGCGCCATCTTCATCTTCCCCACAGGCAGAAACCGAAACGGATTCTGCTGCGGTAGCGCCTTCCATCGATACAGAAGAAACGGTAAGCCAGATTTCCGACAGCGATATTTTGATTGCTTACTTCACCATGCCGGAAGATGTAGATACGGAAGGTGTGGACGCCATTTCCGGAGCCAGCATTGTGGTAAATGGCGGAGAAGTGATGGGCAATGTGGAATATATGGCCAGCGTCATTCAGGAAACGGTGGGCGGTGATCTGTTCCAGATCGAAACCGTAGAGCAGTATCCTTTGGGCCATGATCCATTGGTAGATCAGGCCGCAGAGGAACAGGACGCAGACGCCCGTCCGGAACTGGCAACACACATTGATAATCTTGAACAGTACGACACGATTTTCCTGGGCTACCCAAACTGGTGGGGTGATATGCCCCAAGCGCTGTATACCTTCCTGGAGGAATATGACTTTTCCGGAAAAACAATTATTCCGTTTTGCCCCCACGGCGGCAGCGGCTTTTCACGGACGGAAAGCACGATTGCAGATCTGCAGCCGGAAGCCACTGTCAGCGAAGACGGCCTGACCATTTCACGCAATGATGTGGCGGACAGCCATGACCAGGTCGCACAGTGGGCGGCGGGGCTTGGACTCTAACATCATAAGCTGCGTATAAGAGAAGGGAGGTGCGCTGGATGAGAAGAGTTTTAGCTTTGATATTGGCGGTCATGTTGAGTCTCTGTCTGGCCGCCTGCCAGCAGGAAGATAGCGGGCATTTCACCTTGACCGATGGCAATCCTAGGTCCGAGACGGAGGACGAAGATGACAACCCCCAGGTATCCGGTTTAGCCCAGGGAAATTCTAATATCCTGATTGCATACGATCCCGCGCAACAGTCGGTGGTTCAGGCGGCGGAAATCCTGGCGGACACACTCTCTGGCGACTTGCTGGAAGTAGAACAGGATGACAGCCTCCTGGCGGACGCCTATGAATATGTACTGCTGGGGTTTGCACCCGATGGGGATGCGCTCCCACAGACAATCGAGGAATTTCTGGGACGCCACGATTTTGGGGCGCGCACCATTTATCCCTTTGTGTTGGGTGATGGCGATGCAATTGATTCCGCAAGTTTGTATTCCGCTATCTCCCAGATTCAGCCGGGAGCCTTGATGGGAGGGGATGTCTTGATCCTATCGGCGGATATGACGGAGGATTCGATTCGCGCTTGGGCACAGGGCCTTGGGCTGAACAGTGCAGACGCTGTTCCAGAAGGCATCGCCGGCAACACAGTGGCCACCGCCGCAGTTACCCCTGGAAAACAGCAGGTGCTGTATCTCTGGGAGGAGGGAAACGCTCCGGCACAGACGGAGTACATCGTCAATAACAGCGGCTATTCGGATGATCCGGACTTCCGGCCTTACATTACCAGCTTTCCTGTCCCGGAGGGAATCGAGATTAAGGGCGCAGTGCTTATCTGCCCCGGCGGGGCCTTCCAGTTCCGCAGCGATCAGCCGGAAGGTGTGGATGTGGCAGAAGCACTCAGCGCCCTGGGCTATCAGAGCTTTGTAGTGGATTACCGGCTGCTCCCCTACACCCAGCAGGAGGGAGCGCTGGATCTGGCGCGGGCAGTGCGGTTCGTCCGTGCCCATGCGGAGGAATACGGCATCGATCCCCAAGATATCGCCGTCATGGGATTTTCGGCGGGCGGCATTTTAAGCGGTGAAATGCTCTTAAACTTTGACGGAAACACGCTGCCCACAGCCCTCGACCCGGACTATCAGCCTGATGAACTGGACGAAGTCTCAGCTGACGCGGCGGCCTGCGGCATGATTTATTCTTTCTATGGACGCCTGAGTGTGGGCACCACGAATGTGGAACTGCTGCGTTCCGGAGATCTGCCGCCTACTTTCTACTGCTATGGCACCCGCGATCCGTTCTATGAACAGTTTTTAGCCAATGCAGATGCAGCGGAGGAAGCGGGCGTGGGAGTGGAGCGGCTACAGCTTGACGGAATGCCGCACGGCTTTGGAGCCAGCGGCGATTGGATTCCTGCTTATGACCAGTGGCTTGGCGCTGTGTTCGCAGAAAACTGACAAACCAGAGCACTTTATCTTGCTTGTTATCATACCGGCAGGCTCCGACCTTTTTGGGCGGGGTCTGCCTATTTCTTTTGAAAGGAAGCGATGGACGCAATGGAAGAAGATGCGGAAAAATATTTGTTTGAAAAAATGCCGGTACCCAAAGCAGTAGCGACTTTGGCGCTCCCAACCATCATCAGTCAGATCGTCACCATGATCTACAACCTGGCGGATACCTTTTTTGTAGGACAAATCGGTGACCCACTGATGGTGGCCGCCGTCTCGCTGGTGTCGCCCTGGTTTAATCTGCTCACGGCACTGGGGAACCTGTTCGGCTTGGGCGGCAGCAGCCTGATCTCCCGGATGATGGGGGCGCAAAACCACAAGGACATCAAATATGTGTCCGTGTTCAGTATTTGGGGCGGTGCAGCGGTGACGCTTCTCTTTTCTCTGGGCACCTGGTCAGCCCGCGTCCCCCTGCTGAATTTTTTGGGAGCCAGCCCAGATACCTATGGCTATGCAGAGGATTATCTGTTGTGGGTAGTCGTATTGGGCGGTATGCCAACCATGTTGAGCCTGGCGCTGGGCCATCTGCTACGGAGCGAGGGCCACGCGAAACAGGCCAGCGCCGGCATGATGTTCGGCGGTATCCTCAATGTGGTGCTGGACCCTGTTTTTATTTTTATCTTCCATCTGGATGTGGCGGGAGCCGCTATCGCCACAGCGTTGTCCAATACTGCTTCGGTGGTGTTCTTTGTCGTCCAGTACATACGGCTGAAGGACAAAACGGCGGTTTCCCTGAATCCCCGGCACTTTACTTTCCGTTTTGTACGCCCCATCTTCTCGGTCGGCTTGGCGTCTGCCTTGGCTACCGCCCTGGGAAACGCCTCGAATATGGTGATGGTCCATCTGGCCTCCGGCTATGGCGACATCCCCGTGGCGGCCTACGGCGTGATGAAACGTATCGACCAGTTCCCACTGAATGTTTCCATGGGGCTGTGCCAGGGCTTCATGCCCCTGGTAGGCTATAACTTTGCTGCGAAAAATTATGGGCGGATGCGCAAGATATCCACCTTTTCCTGGAAGGTTGCCCTGATGATGTCTGCCTGTTTTATAGCCTTCTTCGCCGCCTTTGCGCCGCAGATCCTGCACCTGTTTATCCCGGAGACGCAGACCAGTACCCTGGGTGCTTCCTTCCTGCGGATCGCCTGCCTTGCGGTGCCGCTGACCAGCGTCAACTTCCTCATCAGCTATACGCTGCAAGCCATGGGAAAAGGCTTACAGTCCGCGATCCTTACTTCCTGCCGTCAAGGGGCGCTCAACATCCCGCTGCTGATCGTGATGAACCTGACTTTCGGCTTGTACGGCATGATCTGGACTCAACTCGCTGTGGAGATCGTTATGCTGCCGGTTTCACTTGGGTTATACTTCTATACTTTCCGAAGGTTGAAGAAAAAAGGAGCATAAACCTTTGAGTTTCAACTGCATAACAAACCGAGACTTCTGTTTTTCTCTGTGCTGAATTAGAATATAGATAAAGGAAAGAAAGAGGTGTACAAAATGGAAACCCGTGTTTTAGGAAAAGATTTAATGGTTTCCGCTGTCGGCCTTGGCTGTATGGGCTTTTCCCATGCCTACGGTGCGCCGACAGACGAAAAAGAAACCATCCGCCTGCTGCGACGGGCATTCGATCTGGGATATACGTTTTTTGATACGGCAGAGGTCTACGGTACGCCGGATGATCCGCATATCAACGAAGCTCTGGTGGGAAAAGCCCTTGCTCCGGTTCGAGATCAGGTTGTCATCACCACAAAATTTGGCCTGCGGTTTGACCGGGAGAGCGGGAAGGTGCCCCTGCCACTTATCCCCGATTCCCGGCCTGAGACTATCCGCCGGTCGGTGGAAGGCTCGCTCCGGCGGCTGGGTACCGACCATATCGACCTCTACTTCCAGCACCGCATAGACCCGGCAGTGGAGCCGGAAGAAGTGGCTGGAGTGATGGCGGATTTAATGAAAGAAGGAAAAATTACCCATTGTGGCATTTCGGAAGCAAACGAAGATTATCTTCGCCGTGCAAATGCAGTCTGTCCTGTAACTGCGGTGCAAAACCGCTACTCCATGATGGCCCGAAAGTATGAAAGCCTGTTCCCGGTTTTGGAGGAACTGGGCGTGGGGCTGGTGGCCTTTTCCCCCATGGCCAACGGCTTCCTCACCGGGCGGTACGGCAAAGGCCAGCACTTTAACCCCGCCACCGACTACCGTGCCGCCATGCCGCAGTTTACCGATGAAGCGGTAGACCAAAACGCCGCATTATTGAAGCTGCTAAACGATATGGCGGTGGAGAAACACGCCACCCCGGCCCAGATTAGCCTGGCCTGGATGCTGTGCAAACGTCCGTGGATTGTGCCCATTCCCGGCACCCGGAAAGAAGATCGGATGACGGAAAACGCCGGAGCCGCCAGAATCAAGCTGTCATCCGATGAGGTTGATGCGCTGGACCGGGCTTTGGATTCTATGAAAATGTCTGCTGTATTTGGGGGAACTACTGTTTCTCTCCATGAGGCAGAAAAAGATTCAGATAAGTAAAGGAGATGAGCAAAATGAACAACATGAAAAATGACCTTCTCGCATTATCTCAGAAATTCTGGGATGCAGTGGAGCACGCCGACGAGTCCGGGATGCGTGCCTGCGCGGACCCTGAATGCAATTTCGTCCACATAGGCATCACCTGCAACTTGGACAAGGAGATCAGCTTTTATACCAGCGGAACCTTCCAGCCCACAGATATCACCTTCCACAACAAAACTGCGGAGGTGTTCGGCAGTACCGGCATAGTGCTCACTGACTGTGATTACAGCCTGTTGCTGGATGGAAAAGAAACCACCCATCATTTCATGGTAACAGAGGTCTATGCCCAGCGGGAAGGCAGCTGGAAACTGGTCACCTTCTCTTTTACTGCGCTGGTGTATTAAACTGTTTCCTTTGAATTTCAGCAATCTGCCGCTTAAAGCGGTATAAGACATACATTCAGAAATCTATTTTAAGGAGGCTTTCTATATGAAATACGCAACTTTGAACAACGGAGTAAAAATGCCCATGGCGGGTATCGGCACCTTTTTGCTGACGCCGGATGAAGCGGAGGCTTCTGTCCTCTCTGCCCTCCAGTGCGGCTACCGGCTGATCGATACCGCCAACGCCTATGTAAATGAAAAGGCTGTCGGCAGAGCGATGAAGAAATCAGGGATTCCCAGAGACGAGATCTTCCTGGAGACGAAACTGTGGCCGGCCTTTTATGAGCAGCCTGATGCGGTAGAAAAGACGCTCCAGCGTCTGGATACCGATTACATTGACCTTCTGCTCATTCATCAGCCTGCGGGCAATTATGTGGCCGGCTACCGGCAGATGGAGAAGGCTTATCAGGAAGGCAAGGTGAAGGCTATCGGACTTTCCAACTTCAACGAAAAGCAGATTCAGGAGATTTTGGACATTTGCGAGGTGAAACCCGCCGTGCTGCAAACCGAGGTGCATCCCTACTCCCAGGAGAAGGAGCTGAAGAAGTTCCTGGACAAAGAGAGCATCGTCATCCAGGCGTGGTATCCTCTGGGCCATGGCGATAAAGCACTGCGGGAGGAGCCGCTCTTCACGGAGCTGGGGGAAAAATACGGCAAAACGAACTCCCAGATCATCCTGCGCTGGCATATCCAGTGCGGCAACATCGTGATCCCCGGCTCCAAGAACCCGGCCCATATTAAGGACAACCTGGATCTGTTCGATTTCTCCCTCACCGATGAGGAGATGGCACAGATCGCCGCGATGGACAGGAAAAAACGCTACTACACCAGCACCCCGGAGATGCTGAAAAGGTACGCGGAAATGGTGCCGGATGTGGACGGGCAGAAATAAGGAGGAAACAAAAATGCGGAAAAATTTTGGCGTCAAATCCTGGTTTTACCCTCTGCCGGTGCTCATCATCGGCACCTACAATGAGGACGGCACACCCAACGCCATGAACGCCGCCTGGGGCGGGCTGTATGATGCGGACAAGGTCGTGCTCTGTCTCAGTGCAGGCCATAAAACCACAAAGAACATCAAGGCCAAGGGCGCGTTCACCGTGGCCTTTGCGGATGCCGCCCATGTGATTCCTGCGGACTATGTGGGCATGGTTTCCGGCAACAACGAACCAAAGAAAATGGAAAGGGCCGGTTTCCACATAACAAAAAGCGCCTTTGTGGACGCCCCGCTCATCGATGAACTGCCGGTGGCGCTGGAGTGCAAATTTCTGAAGGTCAATGAGGACGGTAATATCATCGGCCAGATTGTGAACGTGAGCATTAACGAGAGTGTGCTGGACAGCGAGGGAAAACTGGATATGGAGAAATTCCGGCCGATATCTTTTGAACCCGCCAATAATGGCTATCATCTGCTGGGCGAACGCGTAGGCAATGCCTTTAGCGATGGCGGTAAATTGAAATAAGGGGGCGTCTGGTATGATTGAAGAATTTCACAATTTGTTCCCACAGGGCGACCCCAACACAGTGGCCGGACAGTATTTCAGCGGGGCCAGTTACCTCTGCCCTCTGAGCGATATGGGCGTGTCCGTTTCCAATGTGACCTTTGAGCCCGGATGCCGGAACAACTGGCATATCCACCATGACGGCGGCCAGATTCTCCTGTGCACGGCAGGGCGCGGCTACTACCAGGAGTGGGGCAAGCCCGCCCGGGAACTGCACCCCGGCGATGTCGTCAACATCCCGCCGGAGGTCAAACACTGGCATGGTGCCGCCCCGGACAGCTGGTTTGCCCATGTGGCGATTTCCGTTCCCGGTTCCCATGCTGAGTGGCTGGAACCGGTGGACGCAGAGGAATATGCAAAACTGAAATAAACGGAAAGGATGGGTTTTATGGATAAAGTAACAGCGGGCAGAGATGCCATGAGCAAATTTGCCCCGAAATTTGCGGAGTTAAACGATGATGTCCTCTTTGGGGAAGTCTGGGCGCGGGAGGACAAGCTCTCGCCCCGCGACCGCAGCCTGATCACCGTCTCCGCTCTGATGGCCAGCGGGATTTTGGATACCTCTCTGCTCCACCACATCGAGCGGGCAAAAGCAAACGGCGTCACCGCTACCGAGATGAGCGAGGCGCTGACGCAGCTGGCCTTCTATGCGGGATGGCCCAAAGCCTGGGCGGCGCTGCGGATGGCAAAAGATGTCTATGGAGAGGAATAAGACGGAGCAGCCTTTTGTGGTGTGCCACATGCTGGCTTCTTTGGACGGCAAAATCGACGGGGCGTTTTTTGCCGCCCCGCAGACAGCACTCGCCCTCAAGGTATACGGTGAACTGCGTGGGTTTTACGGCTGCCAGGCCACTCTGTATGGTACGACCACTATGCTGGGCGGCTATGCCGATAGAAAGGTATCGCCCTTTCCCGCAAACGGAAAAGGGCTGCCCAAAGAGGACTGGGTGAACCCGGCCGGTAAGGAGATGGGCAATTTCATCATTGCGGTGGACCCTGCGGGAGAACTGGCTTATTCCGGCTCCACACTCGAAAAGAAAGGCCGCCCCGCCGCCCATGTGATCGAGATGCTGACACAGCAGGCGTCCCCGGCCTACCTTGCCTATTTGCAGGAGCGGGGCGTGTCCTATCTGTTCGCCGGCAAAGAACGGCTGGACTGCGCGCTGCTTCTGCAAAAGCTGTACCGGCAGTTTGGCATTGACAAGCTGATGCTGGCGGGTGGCGGGATCGTCAACGGGTCGTTTCTGGCTGAGGGCCTGGTGGACTAGTTCAGCCTGGTGGTCGCTCCGGTGGCCGACGGCGGCAGCGGCGTGGCCTCCTTTGCCCAGGCGGACTTTCTGCCCCACTGGCCCCCGGCGGCCTTTCATCTGAAAAGCGCGCAAACCCCACAGCCGGACGTGCTGTGGCTGTGCTACACAAAGGCGTAAAACGTAAAACTTTTGTATCAAGGCATCTGCTGTGCAGGTGCCTTGTTTTATGTTTTAGTGGAAAGCCAAAGGTTAAAACTCCATAACGAATCGAGACTTCTGAAACGCTGTGAGAACCTTTACAATAGAATCAGAAACAAAAAAGGTTTCCCATGCAGCGCCTTGGCAGACGCTGCCAAACCGACAGAAAGGAAGTCATGGATCATGGAATATGTAACATTGCGTAATGGAGTCAAAATGCCGAAGCTGGGATATGGTGTTTTCCAGGTTTCAAACGAAGAATGTGAACGCTGTGTATTGGATGCCATTTCGGTGGGTTACCGCTCCATCGATACGGCGCAGTCCTATGGAAATGAGGAGGCAGTGGGCAGTGCCGTTCAGAAATCCGGCGTGCCCCGCGAGGAACTGTTCCTCACCAGTAAAATCTGGATGTCCAACGCCGGCTATGAAAAAGCGAAAGCCTCTATCGACAAGTCCCTGCAAAGGATGAAAACGGATTATCTGGACCTGATGCTGATCCATCAGCCCTTTGGGGATTACTACGGCGCTTACCGGGCGATGGAGGAAGCCTACAAGGCCGGGAAGCTCCGGGCCATTGGGGTGTCCAACTTCTACCCGGACCGGCTCATTGACCTGTGCCAGTTTGCGGAGGTTTCCCCCATGGTCAACCAGGTGGAGACCCATGTATTCCAGCAGCAAAAAGTTGCACATGAATATATGAAAAAGTACGGCGTACAGCACGAAGCCTGGGGGCCCTTTGCAGAGGGCAAAAAGAGCTGCTTTACCAACCCCGTGCTGGTGGAGATCGGCCAGAATTACGGCAAAACAGCCGCCCAAACTGTCCTGCGGTTCCTCATCCAGTCCGATGTGGTGGTGATTCCCAAATCCACTCACAAGGAGCGGATGGAGCAGAACCTGGATGTATTCGATTTTGCCCTGAGCGATGCTGAAATGGACGCTATCCGCGCACTGGACGAGGGTAAGAGCTTGTTCTTCGACCATTACGACCCCGCCACGGTGGAGATGCTCACAAATATGGGAAAGACGAGAATTGTATAAGGAGGAAAGAGAGATGAGCAGAATGTTGATTGTATACTACTCTGTCTCAAATGGAAATACCAGAGGGATTGCCCGTCAGATGGCAGAGTATACGGGAGCGGATCTGGCCGAAATTCAAACAGTACAGCCCTATGTTGGTTCCTATCAGGAAATTGTGGAACAAGGGAAACAGGAAGTGGATCAAGGCTATCACCCGCCCATTCGTCCGCTGCCCTTTCGCCCGGAAGATTATGACATCATTGCGGTGGGAACACCTACCTGGTGGTATACCATGGCCCCGGCTGTAGCTACATTTTTGACATCTTATGATTGGACGGGAAAAATGGTTATTCCTTTTCAGACGCATGGAGGATGGCCCGGTCATACGCTAAAAGATATGAAGACAGCTTGTACAGGTGCAAAGATCTGCTGTGAAGGAAAAATCCAATTTGATTCCAGCGGCGGGAGCCAAATGGTTACTGACAAAAAAGAAGTGCAGCATTGGTTGCGGCAAATCGAGAAAGAGGTTGAAATCAAATGAGTGACATTTTGAAAAAACGGATTCTTTCTTTGCTTCTGGCAGGTATCCTGACACTTTCCCTTGCAGCTTGTGGAAACACGGATTCCACAAGCGGAACAGAGGACGTTTCCAAAACATCCGAGCAAGGCGGTGAAATTCAGCCAAATACTTCCGCGACGGGAGAAAGTGGCAGCACCGAATTGGATGGCAATAACATCCTGATTGCCTATTTCACGGCGGCGGAAAACAGTGGCGTTGATGCCATCGCTTCCGCCAGCTACACCACCATTGACGGGCAGGCCGTGGGCCGGGTCCGCGCGGTGGCGGATATGATTCAGGAAAACGTGGGAGGAGATTTATTTTCCATCCGGACTTCCGTGGTATATCCAACCGATGGCGGGGAATTGATCGACTATGCTGCCCAGGAGCAGGACGAAAATGCCCGTCCGGAACTCACTTCCCACATTGAAAATCTGGATCAGTACGACACGATTTTCATCGGCTATCCCAACTGGTGGGCCGACTTGCCTATGGCGGTGTACAGCTTCTTCGATGAATATGATTTTTCCGGTAAGACCATCATCCCGTTTAATGTCCATAACGGAAGCCGGTTCTCCCGCACCATCCAGACCATTGAGGAGTTGGAGCCGGATGCTACGGTCATCGAGGATGGTTTTACGGTCAGCGAGCAGACGGTAGCCGAGGCTGCCCCGGATGTGGCTGATTGGCTGGCTGGGCTGGGATATTAAGGAAAATGAGCAATATGCAGAAAAAGAAAACCGCTCCGTTTCTTTCGCTTCTGTTATGCTGCACCTTGCTTCTCACTGCCCTTGCTGGATGTGCGGCTTCCAGCCCGGTTGCACAGTCCCAAGCAACAGAATCCTTTGAACCGCCGGAATCAGCCAATCAGGCGTCCGATAGGGACAGCATCCTTCCCTCTGGTGCAGAGCCACCAGACATAGAGACAGGGTTGATTCCTGAACAGGTTTTGGAGGGAGAAACCGGGACAATTCATTACAGCTACTATCTCCCGGAAAACTATGACCCGCAAAAGAATTACCCGCTGATGATGGTTATGCCGGGATATGACATGATGTGGTTCGGAGAAGAATCCTCTGGCTCCAATTTGAGCTGGGATGGGTTCCTGTGCTGGACAAAGCTCCCAGAGGAGATGATTGTGGTCTCTGCCCAGCTCACCGACTGGCATGAAACATCGGCCAGGCAGGCCATTGAGCTGACAGAATACTTTATCGACCATTTCTCTGTAGATCAGGCCCGCGTTTATGCGGCCGGTTATTCCGCCGGCGGGGAGACCATGTCCCAGGCTGTGTCCATGCGCCCGGATCTTTATGCAGCCTATCTGCACGGCGCATCCCAGTGGGATGGGGATTATGCGCCTATCGCGGAAAACGGCGTAGCAGTTTATATCTTTATGGCTGAGCATGATGAGTATTACGGTTCCGAACGGGCATGGGACGCATACAACAGCCTCCGTGATGCCTATATCGAGGCCGGATGGAGCGAAGAACAGATCAGTGAAGTTTTACAAATCCAGACGCCGGATGATGAATGGTTTGCCCAGCGCGGCATTACCGGAAACTACCATGGAGGCGGCAATGCGGTGTTTGGAGAAAAAGATGTTCTGAACTGGGTTTTATCTCATTCTAAGGAGAGTGATATTTTTTGAAGGTATTGTTGGTAAACGGTAGCCCGCACAGGGAAGGCTGCACATATACGGCGCTTTGTACGGTGTCGGAGGCGCTGAATCAGAATGGAATTGACACGGATATTTTCTGGATTGGGAATAAACCCCTTTCCGGGTGTATCGCCTGCCACAAGTGCAGTGATCTCAACCACTGCGTATTTCAGGATACTGTGAACGAATTCCTATCACTGGCAGAGGACTATGATGGCTTTATATTCGGCACACCAGTCCATTGGGCCGGAGCCACCGGTGCAATTACTTCCTTTTTGGACCGTGCTTTTTATGCAGACCTGAACGGGGGCGGCGGACGCTTCTATTTGAAGCCTGCGGCAGTAGTCCTATCAGCCCGGCGGGCCGGAACGACAGCCACCTGGGATCAGGTCAACAAGTATTTTGGCCTGATGCAGATGCCCATTATCACCTCCCGCTATTGGAATATGGTTCACGGAACCACTCCGGAGGAGGTGCAGCAAGATCGGGAAGGGATTTACACCCTGCGGACCCTTGGACACAATATGGCTTATTTTCTGAAATGTAAGGAGGTCGGCAGCAAGCTGGTGCCGCTGCCCCCGCTGGAAACGCCAGAACGAACTAATTTCATCCGATAGAACAAAATTGGAGAACAGGAGGCCACACCAATGAAGCCCAAAATGATTGGAAAAATCACAGTGGATCTTGGCATGACCATCCTTCTGATGCTGCTTATGGCCTTTGAACTGATCGGTAGAACGGCCCATGAGTGGATCGGGGCCGGGATGTTCGTGCTGTTTATTTTTCACCACATCCTAAATAGAAAATGGACGGGCAATCTGCTCCATGGACGGTATACTCCCTATCGCGTCTTACAGACGGTGAGCGCCGTTCTGGTTTTCCTGGCGATGCTGGGGTCCATGGTCAGCGCTGTGCTGATTTCCCGTGAGGTGTTTGCGTTTCTTCCCATTAGCGGAGGGCGCAGCTTTGGACGGACTCTGCACATGCTCTGTGCCTATTGGGGCTTTGTTCTTTTATCCTTTCACCTGGGGATTCACTGGAATATGATCTTGGGCATGGTTGGAAAGCTGTGCGGGAAGCCATCTAAAATGAGGGCAGGACTGATCCGTGTGGCAGGGGTTCTGGTCGCAGCTTATGGCATATATGCTCTGATTCGCCGAAACATCCTGGCCTACCTGTTTTTACGGACTCAATTTGTATTTTTCGACTTTGAAGAACCGCTCATCTTTTTCTTTCTGGATTATCTGGCTGTCATGGGACTGTTTGTGTTCGTAGGGCACTATGCGGGAAAAGCAGTTCGATTTTTACCGAAAAGTCAGGAGAGGTGGATGCCATGAAGCGGCTTCTATCCAGCCTTCTGGCGATATGCCTGCTTGCCGGGCTGGCCGGCTGTGCTATGGAAAGCCCGCAAGGCAATGAGAGCGGCCTGTCTGCATCCTCCCATGATTTCTTTGCCATGAATACTTATATCCGCCTGGAAGCGTATGGGGATGGGGCCGAAGATGCGCTTGCTCTGGCGCAGGCACGGATCGAGGAACTGGAAGGGCTTTGGTCCGTCACAGACGAAACCAGTGACATCTATGCGGTCAACCACAGCGGCGGGCAGCCGGTTTCCGTCAGTGAGGATTCAGTGGAGCTTGTTTCCTTTGCGCTGGAAATGGCCGAAGAAACAGGCGGCGCATTAGAGCCCACCGTTTACCCGGTGCTGACTGCCTGGGGCTTTACCACCGATGAACACCGTGTGCCAAGCTAGGAAGAAATCGACGGGCTGCTTGCATCGGTGGATTACCGCAGAGTTTCCGTGGATGGAACTACCGTTCAGTTGGAACCGGGCATGATGCTGGATTTGGGCGCGGTAGGCAAAGGGTATGCCAGCGATGAGGTCGCGGCGCTTCTTCGGGAAGAAGGGATTACGTCCGCCCTGCTCGACCTTGGCGGCAATATTGTGATGATCGGCTCCCGCCCCGATGGCAGCGACTGGAGGCTGGGACTGCAAAGCCCGTTTGAGAACGACACCGTAGGGGTGTTGACCGCTTCCGACTGTGCGGTGGTGACCTCCGGCAATTATGAGAACTTCTTTACGGCGGATGACGGCACGATTTATGGCCATATCATAGACCCTGCCACCGGTTACCCTGTGAATAATGACCTTGCTTCTGTGACAGTTGTGGCCCCTGACGGAAAGTTGTGCGACGCCCTTTCCACCTCCCTCTTCGTGATGGGTGCAGACGGTACAATCGAATACTGGCGGGAGCATTCAGGCTTTGAGATGATTCTTATTATGCAGGATCGTCAGATTCTTATTACTGAAGGACTGGACGATCAATTTTCTTTGGATGAGGCGCACTTGGATATGGAATTACGGATCGTTGAAAAGTAAAATTTGCTATGCTGTGGAGCCTGGTAACGAATTTCATGTTAAAGAACCAGTCATTGAATGCAGTGTCATAATATGAAATAGGGTATATAAAATGGAAAAGAAAAAAGGATCATTATGGATACACTGCCCGATCTGCGGCGGTAAAACAAGAACAAAGGTGTATGAGGATACCGTCCTGATAAAGTTCCCACTCTACTGCCCAAAGTGCAAGAGAGAAATCTTGATTGACGTAGTAAAACTGAAAATGGTGCCCAGCAAAGAGCCAGACGCTTAAAGCGCAGAGCCTGCTGCCCGATGATCGGGAGCAGGCTCTGTTTTCGCTTATGTGGCTTATTCAATTTGAACCCCTTTGTGGGAACGCAAGGCGGTCAGAACCGCCTCAATCACGGGAAGTAAGGTTGCCACCTCGTTCTCGCTGCACTCGTTGATAAGGGAATTTACCTGACGCACCATGGAACTTTCGTTTCCCGGATCATCATCGAATAGGAGACGCGCATCCATTTTGAGCGCGCGAATGACGGCATACAAGGTCTTTAATTTTGGATTTCCGCGCCCCATTTCCATGTTGATAATGGTACGCACATCGGTTCCGCTTCTTTCGGCCACTTCCTCTTGCGTCAGGCCGAGTTCCAAACGGGTATTTTTAATGGCTTCAGCCAATCGCTGGGAATATTCTGGCATTCTGTTTCACCTCAGATATATTCTACAATACACCTCGTTCTGTTTTAATTCACTGTGTTTCATCCTTAAACTGTATTGTATTTCAGCTTATATATGAAAGGAGAAGCATTTGAAGGAGAGCATGAGGAATCGCATTGACGCTCTGAATATGAATTTCAAGGTTTCGAGCGGGAGCGGTATGCTTATGCACCTGTATTCCAATACAGGTTAAGAAAAAACGGCAGTTTTCCAGGCTGCCGTTCTCCGCCTCCATTCGGTTCGCACGTTCACAACATACGAATCGAAATGGAGGTCTATCATGAAAACAATCAATTTGCGGGATCTGTATCCCGATGTGTATAAAATCGATACTTATGTGGAAGTAAGCGAGGAAGTGTTGAATGCCATCCAGGCAGCCCAGCGGATGGAGGCGGCTTATGATCGCCGTATGTACCGCCACAAGGCCCACTATTCCCTGGACTACGGTAATGGTATCGAGAAGGCGACGGTATCCCATGCGCCGACCCCGGAAGATATTTTTGAGGCGAAACAGCAGCAGGAGCGGCTGTATGCTGCGGTGATGACCTTGCCGGAAAAGCAGGCCAAGCGGCTATATGCCCACTTCTATCTTGGCATGACGCCGGTGGAGATTGCGCACGCTGAGGGTGTTGATCCCAGCAGCGTCCGCCGCAGCATCCGCAATGGATTGAAGCGGTTGGCAAAAAAATTCTGCTAAATTTCTTTGCCTATACCCGTTTGCGCCGGTTTTTGTCAGTACCTATAAGAAGGTTATTTTTCCTTCACGGGTACATTGACAACCGAATACACGGCAGAACAGGTACATAACCCGCGTATGAGCGAGTGCAGGACGCCGCGAAGATGGAACAGCCAGGAGGTGATGGACAAGCTGTTTCGGAGCGATCAACGACCCTGCACCCCGGATGGTGGCAGATCCGGCGCGATGACTGCGCGGGGGCTTAAAGATACTTCCTCACGGCCCGCCAAAGACTTGGGGGGAACCCTGCGGCGCACGCTACGAACGACGCTGCGGAGTTATGACAGCCGCGCCAGCGGAGACCTGTTCTGTCCCCAGCGTCAGGGGTGCGTGGCAAATGTGGCGTGATAACCAGATTGATTTCATGGCGATCCCCTTTCGGCGCATAAGCGACGATGGGGATGCCTTTCAAAGTTAGATACCATGCGCTGGCAGTTTCGGCTACCAGCGTATTCATGTGATTTTGAAAGCCACAACCATATCCGCAACGAAAGGGGGAACACCTATGGAAAAACTAATTTCTCGAAAAGAGGCCGCCAAAATTCTTGGTATCAGTATTGCGACCTTAGACGCAGCTCGCAACAGTGGGATGATTTCCTATGTTCAGTATGTACAGAACGGTTGCGTCTATTTTACAGATGCGTGCCTTCAGGAGTACATTGCAAAATGCACCCATCGTGCAAAACCGATGGAAAAAAGCACCACATACCGCAAACCTCGAAGCGCAAGGGAATGAGACTTTCCGTATCCTTGCTGGAACCCCAAATGTCTGATAAAACAAAGGTACAGCGCTGGAGATTATTTTCGAGGAGGTGACGGAATTGGCAAAACGAAAAAAAGCAATTCCTCAATATGGCACCGTTATGAAAAATGGTGCCTTGTATTATAGAACCAGAATTAAAGACGCGAATGGGAAGCTCATCGCACTTTATGCAAAAACACCGGAGGAACTGTATCAGCGAGAAACCCTTGCGCTGGAGCAGATTGAGAGTGCTACCTTTCATCGCAAAACGCCCACAGTTGCTGAGTATTGCGAGAAGTGGCTGCTGATGCAGTCTGCTCATGTGCGAGCCACTACCTTGACGGATTATACCTCGAAGGTCAGGCGGCATATCATTGCGGAATTGGGGAATAAGAAGATGGGAGAGGTCAGCCTGGATGATATTCAAATTGCCCTTGTCCCAGTTTCCAAGAAATCTGCATCGGTTTATAAGTCCGTGGTGATCCTTTATAAATCTATCTTTCGTGCGGCGATGGAAAGCAGGATCATTGACCATAACCCGACGATTTATTTGACAGCAAAAGGCGGCGGTGTTCCCCAAGGGGAGCGGCAGGCTTTGAATGATGAACAAGTAGAACGCCTTTTGGATGCTATCCGAGGTTTGCCCCCGTATGTATTTGTGATGCTTGGTTTGTATGCCGGGTTGCGGCGAGAAGAAATCCTCGCGCTACAATGGGATTCTGTCTATCTGGACACGGATACCCCATATCTGACAGTGCGGCGGGCGTGGCACACGGAACATAACAGGCCGGTCATTCTGGATGAGTTGAAAACAAAGGCTGCGGAGAGAAATATTCCCCTTCCTGTCTGCTTGGCGGATTGTTTGAAAGAGGCAAAGGCCACTTCGACTTCTGAATATGTAGTTTCAAACCGGGATGGTGAACCGCTGTCTTACACACAGTTCAAGCGGCTTTGGCAGTATATTGTAACCAGAACGACAAAGGAAAGGGTTTATTACCGATATGAAGATGGAAAGCGCGTAAAACATACGGTCAAACCTGTTCTTGGGGAAAAGGCGGTTCATAACGGCAAGGTCGTTTACAGCCTGGACTTTGAGGTTACCCCACATCAGCTGCGGCATACCTACATCACCAATCTCATTCATGCGTCAGTCGATCCCAAAACCGTTCAATATCTGGCGGGACATGAAAGCAGCAAGATTACAATGGACATCTATGCAAAGGTCAAGTACAACAGGCCAGATGAATTGGTGCAGACGATGCGTAGTGCATTTGCAGACTGGGATACTGCACAAGTATGAAATCCAAAAGCAGGAAACAAACAAGAGCGAGGCCGATGTCTCGCTCTTGTTCTATATAGGCCGTATCTTTGATTAAATGGAAGCTTTCTGATAAAACAGGGGGTAGATATAGTAACCACACATTGTCAGGAAAGGAAGATCGAAGATGGCTAAAAAGAAAATGGATATACCGGAATATGGCACCATTACATTGAAAGGAATTCAGTATTACAGAACGCGGATCATGGATGCAGATGGTAAACAGATAAGTTTGTATGCTACTACCTGCGAGGATTTGTATAAGAAGCAGTTGGCGGCACAGCGGCAGGTAGAAGAAATCATCTTCCATCGTCGGCACCCAACAGTAGCCGAATATTGTGAAAGGTGGCTGCTGATGCAGTCTGCAAAGGTGTCTGCGTCTACGTTGCGAGGATATACGGCCGATCTGAAGAACTACGTTATCAAGCCCTTGGGGGAAATGTACATGGAGGAAGTAACCACGGACGATATTCGATTGGCTCTGGTTCCGCTGTCGAAAAAATCGGAAGGCCTGTACAATACGGTAAATATGCTCATTAAATGTGTCTTTTATGCGGCAGAACGCAATCAAATCCTCGAACACAATCCTTGCGAGGGAATATCGGGAAAGGGCGGAAAGCCGGGAAAAAGGCGGGAAGCATTGACGGATCAACAAGTAGCGGTTCTTCTGGATACAGTCAAAGGGCTTCCCCCATACTTGTTTATTATGCTTGGGTTGTACTCCGGCTTGCGCCGGGAAGAAATTCTTGCGTTGCAATGGGATTGCGTATTTTTGGACGAGCCTACACCTTATCTATCGGTGCGGCGAGCATGGCGTACAGAACACAACAGGCCCGTGATTTCTACGGTGCTTAAGACCAAAGCAGCCAGGAGGGATATTCCGATACCTAAATGCCTGGTGGATTGTTTGCGGGAAGCCAAGACAACATCTCATTCTGATTATGTGATTGCGGACAGCAAAGGTGAGCCGTTGGCTGCATCCCAGTTCCAGCGGGTATGGCAGTATGTAGTAGTTCGGTCTACCAAACCCCGTAACTACTATAAATATGTGAACGGGCAAAGCATCAAATACACGGTTACTCCCACGCTGGGCATGACACAGAAAAACCAACCAAAAATCAAATATACACTGGACTTTAACGTGACCCCACACCAGCTGCGGCACACATACATCACAAATCTCCTCTATGCAGGCGTCGATCCTAAGACGGTTCAATATCTTGCTGGACATGAAAACAGCAAGACAACTATGGACATCTACGCGAAAGTGAAGTATAATAAGCCAGAGGAGCTGTTCGGGGTTGTAAATAGTGCTTTTCATCAGGGCACAGCTTATTGAAAAGCCGAGATTTTCATGGTTACCATATAGGATAACTGAACAGCTATAATCCCTCAAAGCCCGTAAAATCAAGGGAAATCGGCTCTAAAAGTCATGCAGTACGGTCTCAAAGCCGCTCGTCGCGCTCCCCAGTTCTCCAAGCGCTGATTTTCCTTACTTCTCAGTACGTCTCACGACGTCGATGTGCAGGAA
>OLPF01001201.1_pt1 | contig 22905 bp, 22 predicted proteins | sample 1673121 | NCBI WGS metagenome assembly OLPF01 (sample SAMEA3136756, study PRJEB25190) | human gut metagenome
GTTCCCGCCGCGTGCGCGCACACAGATCCAGGCTGTTCAGCGCCGCCTCGTAAGCGTCGGCAAGCTGTGCGGCGGCCAGACGGTCGGCGTAGCGTGCGTCGTCCAAGGGCAGCTCGATCGTTTCATCCGTCCAGCTCGAAAGCAGCATCGCGTTGGCCAGCATCAGACTGCAAAGCCCTTCGCGGCCGTCGGCGATCATCGGCGCGCCGGTCAGAATGTGATCGGCAAACGCGCGAATCACACCCGCGTGCATCGGGTACGGCTCGTCCGGCGTGATATCCTCCATCGTCACGTTCGGCTTGCCGAAGCCGCCCGCGTATTCGCGGATGAAGCGATCCACCGGCGTGTCCGGCCGCGCCAGCGTCAGCCGGTTGTTTTCGTAGACCAGTTGGCCGCCGGTCAGCGAGATTTCAAATCGGTTGGTGCCGGGCGCTTCGCCCGTGCAGGTGATGAACGTGCCCGTCGCGCCGTTGGGGTATTCGACGTAGGCCGTCACGTCGTCCTCAACCTCGATGTCGTGCCAGCGGCCAAAGCCGCAGAACGCGCGGACGCGGAGCGGCATGCCGCAGATCCACTGCCACAGATCGAGGTTGTGCGGCGCCTGATTGAGCAGAACGCCGCCGCCGTCCTCCGCCCACGTCGCGCGCCACGCGCAGGAATCATAATAGCTCTGCGCGCGCAGCCAATCCGTGATGACCACGTTCGTCCGCCGAATTTCGCCCAGCTCGCCGGATTCGACGAGCCGCTTCATTTTGCGATAGGCCGGGTTGGTGCGCTGGTTGAACATCGCGCCGAACGCCCGGCCGCTCTTGTCCGCCTCGGCGTTCAGCAGGCGCACCTCCTGCGTGGAAACGCCCGTCGGCTTTTCCAGCAGAACGTGCATCCCCGCGCGGAAGGCCTCGACGGCCTGCCGGACGTGCAGCCTGTGCGGCGTGGCGATCAGCACCGCGTCGATCAGCCCGCTTTGATACATTTCCGCGGGCGTGGCGAAGACGCGCACATCCTCCGCGCCGGGCAGCGCCAGCAGCTCTGCGGCGTGCGTCTGGCTGGCGGTTGCGGCGGCGCAGAGCCGCGCGTTCGGCACGTCGCCCAGCAGCGTTTTCGCGTGCGCCATGCCCATCGCGCCAAGGCCGATGAGACCGAAACGAACCTCTTTCATGCACAAGCCCCCTTGTCAAAGCCGTCGCGCGCGGACGGGTCAGCGGCGGATGTCGTAATTCATGTTCATCAGGTTGCGGATGCTGCTCACGTCGTCGGTGATGTTCGCGTCGCCGTGAATCGTGTGCTTGATGACGCTGGAGGCCACGGCGAAGTTGAGCATGTCCATCGGCTTGTAATCGTGCAGCATGGCGTAAATCAGGCCGCTGGCAAAGGCGTCGCCGCCGCCCACGCGGTCGAGGATGGTGAAGGTGAACAGCTTGCTTTCAAACGTGTGCCCATCGTACCACATGAACGCCTTCAGGCTGTTTTCGCTGCCGGAATGGGCGTAGCGAACGTGCCGCGCGATGCATTTGAGGTTCGGATAGCGCTCGACAAAGCGCTGGAAGATTTCGTCCTGCTGCTCGTAGCTGGGCTGCATCGGTACGCCGTCCTTCACGTCGCCCTGGCTGTGGTCCTCCTCGTCGCGCCAGAGGTGATACGGCTCGATGCCCAGCAGGATATCGACATAGGGCAGGCACTGCGTGCAGAAATCGCGCGCCTCCTCCCAGCTCCAGAGCATGCTGCGGAAATTGCCGTCAAAGCTGACCGTCAGCCCCTTTTCCTTGGCAACGCGCAGCATATCCAGCACCAGTTTGCTGCAATTCGGGCTGAGCGCCGGGGTGATGCCGCTCAGGTGCAGCCAGTCAAAGCCCTCCAGCAGCGCGCCCAGATCGACGTCCGAAAAATCGTATTCGGCCATGGCGCTGTGCTTGCGGTCGTAAATGACCTTGCTGGGGCGGATGCCGTAGCCCGTCTCCAGGTAATACGTGCCCAGGCGGTGGGTCGGCGTTTCCTCCGGCGAGGTCAGGATCATCGGGGTGCAGTGCACGTCGTTGGAGCGCAGCCAGCGCACGGCGCTCTTGCCGAGGCTGTTGCTTGGCACGACGGAGAAGAACGTGCTGTCCACGCCGAGGTTGGCCAGCGCGAGGGCGATGTTGGCCTCGCTGCCGCCATAGCTGGCCTCAAACCCGGAGGCCATGCGGATTTTTTCGTAGTTCGGCGGCGTCAGGCGAAGCATGATTTCGCCCATCGTGATGAATTTTTTGCCGTTTTCCATGTTTTGCAGAAGCGGATTATAGTGGATCATCGTTTGCAGCCTGCCTTTCTGCTTGCGTTGGTATCAGTATAGCATGGTTTGACGGGGGATTCAAGCGGCGGGGCAGATGAGGACACAAAAACGCTCCCCGCTGACGGAGCGACGGGGAGCGCGTGGATAACGATGGGGGAAAAGGCTTACTTTGCGTTGTCGGCGGCCTTCTGGAGCGCGTTGAGGAAGGAGCCCATGTCGATGGTGCAGCCGGTCTTGAGATCGACGTCGTCCGGCACCTGCGTGTGGCGGCCGTCGCCCTTGTCGTAGGTCGGCATGGTGACGACTTCCTCAACCGTCTTGCCGACGCACCAGTCTTCCAGCGCCTCGGCCTGCTCGAACCACTCCTTGCCGATGCCGGAGGCGGCCTTCATGCCGTAGCCGTCGCCCAGCTCCTTCTTGGTCGGGTGCTCGCCGGTCAGTTCGCCGGTCAGCGCGCCGGTCGCGTCAAAGCCGACCTTGTTCTGCGCGATATCGAAGCTCACGGCGGTGATCTTGCCCGCGTCGTCCAGCTCCAGCGCGCACATGGTCGTGTTGATGGTCACGCTGCCGGCCTTGTCGGCCTCAGCGCCCGCGCCGGACATGGTGGTGACGGAGCCGAGGCCGGAAGCGGCCAGCGCGCCGGCAGAGAGGGAGAGCATCAGCGCCGCAGTCGCGGCGGTCATCGCAAACTTGTTCATAATCGTACCTCCAAAATAAATGATTGCGGGTGATGGACACCTGTATGTTTATCGCATCTCCCCGCGGATGGAGGCACGATAAATTACTTGATGATGACGTAGGCGCGGCGGCCGAGCGCATCCCAAATGGCGGAGATCACCTTGGGGGCGCGCAGCGTTGCGCCGGTGGAAACGTCCGTATCGTCGGCAATCTGCCCCGGCAGATACAGGTCGCTCACGCTTGAAACGGTCTTGCCGACCAGATGCTCAAGCAGCTGGTCGAACTGGCCGCAGACCTTGGCGGCCGCGTCGCTGTCCGGCGCGAGATAATCCTCGTTTTTATATTGCAGCGTCGTGTAGTGAAGCTCGGTGAATGTGTTGTCCTGCAGGGTGAATTCCAGCGCGACCTGCTCGCCGCCGTCCTCCATGTAGCTGCCGCGATAAACGCCGTCCGCATAGGGCTCGGCCTCGGGCAGCTTCGTCGTATCGACGATCTTGTAGGGGTGGCGGTTCAGCCCGTCCCAGAGGGCGGAAACCAGCTTGCCGGCCTTCATCGTCGCCGTCGTCACCGCGTCGAGATCCTCCACGATGTCATACGGCGAATAGAGGTCGTCGATGGCGGAAACGCCCTTGCCGACGAGATAATCGGCGAGCTGGCGGTATTGGCGGAGGATGGCCTTCTGCGCGTCGCTCGCGTCCTCGCTCATGTAATCGCCGTCCTTGTATTTCACGCCGCGATACACCAGCGAATCGAATTTTCCATCCTTAAGCTCGAATTGAATGGCAATCTGCTCGATACCGCCGTCATAGTAAAACCCACGATAAATGCCGTCTGCGTATTCCTGCGCGGCGGCGGGCAGAGCCAGGGCGATGAGCAGAATCATCAGTGTCGCTATGCGTTTCATGTTCGTTCCTCCCGATGACAAAAACCAGTTTAAGGGCGATCTGTGGCAAAAGTATGTCAAAACAAAAAAAGCTTCCAAAATTTTAAATTCGAGCAAAAGGTTTGACATTCCTGCCGCCCAATTTTACAATATGTGCAGAAGAAAAGGCTGGAGGGATGCACGTGAATCCGATTCTGGTGGTGGACGACAACGCGCAGATCGTCGATATTTTGTCGCAATACATCAAAAAAGAGGGGTGGCCGATGCTGGCGGCGAAGACCGGCGAGGAGGCGCTCGCCCTGTTCGACGCGGCCGAGCCGTCGCTGATCCTGCTGGATATCATGCTGCCGGGGCTGGACGGGCTGGAGGTCTGCCGCCGCATCCGCCGCGTGTCGAGCGTGCCAATTTTGATGATTACCGCCAAGGACGAGGACGCGGATCGGATTCTCGGGCTGGATATCGGCGCGGACGATTACATCGTCAAGCCGTTTTCCCCCGGCGAGGTGATGGCGCGGATTCGCGCGGTGCTGCGGCGCATCCCGGCGGCGGCGGAAAAGGAAATGCTGGTGATCGGCGAACTGTCGATTCACCTGCCGTCGCTGTCCGTCACGCTGTCCGGGCATAAGCTGAACCTGACGCGGCGGGAGGTTGAGCTGCTGTACACGCTGGCCGCGTCGCCGGGGCGCGTGTTCACGCGGGATAACCTGCTGACAATCGTTTGGGGGTATGAGTTCGCGGGCAATTACCGCGCGGTGGATTCGCACATCAAGCGCCTGCGCGCCAAGCTGGATGCATACCCGCACGACACGTTCACCATCGCGACCGTCTGGGGCGCGGGCTATAAGTTTGAAAGGAATCTGCCATGAAGCTGCCGATGCATCGAACGCTCGTCGCGCGCCTGACAGGGCTTTTCGCGCTGCTGCTCATGCTGTTTGCGGTGGTGCTGGAGCTGCTTTTCAACGCGATGATGGAGCGAAAAATGATCGCCCATTACAGCAAGACCATGCAGCGCAACGCATATGCCATTTCGCAGAATCTCTCGGAGATGATCGCGCCGTCGGATTACGAGGCGCTGGATGAAAACCCCTTCATCGTCGGCGAGGATACGCTCGCGCCGTATATGGCGCTGATCGAGCATATCACAAATTGCAACGTCTATCTCATCGACGAGCAGCACCGCGTGACGGGCTATTTCGACGGCGTGGTGCAGACGATGGGCGGCAGGGTGCTCCCCAATTACATCGAGCAGACGATCGCGCTGGGGTTCATGGGCAAAACGCCGTTTCTCACCGCGAAAATCGACGGAGAAACGCATCTGACCACGAGCATGCCGATTATGAACGCCAAGAGCCACGTGCTCGGCGTGGTGCTGCTGGAAAGCACGCTGCGCGAGCTGGGCTTCGCGCAGGTTTCCAGCTCAGATATCCTGCTGTTCAGCGGCGCGGTTGCCTTCGCGCTGACCGCGCTGCTGGGCGCGCTCTTTTCGCGCATGTTCACCCAGCCGATCACGGCGGTTCAGCGCTTTGCGGGCAGGCTGGCGAGCGGCGAATACGACGCGCGGATGCAGAACGCGCGGAAGGACGAAATCGGCGAGCTGGCGCGCTCGATGGATATTCTGGCGGAGCGGCTTGACGACGCCCGCCGACGGGACGAGCGCCTCCGCGAGCAGCAGAGCGCGTTTTTCGCGACGATTTCGCACGAACTCAAAACGCCCGTCACGGTCATCCGCGGTTCGCTGGAAGCGCTGCGCGACGGCGTTGTTTCCGGCGAGAATGACGTGCGGGCGTATATCGGCCAGATGCTGGCCGAGTGCAAGGGCTTGCAGCGGATGATTATTGACCTGCTTGAGCTTTCGCGGCTGCAAAACGCGGGCTTTTCGCTCAACATGGGCGAGGTGGATGTGCGCGAGCTGCTGGGCGACGTGGCGATGAGCGTGGGCGCGCTGTGCGAGCGGAAGGGCGTGGTCTTTGTTTGCAGCGAGCCCCAATGCGCACTTTTGATGACGGGCGATTACGCCAGGCTGCGGCAGATGCTGCTCGCCGTGCTGGATAACGCGGTGAAGTTTACGCCCGCGGGGAAGCGCGTCAGCCTTTCGATGGAGGGGCATACCGTCATTGTCGCGGACGAGGGGATCGGGATTCCCGAAGAGGAGCTGGCGCACATCTTTGAGCGTTTCCGCCGGACGCGCGGCGGCAATGCGCAGGGAACGGGGCTCGGCCTCGCGATTTGCAGCGAGGTGGCGCGGCGGCACGACATCCGGATCGACGTGGCCAGCCGCGTTTCGGCGGGCACGACCTTCCGCTTTACCTTCCCCGACGGCGGCAGATGAACACGTAGACCGCGAGCGCGGCGGCGGCCAGCGCGCTGAGCGCCGCGCCGAGGGGCAGCGCGCGTGTGCGATAGGTGAAGACGATTTCGTGTTCGCCCGGCTCGACCCAAACGCCCATGAAGGCCACGTCGCAGGGGATGACGTCGGCCTGCCGCCCGTCGATGGTGGCGGAGAAGCCCTTGTCAAACGGGATCGTGAAGACCAGAATTCCGGCCTCCTTTGCGTCGATATGGGCGATGAAGCCGTCTGCGGTCGCGTCAAAGCCGTCGCAGGCGTTCTGCTTCAAGCGGGCGACGCTTTCCTGCCAATCGGGGATGTTGCCCACGTCGAGCGTCTGCATGCGCGGCTGATAGGCGGCCAGCTCGTCGTCGTCAAGCGTCACGGCGGCGAGCAGCACGGTCGGCGTGGTCTGGCTGTCCATCCGCTGGTGGTATGTGCCGGTGCAGGTCGTCTGCAAAAAGCCCATCGGCAGGGCGTTGGGGTTGCGGTATACGGCAACCCCGTTTTCGTCGTGGTCGAAAACGAAGCCGTCCGGCACGGGCGTGTCGTCGAGCCGGTAATACGCCTTCACGCTCAGCAGCGCGCGCAGCGCCGCACCGCCATCCGGCGGGCAGACGGTGGTGGATTCGTCAAACCCGAAGCCCGCCATCGAGATGAAGCGCCCGACGATGGAAGAGCGCAGGCTGGTGAAGGCGGTGAGGCTGCTCGCCCCGCGCAGAAGCCCGTAGTTGCGGATCTTTTTGCCGTAGTCGATGCGCTGCCATTCGGCCATGTCCGGCGCGGCGGCAGCTTTAAGCGTCGGTTCCGCGATTTCGGGCAGGGTGTAGAGCCCCTCGCCCGCAACGTCGCCGCCGGAGAGCAGGTTTTCGTCGCTCACTAAAATATAGCCAGCGTATTGCGCCGCGGCGACCGCGCAGACGAGCGCCAGCGTGACGGCGAAGCGCGGCTTTCGGATGAGCACAAAGAGCATCGCGCCGCCGCCGAGCAGCGCGGCGCAGACGGAAAAGACGCGGAAAACATCGTCGGCATAAGCGCCCTTCCGGCGGCGGAGCAGCGCGGCGCCGATGCGCCCCATGCGGCTTTGCCAGCCCTCCGGCAGCAGGAACGGCACGGTCAGCAGCAGCGTCAGCGCCGTCAGGGCGATAAACGCCCGGCGCAGGGCGCGGCCGTCCGCGTCGCGCAATGCCGTCAGCGTCGCCAGGGTCGTCATCAGCGCCACGCCGTACCACCAGCGGGTATAGGCGACGTTGGTTTCCAGCGCGAACGCGCCGCAGAGGACGGGAACCGCGCTGCAAACCGCCAGCGCAAGCAGCAGCCCCTTGAGCCAGTGATGCTTTTTCTGCCCAAACAGCGCGACCGCGCCGGTCAGGCCGAACACCGGCAGATACGCGGCGGTGGAGGCCCAGCTCGGCGCGTCGCCGTAATAGGCGTGGACGACGTTGCTTTCAATCGGCATGAGCAGCGCGCGGACGCGCTCGAGCAGCGTGCCGAGGGTATAGGTCTGCGTCAGCAGCGACGTGTCGCCCGCGCCCGTCCGCGTGATGGAGAGCATGAAGAGCATCGCGGGGCAGAGCAGCACGCCCGCCAGCGCGCAGCCGACGCCGCATTCAAAGATCAGCGCGAACACGTTTTGCCATGTGCGGCGGGGCTTCCAATCCGCGCTGAAAAACCGAAAGACGAAGTACAGCGCCGCCAGCAGCGCGCTGGAGAGCATGAAATAGTAATTCGTCAGCGTGTTCAGCCCGCAGAAGAGCGCCAGCAGGCCGCGCCGGGGACGCTCGCCCATCGCGTCCTCCATCCCCAGCAGGATCAGTGGGAAGAACGCGATGACCTCCGTGAAATGATAAAACTGCGTATTGACGACGGTGAAGCCGGAGAAGGCGTAGAGCACGCAGCCCAGCAGGGCGAGCCGCTCGTCGCGGATCATCCGCCGCAGGTAGCAAAACGAGGTCAGCGCGCAGACGGCGTGCTTGAGCACCGCCATCACGCTGATGCCGAACGGAATCAGCGCCTTGGGCAGAAGCACCAGCGGCCAGACGAACACGCTGCCCAGCGTATAAAACGCATAGCTGCCGACGGCCGACGCGCCGAGGAAGGTGTTGAAGCTGTAACTGTTCAGCCCGCCGCGCAGAATCCGCCGCGTTTCCAGAATGAAGGGAAGCTGCTGCTCGATGAAGTCGCCCCGCGTGACAAAGCGCCCGCCGTAGGGCAGAATGGCCGGGGCGAGGGCGAAGAACGCCAGCAGCGCGCCCAGAAAAAATGCGTGCGCACCGGTGATGCGCCGCCGTTGAAGCGAAGAAGTCTGCATCCGTGTTCCTCCTTGGAAATCGGGGGACTATCAAGATGACAACACCGATATTTTAAGAATAAAGCGAAGTATTGTGTCCGAAGGTTTCCAAAGGGCGATGCGCCAAACGGGCGCCGTAAACGTTCGGAAAGCCCTTTGGTGGGGCGATGGGGCAAAGCCCCATATCCAAAAAGTGCTTGGATTTTGATTTTCGAAATATTTGAGTTGAGCTTGACAGCCTCTTTTTCCTGTCGTTCTTCCCGCTCGCGGCGGCCTTGCAAAGCCATGGGGCTTGGTGTATAATTCTATATGGGATAAATTCGTTCTTCATTTATTTTTCTAAACAATCATTGAGTAAAAAGCAAATTCTGCGCAATGCGCGCCCCTACGGGTATAGCGCAACTTGTTGCCTAGACGGAAAATAACCTGATCAAAGAGCTCCCTCTTCGAGGGAGCTGGCACGGCGCAGCCGTGACTGAAGGAGTCAATCGCGCATCGCGCGCCCGTTATCGGAATTTTTGCAAAATTTCGGATTTTCTCATTTACTTTAAGAAAGGAATCCGCCATGACACGAAAGCAATGGGCTGCTCTGACTTTATCGCTGCTTGCGCTGGGCATCGGCGGAACGATTGCCGCCGTCTCGATCATCGACCCCTTTGAAGTGTATCACAAAGCGACGGCGTTCATCCCCCCGATTACAAACGGCACGCAGCTCTATTCCAACGCGGGCATTGCCAAAAACTACGCATACGACAGCGTGGTGATCGGCTCCTCGATGACGGAAAACTTTCGTCCTTCCCAACTGAATCGCCTTTTCGGCGGCCAGTTCGTCAAGCTGTGCGTCAACGGCGGCTCCTCCTTCAATCACAAACAGATGATGGAGCTGGCCTTTTCCACGCACGACGTTCGCCGCGTGCTGTACGGCATTGATCTGGACGCGCTGACCTACTTCTATAAAACGCCCAACCACGAAACGCCGAATTACCTCTACGACGACGATCTGCTTAACGACGTCGCCTATTGGTTCAACGCCGGCGTGCTGGCCAAATACATCCCCCAATGCCTGATGACGCTCGGCCAAAGCGACCCGGATCAGGTAGACACCATGTACATGTGGAGCGACCTGTTCACATATGGCAAGGACGCCGTGCTTCCGGGGTATACGTTCAGCACCCGCCGCGTCGAGCAGCGCGATGCCGGGGAAAAGCCGACGCTTTCCTATCAATTCCAGATGAACGTGCAGCACAACTTCCTGCCTTACATCGAGCAGCACCCCGATACGCAGTTCATGTTCTTTTTCCCGCCGTATTCGCTTCTCTCGTGGTATCAAACCTACGAAAACGGCACGCTGGAGCTCGATCTGCACCAGAAGCAGGCGCTGATCGAGGTGCTGCTCGCCTATGACAACGTGCAGGTTTACGATTTTCAGGCGCGGGCGGATTGGATCTGCGATCTTGACAACTACATTGATACGCGGCATTACAGCGGCGCGATCAACGACGCGATGGCTGAGGCCATGGCCGCCGGAGAAAATCGCGTCACCGGCGCCACCCAGATTGAGGCCGACAATGATGTGATCCGCAGCCTCGTCGATCAGATCGTCTCCGCCGGAGAATGGCCGTTTTGATTTTTGAAAAGGAGCACCGACCGCCATGCTGTTCAATTCCTACGTCTTCATGCTGGCCTTTCTGCCGCTGACGCTGCTTGGTTATTTTCTGCTGGGCAGACTGCCGGAAAAAATCCAGCTCAACAAGGTTTTCCTCGTGCTGGCCTCGTTTCTGTTTTACGGCTACAACAACCCGAGCTATGTGCCGATCATCGCGGGCAGCATCCTGATCAATTACGCGCTCAGCCAGTTGATGCTCACCCAGCAGAAAAAAGCCCTCCGTCTGCCGCTGATGCTGCTGGGGCTTTTTCTCAACCTCGGTGTGCTGTTTTACTTCAAATACCACGATTTCTTCTTTGAAAACCTGAACGGCGCGTTCGGCCTGCATCTGACGCTCAACCATCTGGCGCTGCCGCTGGGCATTTCGTTTTTCACCTTCCAGCAGCTTTCTTACGTCATCGACAGCTACAAGCGCACCGTGCCGCGCTACAACATTCTGGATTACTCGCTCTTCGTCACGTTCTTCCCCCAGCTCATCGCGGGGCCGATCGTGCTGCACAGCGAAATCGTGCCGCAGTTTGCGGATGTAAAAAACCGCCATTTCAACTTCGATCATTTCGCCCCCGGCCTGTATGCCTTCGCGCGCGGTCTGGTGAAAAAGGTGGTGATCGCCGATACGTTCGCCGTCGCGGTCGAGGCGGGCTTTGCCGACGCGCTGACGCTCAACACGGCGGAAGCGTGGTTCGTCGCCATCGGCTACACCCTCCAGCTCTATTTCGATTTTTCCGGCTACTGCGATATGGCGACCGGCGTGGGGCTGATGTTCAACATCGAGATTCCGATCAACTTCAATTCGCCGTACAAGAGCCTCAACATCCGCGAATTTTGGCAGCGGTGGCATGTCACGCTCTCCCGCTTCCTGACCACCTACGTCTATTTCCCGCTCGGCGGCAGCCGGAAGGGTCTGGCGCGCACCTGCGTCAACCTGATGATCGTCTTTCTGCTCAGCGGCCTTTGGCATGGCGCGGGCTGGCTCTTCCTGCTCTGGGGGCTGATGCACGGGGCGGCGAGCGTGCTCTACCGCATCTTCCGCAAGCCGTATGACGGCCTGCACCCGGCGCTGCAATGGATGATCAATTTCGGCTTCATCGTCGTGGCCTGGGTGTTCTTCCGCGCGGCGAGCCTCGCCGACGCGCTGGCCATCGTCAAGGCCATGCTGACGATGAACTTTGGGCCGCTGCGCGATTCCATCACCTCCGCGTTCGCCCTGCCCGGCGGCTTCCATCCGGACGGCAACGCGGTGTATATGATGATCTGGTATGCCGCTTCGCTGTTCGCCTGCCTCGGCCTGCGCAACACCTACGAAAAGACGATGGATTTCCGCCCGACGGTCTGCAACGCGCTCTCCACCGTGCTGATGATTCTCTACTGCACCCTGTCGCTTTCCAGCGTGAGCGTGTTCCTGTACTTTAATTTCTAAACGCTTTCCCGGCGCGCGTTCCGCGCCCCTGCCGCCTTTTTCCCCCGTTTTCGGTAAAGTATTGATGAAACGAAAAACTTGGGCGCTTGCGAGCCTTGCGCTTCTGCTCGCCGCAATCGCCGCCATCTGCCTGACGGTGATCGTCATTGATCCGTTTCAGGTGTATCGTCCGGCGACGCGCTATCTGCCGCCGATTGACCGAACCACACAGGTCTACGCCAACGCGGGCGTTGCGCGCAGCTACGCATACGACAGCGCCGTTGTCGGCACATCCGTGACCGAGAATTTCCGGCCGTCGCAGATGGATTCGCTGCTCGGCGGCCGCTTTATCAAGCTGTGCACCTCCGCCGGAACAGCCTATAACCACGCGCTGCTGATGGATTTGGCTTTCCGCACGCACAACATGCGCCGCATCGTCTACGGGCTGGACGTCTATTCCTTCATCGCCCGGCTCGACCAGACCGGCAGCGACGTGCCGCTGTACCTCTATGACGACAGCCTCCTCAACGACGTATCCTATTGGCTCAACCGCAGCGTGCTGGCCACGTTCCTGCCGCGCTGCCTGAGCGCATGGGGGCAGAAGCAGGACGATTCCATCCGCGACAGCATGTATTGCTGGGCGGGGCAGGATGAATACGGCTCCGTCGCGCTGTATACCGCCCGCTTCACCGTGCCGGAAAATCCGCTGCCCGCGGACGCTTACATCCGGCAGGCGCAGGCCAATCTGGACGCGCATCTGCTCCCCTACGTCGCCGCGCACCCGGAAACGCAGTTCGATATCTTTTTCCCGCCATATTCCGCCGCCGAGTGGGCGACGATGGAAAGCAAGGGCACGCTCGAGAGCATGCTTGCCCTGCGTTCGCTCTGTTACGACGCGCTGAGCGGCTTTGCGAACGTGACGATTTACGATTTCACCACGCGCGCGGATTGGGTGCTCGACCTGAACAACTACAAGGACGCGCTGCACTACGGCCAGTGGATCAACGACGCGATCACCGAATGTATCGCGCGCGGCGAAAACGTCGTTGCCGACCGCGAAACGCTGGACGCAGCGACGGCGCAGCTTCGCGCGTGGGCCGACGCGCAGATTGAGGCGGGCGGCTGGATATTCTGACCGCCGGAAAGGAGACTCACATGCGTCCATCCCCCTCCAAGCGGGCTGAGCCCGCCTTCACCTCCGCCGAAGCTTGCAAAACGTCAAGCTCTCGCTCACGCGGGCGATCCCGCGCAATTTCCGATATGCCAAAGCGGGCTGAGCCTGCCTTCACCTCCGCCGAAGCTTGCAAAACGTCAAGCTCTCGCTCGCGCGGGCGATCCCGCGCAATTTCCAATGCACCAAACAAGCGGCAGCCTTACGGAAAACTGCTTGCGGCCAGCGGCATTTTGCTGGCCGTCGTGCTGGTCAGCGCCCTGATGACCACCTTTTTACAAGCGCCCAACCTCGACGCGCTGGCCGACGCCACCGCCGTGCCGAGCGTCGAGCCCACGCCCAGCCCCGAGCCGACCATCACGCCCACGCCGGCGGTTTACGCCCCGTTCGGCGCGCAATACGGCTACGGCGGCGCGAACCTGATTCCCGATACCCCGACCCCGAATCCGCTCACGCCCGTGCCGACCGCCGCGCCCACCGACACCCCCGCGCCGACCGCCGTTCCGACCCGGACGCTGAAAAAGAATTCCACCGGCGAGGACGTTAAAAAGCTCCAGCAGGCGCTGATTGATCTGGGCTATCTCGCCGACGCGGCCGACGGCACCTTCGGCGCAAACACGCAGGAGGCCGTCACCCGGTTTCAGGCCGTCAACGGCCTGAGCGCCGACGGGCTGGCGGGCACAAAGACGCAGGAGCTGCTCTACAGCGGCAACGCGCTTTCCGCCGATCAAGCGCCGAAGCCCGATTTCCTGATTCTGGTCAATCGTCAGCACAAGCTCGGCAAGAACGACGCGCCGACCGATCTGGTGACGATTGAAAACGTGCTCTCCGCCGACATCGTGAAGGTCAAGTATTCCGGCACAAAGGCCGACCGAACCGCCACCGAAGCGCTGGGGCAGATGCTCTCCGCCGCCATCGCCGACGGCGTTTCCAATTTCCAGATTTCCTCTGCCTATCGCACGTACAGCGAACAGCAGAAGCTGGTGGACAACTCCGTCGCCAAATATCGAAAGAATAACCCGGATTGGTCGCGCGACCGCTGCCTGTCCGCCACCTATAACACCGTCGCCCCCGCCGGAACGAGCGAACATCAGACCGGCCTCGCCTTTGACATCACCGTGCCCGGCGTGAGCTTCACCGGCACGCAGCAGCAGAAGTGGCTCCACGCGCACTGCGCGGAATACGGCTTCATCGTCCGCTTCACCGCCGAAAAGCAGAAGCTGACGGGCTTTGTCGCCGAGAGCTGGCATTTCCGCTATGTCGGCCAAGAGGCCGCCGCCGTCATCACGCAAAACGGCTGGTGTTTGGAGGAATACGTCGAAAAGATGGGGCTGTAGCCCGTTTCTGCCACAAATTCACCCCCCGCCGCTCTGAATAAGGGAGGCGGGGGTTTTTGTCTGCAAAACATCAAGTTCCTGCTCGCGCAGGCGATTTTACGCCGTTCCCGATATATCCGAGCAAGAGTAAAAAGCAGAATGGCAAACGCCAAAGCAAAGGGGCGGCAGGTCGGGCGCAGACCCACAAATAAAGATGATATTCCCGCGATTTTCTATAAGCACTATCCCGCCTATGTAGCGGGGCAGATGAATGTGAGCGAACTCGCGCGGATTTGTGATTTGAGCAGACCGACGGTTTATAAATATTTGAAGATGGTAGGATAAAGAAAGCCCTCTTTCCGAAGTGGAAAGAGGGACAATCGTTCATTATCCATAATAGTTCTGAACAGCCATATACCAACGATTGGATTTCATCAGTGTTTCGTTATAAAGAAAGTCGAATTCATTGTATGCATTAACGTATTCTTCCAGTTTAGAAAATGAATTTTTGTAATCGTTGTAATCGCATCTTGCAAATAGAGAGCCATTTGACCTAAAAAACCATATAGCACCCGTTGGATATGTACTGAAAACTGACGCTGAATTTGTCAATTGTGTTCCGGAATATACAACATATCCTCTAGATGGAGCAACTTGCTTCAAATCTTGTGGAATAGGAATGTCGTTTTTGTTGCTATACTTCATAACGTACACTACACCTATATTTATATAGAAATGTGTGTCACAGTATTCCTTAGTTGAATCCGCACATTTAAATGCAATTTGTCTGCTGATTATTTGGGATAATGGATGAGATAGCACTACCACTATCGCTATTATTATCCATATAACCCCCAAATGTCTTTTCTTTTTAATAGAGTTATTTTCCATATTTTACTTGTTCCTCAAAACATTTACTAAATTCGATAAAACCAACAAGTTTTGACTTTGAAAATAGTTTGCCGATTTAGAAAAGGCTGGCAGTATAAGTAGCACTGATAAAACCGCCGATAGCGCTAATAATGCCTAGCACAATGCCAGCAGTTCCAAGACCGGTTTTACCACCATTTTGCTTTGCCTGAGAACGTCCGACAGCAGAAAGAACCAAGCCAGTGATACCAGCCAATCCGTAAAAACCAAAAATAAAACAACTCACCAAAGAAACCACGAAGCCCGCAATCTGCAATCCATTTGTTTTACCTTCCATTATTATTCCTCCCTAATACAATAAAGTGGGTATATTCATTTTTATCGGAGTACTTCAACGTTTGCAATGCCGAGTTTGGTAGCGCCGCCAAATGCAGAAACTGCATCTGCCCTGACCTTAATCGTAACGTTTACTCTGCGCGCACCGTAAGGAACATCCAGAGTGTCTGCGTTGGAGCGTCCGGAGGCCAGCATACCGGTAATTTTGCTTTCAAAAGTGACGCTATGGCTGCCATAAGTGAGATAAACATCAAAACTTGCACCATTGGATGCTGAGCCAACCTGTTGACCATCGACATAGACTACGCCATTGACAGCAGAACCGACGAGCATTGCGCGCGGTCTTTCGAAATGAACAAGACAGCCGGGCTTGCGGACGGGCGCGCCACAGCCGGGGCAGGCGCTCGCGGTATCAGAAATTTCGCGGCCGCATTCGGGGCATTTGATAAGTGCCATATGAATCCATCTCCTTTATTTTTACACACCTATAATGTGTAATTCATGAATAAAAATGAGCGACAGTGTAAAAGCTAAAAAGCAAATGAATTGAGCCGATTTGTTGCATTGATCTGATACCGATTGTCATTCAGAAGTTTATCTGGATTATAGCACATAAAACAGTCAAATTCAACAATAAAAAATCTTACCAATTATATGATATAAACAAAAAATCTTACCAATTATAATTTTATCATAGCAATGATAACATCTCAAGTTTTTGAGGAATTATCGTTTTCTTCCTGCTTTGCAGATATCTATTTTGTTTTCCCTCCCCCCGCGCAGTTTTTCGATGAGGGAACGCAAAATCCTGAATTGATTCAAAAGGCGGTCAGCGGCATGAAACAGCTAAGCGAAGCCGATTTGCTGATGCTCTTAGGTCTAATCAACCGCCTGCTCAATACAAAAAACAAAAGCGAAGGAATGTGAAGGATTCTTTCGCTTTATTTATTTGAAGCTCAATCCGAATATTCTGCTTTCGTTTATAAGTTCTGCACCATCCTGTAGCCACGAAATATGTACCACTTCTTCGATGTACCACTTTGAGCTGTTTTCGCGCTCTTTTTGCCGCTGTTTGAAACTCGGCGTACAACTTTTGTACCACTCTACGCGAAAGGAGGGCTGCACCTCTTTCAAGATGCAACCCTCATTTTTCAAACAATATCTGAATTTCTTACTTGCCAAAGTACCGCTTGAGCAGCCCCTCGAAGGCCTTGCCGTGACGGGCTTCATCGCGCGCCATCTCATGCACGGTGTCGTGGATCGCGTCGAGGTTATGCTGCTTGGCCAGCTTCGCCAGCTCAAACTTGCCCTCGGTCGCGCCGTTCTCGGCCTCAACGCGCATTTCAAGGTTCTTCTTGGTGGAGTCGGTCACGACCTCGCCCAGCAGCTCGGCGAACTTCGCCGCATGCTCGGCCTCTTCATACGCGGCCTTCTCCCAGTAGAGGCCGATTTCCGGGTAGCCCTCGCGGTGCGCGACGCGCGCCATCGCCAGATACATGCCGACCTCGCTGCACTCGCCCGCGAAGTTCGCGCGCAGACCGTCGAGGATCTCCTGCGGGCAGCCCTTGGCTACGCCGACCACATGCTCGGCCGCCCAAGCGCGCTCACCCTTCTGCTCGACAAACTTGCTGGCCGGAACGCCGCACTGCGGGCACTTCTCCGGCGGGTTCTCGCCTTCCCAAACATAACCACAAACCGTGCAAACCCACTTTTTCATACCTGTTTCCTCCTTAATTTTTTGTTCTCTGTTGAGCCGCCGGGAGCCGTTAAACGCTCAGCCCTCGCCGGTTGACGCCTTTTGCCTGCTCAGGCAGTCCTTGCAGACGCCGTGAGCCGTTACCTCGCACCAGTTGACGCGGTGCCCGCAGCATTTCGCGGCTTCCGCCGCCATGCCGGTAAAATCGGCCTCGATATCGTACACGCTTCCGCACTGTTCACACACGAAATGCATGTGATTGGTGCGGATGTATTCGTATACCGCGCTTTTCTTCCCAAGGGAGAGCCTGCGAATCAGCCCCATTTCCGTCAGGTGATCCAGCGCGCGGTAGACGGTCGCCGTTCCGATACCGTCCAGCCCTTCCAGAATCTCGTCGGCGGTAAGGTGACAGCGCTTAGCGGCCAAGATATCAAGAACCGTCTGCGCCTGTGCGCTGATCTTGGCTTTCATCGCTTATCACCTCGCTCAGTGAGAATCTGTATCATCATTATAGCTATGATTCTTCTATTTGTCAAGCGTTTTTTAAAAGTTTTTGAGAATTATTCTCGTTTTCAGTGTTTTGCCCCGTAGATAAAGCAAAACACGACGATTGCGCAGAGCACGACCAGCGCGATATCCAGCGTGCGCACGGAAATATCTATCTTATCGTAGATATCCGTCACCCAGTTGTGGCGCACACTGTCCTTCTTCGCTTCCTGCTTATCTTCCGACTGTGGCGCTTTATTTTCCTCCGCCATACACATTCTCCTTTCGGATTGATTGAAATTGGCTGAAAAAGCCTGCCGATTGCGCATCAGCAGGCTTTTGTTTCGCTTGTAAAATTACTTGCGGGTCATGTACTTACGCATATCGAGGATACACGCAATCAGGATGACCGCGCCCTTGATGATGTAGGTGATGTTGCCGGAGATGCCCAGGAAGGTCATGCCGGAGATAATCAACTGCATCATAAACACGCCGAGGATAACGCCGCTGATCTTACCGGTGCCGCCGACGAAGGAAACGCCGCCGATAACCGCCGCCGAGATCGCGTCAGCCTCGTAGTTCAGGCCGAGGGTCGCGGTGGAGGAGCCGAGGCGCGCGGCCTCGACAAAGCCGGTGTAGCCGTAGAGCGCGCCAGCCAGCATGAACACGCCGATGATCGTCGCCATGACGTTCACGCCGGAAACGCGCGCCGCTTCCTCGTTGGAGCCGACGGCGAACATATTCTTGCCGAAGGTTGTCTTGTTCCATACCACCCACATGATGGCCGTCACGAAGATGGCCAGCACCACATACATCGGCACGGAGGTCGTTCCGAACTTCGCGAACGACTTGGTGACGAAGCTGGTGGTGTAGCTCGGGTCAAGGCTGGAAACCTGCTTGGAGTTGGAAACCGTCAGGTAGATGCCGTAGGTAATCATCTGCATCGCCAGCGTGATGATGTACGGGTGCAGCTTCCACTTCGCCATAACAAAGCCGTTGACGAAGCCGATGCAGGCGCCGATGACCATCACCAGCAGCACGACCAGCAGCAGGTTCTGCGGCACGCCGTCCGCGATGAAGCGGCCGTTCGCGCCGGCCTTTTGCAGCAGGATCGCCGCGACGAACGCGGTCAGGCCTGCAACGCGGCCGCCGGTCAAGTCCGTACCGGCCAGAACGATACAACCGGCGACGCCAAGCGCCATCGGCAGACGCGCCGCCGTCAGAGAGACGATGTTCACCAGCGAGGGAACACCGAAGAACTGCGGGCGCTGAATCTGAACGTACACGGCCAGCAGCAGGATAATGATAATCATGGCATGGTCAAGCAGCCAGTTGACCACCGCGTGGCGCTTGTCGTGAGCGGACAGCGCTTTGAAAGAATCCATTTTTCCGGGCATGGGATGTCGTCCTCCTTATGCGTATTTAGCGGCAAGGGTCATAATTTCTTCCTGTGTGGTGTTGTCAGCGTCCACTTCGCCCGCAACGCGCCCGCCGGACATGACGACGATCCTGTTGCAAACGCCCAAAAGCTCGGGCATTTCGGAAGAGACCATGACCACGGCTTTACCCTGCTTGGCCAAGTCCTGAATGAGCTGATAGATTTCGTATTTCGCGCCAACGTCGATGCCGCGCGTCGGCTCGTCCAGCAGCAGCACATCCGGCTGCGTCAGAATCCAGCGGCCAAAGATAACTTTCTGCTGGTTGCCGCCGGAGAGCGTGTTGATTTTGGTCTGCTGGCTCGGCGTTTTGATTCGCATGGCCTTAATCATGCTGTCCGTCGCCTCGGCCATCTTCTTATCGCTGAGGAACGGGCCGTTCAGATACTTTTTCAGGCTCGCGATGACCGTGTTCGCGCGGATATCCAGAATACCGAGGATGCCCGTCGCGCGGCGTTCCTCCGTGACCAGCGCAAAGCCGTTTTTGATGGATTCGCGCGGGGTCTTGTTGCCCACCAGCTTGCCGTTCTTGTAAATCTTGCCGGATTTGCGCGTCGCGCTGCCGAAGATGTTCTCCAGCAGTTCGGTGCGGCCGGAGCTGTCCAGACCGGCAACGCCGAGGATTTCACCCTTGCGCACATGGATGTTCGCATCCTTGAGGTGGGAATATTCAGCCGTCAGCCCTTCTACCTTCAAGATGTCTTCGTCACCAACCACGTTGTCCTTCGGCGGGAAGCGGTTGGTCAGCGGACGGCCGACCATCAGACGGATGATCTCGTCCATCGTCAGCTCTTTCGCCGGGCGCGTGGCGACCCACTGGCCGTCGCGCATGATGGTCACGTCGTCGGAAATCCGCAGAATTTCTTCCATCTTGTGGGAGATGTAGACGATGCCGCAGCCGCGCTGCTTGAGCATGTTGATGATGCGGAAAAGGTGCTCAACCTCCGTCTCCGTCAGGGAGGAGGTCGGTTCGTCAAAGACGATGACCTTGGAGTTGAAGGAAACCGCCTTCGCAATTTCGACCATCTGCCGCTGCGAAACCGGCATCGTGCTCATCACGGTTCTCGGGTTGACGTTGATCCCCAAATCGTCAAAGACTTTCTTCGTATCGTTGTAGCTCTGCTTGTCGGAGACAAACGGCAGCCCCTTTTTGACCAGCGGATAGCGTCCCAGCCAAATGTTATCCATGACCGTGCGCTTGAGCGCCTGATTCAGCTCTTGGTGAACCATGGCAACGCCGTTGTCCAGCGCTTCTCTGGAGGATTTGAAGTCGATCTCTTTACCGTCGAGGTAAATGTGACCGGCGTCTTTGGAATAAATGCCGAACAGACACTTCATCAGCGTCGATTTTCCCGCGCCGTTCTCACCCATCAGGGCGTGAACCGTTCCCGCTCTCACGGAAAGCTGCGCATTATCCAGCGCCTTTACACCGGGGAAACTCTTGCAGATGCCCTCCATACGAAGAAGTACGTTCTCTTCCATGTGTGTGCTTCTCCTTTCCGGCAGAAGACCGCGCTGCGCCCGGTTCTGCCGACCCATTAATGAAACGTGCGGAGGGACTCATCGCTGTGAGACCCTCCGCACTGAGTCATTCAAAATTTGATCCGCAATTACTCGCCGGTGTAGACAGAGTACGGGATGTTGACCGTCCAGCCGTCAACGACTTCGTAGTTCTCGTTGAGGCCTTCGAACTTATCCTTGCCCTCGATCAGGTTCGCAGTGATGGTGGCCACGGCGTCCGCCATGCCCTCGGCGTCCTGCTTGATGGAGCCGGTCATCTGCTTGTTGGCGATGAGTTCCTTCGCGGCATCGGTCGCGTCAACGCCGAACACCGGAATCACGGTGCAGCCTTCGCCGCCCGCGAGGTTGTAGCCCGCGTTGGACAGCGCGTTGATCGCGCCCAGCGCCATATCGTCGTTGTTGCAGATCACGAGCTCGACCATGTTGCCGTTCGCCTCGTTATACTGCGCGAGGATGGTCTGCATGTAGTCGAAGGAAGCGGTGTTGGACCAGGTGCCGTTCAGGTCAACAAGGTACTTGTTGGCGTTGCCGGCATCGTAGAACTCCAGCGCCGGCTTGCCCGCCGCCGTCAGCACTTCGTCAGCGCACTCCACACCGTACTTGGTGCGGGCGATGGCTTCCTGATTCGCTTCGTCGCCCTTGAACATGACGTAAGAAATCTTGCCATCCTTGTTCAGATCCAGCTCGTCATAGTGGTCGAGCACATACTGGCCGACCATCTTGCCCTGCATGATACCGGCCTGCGTGAAGTCCGTGCCGATGAAGGCGCTCTTCTCGTAGCCCTTGAACAGCTCGGCGGCTTCCGCATTATCGGTGGAAACAGCACGGTTGAAGAACACGGCCGGAACGTCCTTTTCCTTGATGGCGTTCATCAGGGTTTCGGCGGTGCCGATCGCGCCGGACTCAACGAGGTTGACGACCACGGCGTTCGCGCCAGTGACCAGAGCGGTATTGATATCGTCGGTCTGGGTCTGCTGATTCGCGTTGGAATCCTTGTCAACGACCGTCAGACCCTTCGCTTCCATCGCAGCGTCCAGAGCGGTACGCACGCTGGAGAGATACACGTCGCCAAACGTATACCAAGACACATAGGTTTCACCTTCAGCCGCCGCGACACCGCAGAGCATGGAAAGACCCAGCGCGCCAGCCAGCACCTTGGAAACAAACTTTTTCATGGGAAACACCTCTTCTTTTTATTTCAACGGGAATCCTCCCGCTGAGTAACGAAACCACACCGAACAATCAAGCCGAATTCTTGAAACAAATCAACGATTTTGTTTTTTGTTTTTTATCGTTCTTGACGTTTGTACATTTATTATAATCAACGTTTCACCAGATGTCAACGGCTTTTTTTTAGCGACTTGAATAGTTCTCCGCGCGCGCGGCGCGTCATTTCGCATGGACATCATATCGAGTTTCGGTGTAATATCAGGCTTTTCCCGCGTTTTATCTGCCGCCGCCCCGGCCGCGCCCAAAAGGGTAGTATAATATTTCATACCCTGTTTTTTCCATGTTTTCCGCAATTCGAAACTTTTCCTTGCAAACCCCGCCCGTATCGTTCATAATATCATTGACACAGGAAGGAGTTTTTATATGTATTTGTCTGATATCAAGCGCGACGACCGCTTCGAGGGCTACCTGATCGTCCGCTCCGCCGAGCAGCGCACCAGCGCCAACGGCAAAAACTATCTGGATATGACGCTGGCCGATAAATCCGGCTCGATCAACGCGAAGATGTGGGATGGCACCGTTCAGCCGCCGCTGGCGGGCAGCATCGTCAAGGTGCGCGCCACGGGCAACGAGTTCAACGGCCGCATGCAGCTTCGCGTGGAAAAGATTCGCGCCGCTGAAAGCCGCGATCAGGTGGATATGTCCGCCCTCATCCCCTGCGCCCCGCGCGACCCGAACGAGATGCTCGGCGAGGTCGTCCGCGCGGCGGATCATATCGCCGACCCGGATCTGCGCCGGATCACCTGCGAGCTGCTCGACCGCGCGGGCGACAAGCTGCTGACCTTCCCCGCCGCCAAGCAGATGCACCACGCCGAGCGCAGCGGCCTGCTCCACCACACCACCACGATGCTCCGCGCGGCCAACGCGATCATGTCCGTCTATCCCCAGCTGAACGCGAGCCTGCTGATTGCGGGCGTGATCGTCCACGACCTCGCCAAGATCGACGAGATGGACGCCGACACCCTCGGCCTCGTCTCCGATTACAGCGTGGATGGCAAGCTCATCGGCCACATCGTCCGCGGCGTGGTCAACATCCAACTCGCCGCCGAAAAGACGAAGGCGAACCCCGGCAAGGCGCTGCTGCTTCAGCACATGGTGCTCTCCCACCACGGCATTCCCGAATACGGCAGCCCGCTTGCGCCGAAGTTCCCGGAGGCCGAGGTGCTCAACACCATCGACACCCTCGACGCGCGCCTGTATGAGATGGACGAGGCGCTCTCCCGCGCCATCCCCGGCGGCTTCTCCGAGAAGGTCTGGGGGCTGGATAACCGCCAGCTCTACCGCATTCCCGAGGACGAAGTCAAATAACGAGGAAACGATGGGGCTCCGCCC
>OLPF01001207.1_pt1 | contig 22837 bp, 24 predicted proteins | sample 1673121 | NCBI WGS metagenome assembly OLPF01 (sample SAMEA3136756, study PRJEB25190) | human gut metagenome
AAAACTGAATTTCTTCCTTCAACTTGGTCTTGAAATTCATTGTTTTTATTATTTTGAATGTTCTTCATCTTTTCTTTTTGATTTTTCACTTTCCATTTCTCCTTTATTATTATAATTATTTGCAATTTCTTGCTGTTTTTCTTGTTGCCACTGTTTTTCAAAATATTCAGAATATGAGTTTCCACCTGGCCACCAGATTTTTTCAGCATCTTCTCTATATATGTAATCTGTATCTAATATTACAATATCGCCTATTTGTAATTCTGTGTTTTCACTTTTTTTATCGAAGCCAACAGCATTTGGTGACACATCAAAATACTCTCCGTTTAGTGTTTTAGTGTTTGGGTTTATTAACCTTCCTGCATTAGCACCTCGAGCATCTGTCCATATAATTCCACTGTTTCTTAGTTCTTTGTACACTGCATAAAGCTCATCTGCTGTTATTCCTGTTTGATCTGAAAGCGGTCCGAACCTTATCTGAGATTTCTATACAAGCTAAAGGATTGTTGTGTTTATCTAGTAAATTTGTTCTTGCAATTGGTTGTAAAATTCTTGGATGGTTAGGAATATTGTATGTTTCTCTTGGTTTTCCAACTTTTAGAACTTTGCTTCCTATTTGATATACAAAACTATAGCTTCCAGTACCAATGTCTTTTATATTCCTTAAACCAACTTTTTCGCTTTGAAGCAACTCATCTATGATGATAGATAATGTTTCAGAATAGTTGTCTATTAATTCTTTTGTATTCTCCATATCATAAGTTTTCCTTTTGCACAGTAGAGATTTTGCAAAAGGAAAACTTATGATATGGAGATTTTGCAAAATCCAATTTTCTTCTTTGTAATATTTCTTCAATCTTCTCATTAAGTTCTGGTGAAATATCATTTAATGCTCTAGCTAGTCCTGCTAAATCTTTAAACTGTGTTTTAATTAAAAGTTCTTCTCCATATTTTTCTAGTAGCTGGCTTCCTCCTGGGGTGCTTCGTAGATGTTTAATAAAGTCCACTTTGTATGAACCTAACAATTCAATTTGGTAATCTGTATTATCAATTTTTCTTTCTGGAGTGTCAAACCTCTTTAATATTAAGTCAATATTGTTTTTGATAATTGGTTGTGTATCAGTATCCTGCATTAGCAGATCTACTAGTGTATATATATAGTCACTATTTGTCTTTTTTAAAATATGCTCGAAATTATCATTTAAAACTTCTTCTTTTGTTTTAAATTTTCTATTTTTGTTAAATCTCTGAAACAATGGATATTTTAAAACTGCTAAACCTTGACTTTCTGGAATTGCCAAAAATCTGCTAATGATTATATATGTAAAGCAACCGATTTTGATTGTTTTTACTATCTATTAATTTCAAAAGTTCCTTTTCTGTCATTTGTATCACCCTTTAAATTTTATTCATCATCTAACTTAAGAACCGCTAAAAATGCTTCTTGTGGTACTTCCACACTTCCTATTTGTCTCATTTTCTTTTTGCCTTTTTTTTGTTTTTCTAACAATTTTTTCTTTCTTGTTATATCTCCGCCATAACATTTTGCAAGAACGTCTTTCCTCATAGCTCTAACTGTCTCACGTGCTACAACTTTCCCTCCTATAGCAGCTTGAATTGGTACTTCAAAAAGTTGTCTTGGAATTATCTCTTTTAGCTTTTCTACCATTTTTCTTCCACGTGTTTCAGCTTTCTCACGGTTAACTATAAAGGATAGGGCGTCCACCACTTCTCCATTTAACAGGATATCAAGTTTTGATAGGTTGGCTCTTCTATATTCTGTTATATTATATTCAAAAGAAGCATATCCTTTAGTACGTGATTTTAGTGAGTTGAAGAAGTCATATATTATTTCATTTAATGGTATATCATACACTAACATTACTCTATTTGCATCAATATACTTCATGTTTAAATAATTTCCTCTTCTTTGTTCGCATAACTCAAAGATATTTCCAACATACTCTTTTGGAGTTATAATTTCTGTCTTAGCAATTGGTTCTTCTATGTAGTCAATGTCAGATGGGCTAGGAAGCTCAGATGGATTATAAAGCTCCAAAACTTCCCCGTTTTTCTTATAGACTTTATATATAACAGATGGAGCTGTTGTAATTAAATTTAGATCGTATTCTCTTTCAAGTCTTTCTTCAATAATTTCCATATGTAAAAGTCCTAAAAATCCACATCTAAATCCGTGTCCAAGTGCAGATGAAGTTTCGAGTTCAAAATGTAGAGAGGCATCATTTAATTTTAGTTTTTCAAGGGCTTCTTTTAATTCCTCATACTCTGTCCCATCTGCTGGGAATATACCAGCATATACCATAGATTTTACTTCTTTATAACCTGGTAGAGCTTCTTTAGTAGGATTATTTTTTAGTGTTATAGTATCTCCTACTCTTATGTCAGATACCCTTTTTATACTAGCAGAAATATACCCAACTTCTCCTGCAGATAACATATCAGCTTCTACATATCCCCCTGGTTTAAAATATCCTATTTCTACTATCTCATATTCTTTTCCATTTGACATTGTAGATATAACATCACCCTTTTTAATAACGCCATCAAACATTCTAACATATGCTAAAGCTCCTTTATAGTTGTCATACACAGAGTCAAATATTAAAGCTTTAGCAGGAAGAGATGCGTCGCCACTAGGTGCAGGAATTTTATTTACAATTATTTCTAAAACATCTTCCATATTAAGCCCAGTTTTTGCAGACACACAAGGTGCATCTTGGGCTTCAATCCCAATCACTTCCTCGATTTCATCTTTTACTTCTTGTGGCCTTGCACTTGGAAGATCTATTTTATTTATTACTGGTAGTATTTCAAGATTATCTTCAAGTGCGAGATAAACATTAGCCAAAGTCTGAGCCTCAACTCCTTGGGCCGCATCTACTACAAGAAGAGCCCCCTCACATGCAGCAAGGCTTCTTGAAACCTCGTAATTAAAATCTACATGCCCTGGGGTATCAATTAGGTTAAGGATATATTCATTGCCATCTTTGGCTTTATAATTCATTCTTACGGCTTGTGATTTTATTGTTATACCACGTTCCCTTTCAATATCCATATTATCAAGTAGCTGTTCATGCATCTTTCTTTCATCTATAGCACCTGTAAGTTGCAATAGTCTATCTGCAATTGTAGATTTACCATGATCAATATGAGCTATTATACTAAAATTGCGTATTCTTTTCTTATCTATCATCTTTTTCCTTTCTTAAACTTAAGTAACAATTATATTATAGCAATTTTTTAGTTAAGTATCAAGATTATGAATTAAGAAAAGAAAAGATATGCCAAAAAAATAGCATATCCCTAAAAAATTAATCGTAAAATGTTCCTTCAAATGTTTTTGTAGCTCCGCCTTGCATGTATACACAATCATTTTCTTTTACACTAAATTTGAGTTTTCCTCCCGGCAGTGATACCTCCCCACATTTTTTTACTAAACCCATTTTATAAGATATAAAATAACTTGCACAAGCACCTGTACCGCAAGCAAGTGTTATTCCACTTCCCCTCTCATATACAGCCACCTCTATATTTTTATTATCAATTATTCTTACAAACTCAACGTTTATCCCATCAGGAAATAAACTGCTCGTACTGATATTTTCTCCATATTTTTTTGCATATTTCATAGGATCTTTTTCTACGAATATTACAGCATGCGGATTACCACAATTTACTAAATTAAGTTTAAACGTAATATCTTCTGCTTCAAATTCACATACATCTGTGAGCTTAACTTTTCCCATATTTACGCGTATATCTGTTACCTGTTCTTTTTCATGGTCAAAAGAAAGATACAACTTTTTTATTCCACCGCGCGTTTCAATAGTAATTTCACTAAGACGTGTAAGTTTGTTTTCATATACATACTTTCCAACACACCTTATACCATTTCCACACATTTTGCCTTCGCTGCCATCGCTATTAAAAATTCTCATTTTAAAATCTGCAACTCTGCTTTTAGAAATTAATATAAGACCATCGCTTCCTATTCCGAAATTTCTATTGCTTAACTTTATGGCTAAATTTTTAAGTACGCTATCTGGCGGATCTACATCCCTATAAATAAAAACGTAATCATTTCCAATACCATGCATTTTAGTAAATTTTAGCATAAAAAATCACTCCTAATCATTGTAATTTATTTTTTTACTTATTTAATAATATTAGGATAGATTTATTTTATTACTAAAAGATAAAAAAGCACGGTCAAAAATTGACTGTGCTTTAAAAGTTTCAACGGATCATCATTAAATTATTCTTCGATTTTCCTCTCTTGAATCTATCGATTCTTTCCTGAAGGAATTTTTTATACTTTTCTAAGTATGACTTCGTTCCTTCAGAAAGTGATAAAAATATTTCAGACTTTTCGTATTCTTCAAAGAGCTCAGAAGCATCAAGTCTACCGTAAACTATGTCAAAGATAATATTCTTAAATTCTTCTATAGAACATTTTAAAGAATTCCCATTACCAATATAATTACAGAATACGGATTGAAGAAGTATCACTTCTGCAACATTATTACAATACTCCTTGAGTGTTCCTGCAATATCATCTTCAATCTCAACTATAAAGCCATAAAACAGCTCACTTGCAACTTCAGAAGGAAACTTTTTCAAGAATTCAACCTCATGCTTGAGCGAATACACGAGCTTTATAAATTCCTCAAAGCTACTTTTGGTACCCTCTCCTATAAGGGGACGGTAGAGTTCTGCTCTTGATGAATCACATCCCCTAGCATGTGTGTATTTCATACGCTCCTCAAGTATTATACCCTCAATATCACTGTAAGTATCAAAAGCTGTTTTAGAAGCAATCTTGTAGAGTCTAGGTAAAACATTTGAAATAACGTTTGCGTAATAAGCAAATTCATATATTTTGTACTCATTTGCAAAGGAGACAATGGACTTCATCACCTTAGTGGCCTCATTTATTTCCTTTTTAATCTCACCATTTGCTACTGCAAACCGAGCAAAAAAAGTATTATCACATAGCCCCATGTATATAGAATGAGGAGATTGATCTTTGAAATGATATCCGAGTTCAAAAAGCATATTCTTAAGAAGATTTTCTTTGTCATCTGAGGAAAAGAATGTTTCTTCCTCTTTTTCGAAGTTATTTATAATAGTCATCGCTATAGAAAATATCTTGCTTATAGCCTCTTCTCTTTCCTCATTGCTTATCTCTCCTGAATATACCAGCTTTTCAAGAACATCGAGAATAAAATTTTCTCCGCTAAATTCTACTTTAGAATCAACACTGGTAGAATACTTAACAATATTACTCATATTTTATTCCTTTCTTCTCAAAAACTTATTTGAGAACATATGGTTTTCTATCTAACATAAAAATTATAGCACATTTTCTATATTATGTCAAATTTAAAGATGCTAACTCTAAAATACACTTGACACCACTCTTTAAATATGCTATAATATTTAATCGTAGATACAAGACATTATGCCTAGGACAGTAATCAGTCCTAAGAAAGGAATAATTATGGATAAAAATCAGTTAGGATCCTTCGATCCAAATGCATTTTCTATTACAATGCAAAGCAATGAAGTCAGAAATAAGATTGTAGAGCTCTTTCCCTACGCTTTAGGCTCAGATGACCTCAACGAGCTTGAAGAAGACGTCTATGCCATTGCTGATACAATCTCTGATCTCTCAACAAAAGAGAAAAAGAATTTAAGAAAGAGCAAAGACGCCATTGCAGAAAGGATAGCTGTTTTGTTTTCAAAAGGATTACAGTACGAAATGGTATCTAGTTTTGCCGATGACCCAAGATTTGTAAAAAAAGCTTTTTCTGATTCATTAGAAGAGGCCATATCATTCATAAAAGATGAATTTGGTCCTGGTTTCATTGATACTGATGAAGACGAAAAGCTTTATACTGGATTTGACGAAAAAGCTATTGCATAATTGATATTTACCCTGCGATAATTTCGCAGGGTTTTCTTTTTAATTAAAAAGTGATATAATAGCTATGAGGTAAAAGTTATGTATAAGATAGATGACTACGTAAAAATTAATTCTTCTAATATTTTTGGGAAAATTACAGATATAAAAAAAGATAAAATATGTATCATTTCTAACGAAAAGAAAATATACACAAGTATAAATAATGTGAAGCCAATGAATATACCTAAAAATGATAGTTTTCTCCCTACTTCGCATGTGACATTATCACTAAATCAAGATGATTTTTCAAGTGAGATAATGTTAAGACATCTAAAATATGACGAGGCTATGGACTTACTTGACAAATTTATTTTTTCAGCCATAAAAAATAAGGCTAGAATTGTTAAAGTAATACATGGAAAAAATGGTGGAGTTTTAAGAAAGGCAGTTCATGAATATTTAAAAAATTGTAAATATGTAGAAGACTTTAGACTTGGATACCCACATGAGGGAAGTTATGGAGTAACTATTGTAACGTTAAAATAACTCTAGTAAAGTGATTTTACTAGAGTTATTTTTATTTATTTTCTTAAAATTCTTAATGTATTTAATATAGTAATTAAAGTTACACCTACATCTGCAAAAACTGCTTGCCACATTCCAGCAATTCCTATAGCACTTAGTACTAAAACTAACACTTTGACACCTATTGCAAAGGTTAGATTCTCTTTAATTATCTTTACAGTTTTCTTTGAAATTTTTATTGAACTAACTATTTTATCTAAACTATCAGTCATAATTACCACATCTGATGCTTCTATTGCTGCTTGTTGTCCTACACCACCCATAGAAATACCAACATCTGATAGAGCAAGCACTGGTGAATCATTAATACCATCACCTACAAACGCTATTATTTCACCTTTTTCCTTATTATTTAACATATTTTCTAGTTCTGAGTATTTATCATAAGGAAGCATTTTAGATTTGTATTTTTCTATTCCAACTTCATTTGCAACTTGAGATGCAACTTTTTCATTATCACCTGTATACATAAGAGTCTCTATTTTCATATTATTTAATTTACTTATAGCATCTTTTGTATCTTTCTTTATTCCATCTCTTAAAGTTACACTACCAATTTCAACACCATTTTCAAGTAAATATATTATTGTACCAGACTCGTATCTTTCTTTTTGTGTAAAATTACCAACCTTATATTCATTTCCATTAAATGTATATTTTAGTCCTTTTCCAGCAATCTCTTCAAAATTTTTAACTTCACTTGTATCTACAGTATAATTTACTTTATCAAGTATTGATTTTGCAATTGGATGATTAGAAAATTTTTCTGCCATTGCAACATATTTTAATATGTCATCTTTTGAATTTATTTTCTCATCATTGCTTGTTATGCTTGAAACTTCAAATTTTCCAGTAGTAATTGTACCTGTTTTATCAAAAACTATTTTAGATATATCCTTTAGACTATCTAAATAGTTACTTCCTTTAATCAATATTCCTTCCTTTGATGCTCTACCAATTCCTGAAAAATAACTAAGAGGAACAGAAATTGCAATTGCACAAGGGCATGATATAACAAGAAATATAAGAGCACGGTATATACTTTGACTATAAGTTATATCTGAAAATACAAGTGGCATAAACAAAGCTACAATAATGGCAAGAATTAATACAACTGGTGTATATATCTTGGCTGCTTTTGCTACAAATGTCTCAGTTTTTGCCTTTTTATCAGTAGCATTTTCAACAAGTTCAAGTATTTTACTTACAGTACTATTTTCGTACTCACTTGTAACTTCAACTTCTAACATCCCAGAAATTAGAAGACTTCCTGATAGTACAGTATCATTTTTGCTCTTGCTAACATAGGCACTCTCTCCAGTTAAAGCTGCCATATCAAGTTTTGCATCTCCAGATATTACTACTCCATCTAGCGGAATTTTTTCACCCTGTTTTATTAATATAATATCTCCAATTTTTACTTCTTCTGGAAAAACTTTTTTATGTTCTGAGCCATTTTTTAAATTTGCATATTCTGGTTTTATATTCATAAGTTCAGAAATTGAAGCTCTACTTTTATTTACTGCTCTTTCTTCTAAGATCTTTCCTATTTCATATAAAATTATTACCATTAATCCTTCCATGTGCTGTCCGACTAAATATGCACCTATACAAGAAATTGTAATCAAAAAGTTTTCATTTATTGTTTTGCTTTTAACTATAAGTTTTACCGCATTTTTAAAGGTTCTACATAATAATATAATATATGCTATGACCGTTATTATATCGTTAAAATACCAAGGGAGCTTAACGTAGCATCCTATAATAGCTAAACTTATACCAATAAATAATCTACAAATAGAAAATTTTATATTAGATTTTTTGTCCTCGACACTCGTTTTATTTTCTGTTACTACATAAACTTCAGGTTCTATTTTAGAAATAATTTGTTTTACCTTAGTTTCTACGTTGGTTGATTCTGATTCAAAGTTTAATTTTAATGTACTAAAATTTACAACTACATTTTCAAGATCTGCTTCTTTTGAAAGCGTTTCTTGAATTTTGTTAGCGCAATTAGCACAATCCAAATTTTTTAAATAATAACTATATTTCTTCAACATGTTCACGGCCTTTCATTAATATTTGACTTACATGATTATCGTCAAGTGAATAATAAACTATTTTTCCTTCTTTTCTATATTTTACGAGTTTTGCTTGTTTTAACACCCTAAGTTGATGCGAAATAGCAGATTGTGTTGTTTTTACAATAGTTGCGATATCACATACACATAACTCTTCTTCCATTAGAGAACATATAATTTTTATTCTGGTTGAATCTCCAAAAACTTTAAAAAGTTCAGCAATATCATAAATAATTTCATCTTTGGGTATTTTTGCTTTAACGCTTTTTACAATTTCAGAGTTAATAACATTACATTCACAAATAGATTCCTCCATATTTTCCTCCTTTAACATATGAATACTTGTTCATATGTTATTATATGACTAATTTTAATTTATGTCAATAAAAAAATAAAACTTAACATTTTTTTGTTAAGTTTTATAATAGATTATTTATTTTTCATTTATTTTCTCAAGCATTTCTTCAAGCGCCTTTGAAAGTTGATCTGGACAAGATGTAATTCTAAAGCCACATGGAGTTCCTTTTAGTGATGCTATAACATCTTCTGCCCTCATTCCTTTGACTAACTTTGATATACCAAGGGTGTTACCTGCACAGCCTCCAACTATTTTTATATCATTAATTATATGTGTTTTATCGTCCATATCAATTAACATTTGTCTTGAACATACACCTTGAGGAGTATATACGTACTTCATACTTTCACCTTCCCTTATTTTAATATTATGCTTTATCTTTCACGTGCAATACTATCAGTCTTACTTCTTGCCTCTTTTATTTTATCATCTATTGAATTTCTTTCATCGTTTAATTTTCTTTCAACATCTTTACCTGTAACTTCTTCCTGACTTGATATAGCGCCAAGCCCCATTCTATTGTTTCTTTCACTTTTTAAATTTTGAGTTTTTATTTCCTCAATTTCCCTTCTTGCATCTTCATATATATCATCTGCCCTTGATGCTGCAGGATCAACAAGTGTTTTTGCAGAAACTAATGCATCAAGTGCTCTTGAATAATCGCCTTTATACATTGCATCATCAAATTCTTCAAGAGCCTTTTCTGCCCTTTCTAAATTTTCTTTTATTGCTTCATCTTCAAATTCATGTTTCACACTATTTTCTTGCTTTTCTTCTGAGGCATCATTCTTGTCGTCAGCTCTTTTTACCCTTGCATCTACGTCTTTTTCTTTTTTAATTACTTTTTCTTCATAATATGTAAAACCTGTTCTATCCTTATAATCATCATATTTTTCTTTTTCCTTTTGTTCTTTATATAAAACTTGATCATTAGGTTTTAAATTTGCAAGTTGAGCATTTGCATCTAAATACTCTTTTTTTAGTGCTTCTAATTCTTCAGAATCTTTTTTGTCAGAATATTCTAATTCCTTTGTTTTTTCTACTATTCTTCTTGAAAGATATGAAATTCTTTCATTTAGTTTTTCTACTTCTTCTATATCTCCCTCTCTTTTTTTATTAATTATCTTTTCACTTTTTTCTTTCTCAAATTCTTCTGAATTAAATAAGTTTTTTATATCATCATTTTCAGAAATTACAGATCTGCCATGGGATATTGCTCTGTGTTGATTATCTATTTTCCTAAGGTACATTTGATATGCAAGGACTTTATCATCCATCCTCTTTCCATTTGTTATAGCACCAGTATAAATTTGTCCATTAACTCCTGTTTGTAGATCTTTTACTAGTCTGTAATATTCCTTTGCAGTATTTAGATAAATAGCTTGTAAAATTTCTCGTCTTAATTCTTCTCTTGTCTTCTCGTCAATATTTTTTCCTTCTGTTTGCTCTTTTAATATAGTTTCTGGATCTTTTTTACTATCTACCTCTGCTTTTAGTTCATCTTTTCTTTCTTGTTCTACTTCCTGCTCTGACTTACCTTGAAGTCTTTTATCCATATACTCTTTTGCAGTTGGTTTAATTTGTCTTCTTAGCTCACTAAAGAAACTTTTTTTATCGTAATCTGATAGTACTATAAGATCTATTTCATCTTTATCTAAAGAAAGATATTTTCCCTCTCTCATTTTTCTTCTTAATATTTCAGTATCTTCCTCAAAAGTTCTATCATTTAACATCCTGTCTAATATTGTATCATATTCTTCTTTGTTACTTCTTATATATTCTTTTAATCCCATAATATTTCCTCCTATATAAATTTCTTACAAAAACTTGGTCTATGATATTTGCAAAGTCCATATTTTTTTATAGCTTCAATATGTGCCTTAGTACCGTAGCCTTTATGCTTTGCAAAACCATATTCGCTAAATTCTTTATCCATTTCAGTTAACATTCTATCTCTTGTCACTTTAGCAATAATTGAAGCACAAGCAATAGATAATGATTTACTATCACCCGATACAATTGTCTCTTGCATTTTCCCGAATTTAGTTACCTTTTGATTTCCATCTATTAGTATAAAATCTGGCTTTATCTTCAAGTTTTCTACTGCTTTTGCCATAGCAATCTTAGTAGCATTTAATATATTTACTTCTTCTATTACATCTACATCTGACATTCCAACCCCAACAGCTAAAGCATTTTTTAATATAACGTCATATAAGGCCTCTCTTTTCTTTTCTGTAAGCTTTTTGGAATCATTTACTCCCTCTATTATATCACCGCTTTTTAAGTATTACAGCTGCCGCAACTACCGGTCCACAAAGAGGTCCACGTCCAGCTTCGTCGATACCACAAACATTTTGATATCCCAAATCATGATATTTTTCTTCATATTCTAACATCTTTTCTAATCTTTCTTCTTCTGAATTTTTCATTTTACCTCCATTATAAATTAAGACAATCTTTATATACCTCGTTTTTAGGAATTCCTTTTTCTTTTGCTACAGCTTTAATAGCATCTTTTTTATCCATTCCAGAATTAATGTATTCTTTAACTAAAGTAGCATTCGGAATACTTAGTAACTTTTTTTGTAAGTCTTCCTCAATTGATTCTTTATTCTTTCCCTCAACTATTAAAACTATTTCTCCTTTTATTCCATTTTTATCTATATACTCTATAGCTTGTTTTATAGTAGTTATTTTATATTCTTCATATATCTTTGTAAGTTCTCTACAAATACATATTTTTCTATCTCCTAGAGCTTCTAACAAATCTTTTAATGTATATAAAATTTTGTGTGGGGCCTCATAAAAAATCATTGTTCTTTTCTCATTCTTGATATCTTCTAAATGTTTCTTTCTTTGCTTTTTACTTACTGATAAGAAGCCTTCAAACGTAAATTTTGATGAATCAAAACCACTTCCGACTATCGCTGTAATTAAAGCTGTAACCCCAGGAATTATAATAACATTATAGTCGTTGTCTCTTAGATATGAAACTAAATTTTGTCCTGGATCGGAAATGATTGGCATTCCTGCATCAGACACTAAGGCAATATCTTTTCCTTCATCTAGTAATTTAACTACCTGTGATATCTTTTTTTGTTCTGTATGTTTTTCATAACTTATTAGGCTCTTTTTTATATTAAAATGTGTTAAAAGCTTAAGAGTGTTTCTCGTGTCCTCTGCAAGTATGGTATCAACACTATTTAAGGTTTCAACAGCTCTATATGTTATATCTCCAAGATTTCCTATTGGAGTGCCTACAACAAACAAATTTCCTCTTTCTTTTTTCAAATTAATTCTCCTTACTTATGCCATACATTTTATAAATTTCATCTGTATATTTGCCTGAATCTTTATATTCTATAATTGGTGGCTCTATTATTAGTTCATTTCCTCCTTTTTTTACATATTTAATTAGTACTATACTAGGTTTCATATTAACTTTTGGATACACAAATCTAATTTTTTTAGGCTCTAAATTATTCTTTCTTGCCAAATCTATAAGGTCTACTAACCTTTCTGGCTTATGTACCATATATAATTCTCCTTTTACATTTAAAAGTTTGTTCGCACTAACAAATACATCTTCTAATTTACATTTTTCTTCATGCCTTGCAATATATTTTACAGTATTTTCATTTATTATACCAGTACCAATTTGTTTGTATGGTGGATTACATACTATTATATCAATATTTTCACCATTTTCTAGCTTAAAGATTCTCTTTTTTATTTCATTATAATTTTTTATATCCTCATTTATTGGTATTATTTTTTCACTTAAGGAGTTTCCATATATATTTTTTTCTAAAAGATTAAACATTTCTTTTTGAAGTTCTACAGCATATAGTTTCTTATAATTTTGCTTAGCAGAAATTATAATTGGAATTACACCTGTCCCACTACAAAAATCAACTATTACATTTTTTGAACTATTGGAAATAACAAAATTTGCAAGTAAAATTGTATCCATTCCAAAGCAGAAATAATTATCATCTTGAACTATTTCCATATCATTTATACCAAGTTTAACTTTTTTTATAGACATATTTTTTGCTCCATCTTAATAATTTAATTATATACTAATTAAACACAAAAATCAAGAAAAAACAAGAGTAAGTAACACATAAGCATTACTTACTCCATGTAGTAAAAAAATCTACCATTTCATTTTTACAGTTGATGCCATTTGGCCAACTTTCTTTTCTTAACATATCTTCACATATAAAATTATCAAATGAATTAATGTATGGTATTACTTCATATATGTTTGAAGGTGCATACCCTATAACTGGTAATCCAACTATTTGATTAAACTTAGATAAGCTATGAACATTTTTATCTAAATCATATACTATATAGTCTGGTTTGCCAGTATAGAAGAATAAAAAATTTGTTATTGCATTTATTATATAATTTGGCACTTTTTTTCTAAGACCAGAAAGGCTATGTCCCACTTGTCCCCTTATAAGATTTGGATAGTTTCTATAAAACCATCTCACGGCAAATGGATTAAATGATTGAACAGTATATTCTCCCTTATAATCTTTTAGGTTTTCTACCAGTTTCTTTTCTAATTTTCTGTTTTTAAAATGATAGTCTTTTATATCAAATATTACAGGAACTTTACCCGATACTATAGACAAGAAGGTATCTAAATCTACAGAGTTTTTAAGATCTATTTTTTTTGCCTTAGAATTTCTCTGACCAAGTTTTTTTGAGATTTTATCAGAGTGATATACCCTTATATTCCCTTTAAAGTAAACAAAATCGGCCTCAATAGCAACATTATTTTGAACACATATTTTAAATGTGTCAGTAGAATTTTCGTATATACTACTATCCAATATTCCTCTATGTGCTATAGGACTATTAATTAAAAAATGTTCCTTAGTCACTCTTGAAGCATAACGGTTAGCGACACTCCAAAGTTTATTTACTACTGACGAGGCAGTATCATTTTCTTCTATTGCAACAAAAAGATTATTAATATTTGGGATTCCTTCATACTCACTTTTATAAATTATTTGAAGTTTTTTTCTAATAGGGTTTTTAGAATAAAACACATTTTTAGTAATCTTTCTTATTTTAAAATAACTAACCAATGAAGCAGCCTCAAAATATATGTTTGGATAATTACATGCTATTTTTCTAATGTTCTGCCTGTATGATCTATTTATTTTTCCCCTAGGGACAATAATCAAAAAACTTGAATTATTTATCATATCAAGTAGATCCTGTAAAAATACTATTTTTGAATTAGAATTCTTATAAAAGTATTTTTTAACATCATTTGAACATTTAGATGAAATTTTGCCTGGAAATCCTAATAACCTTAAAGTGTATCTATCAGAAAAACAAATTAACCTCTCATCTTTAAGAGGCCGCACTGTAAGTCTAATTCCACTTTTTTCTCCGAGTTTTAGAATTTCTCTATATGACTTTTCAGAGTTTTCTGGAAAGTTTAAGCAAAATCCTCTATCCGCAAATATAACTTCATACAGCCGTTTAATTTTTCGTGGTTTGTATTTAAAAAAATTAAAAAATACAATAAGGGCCAACATAAAAAATAAAACAATATATATCATAAAGTTTTCCTCCTCTAAATTATTAATAAGGTTTTTAAAATAATTTTAATATATTATATCAAATTATTATGCCTTGTCAACTAACATATTGTATAGGCTTGACAAATATGATATAATTTACATAAGTAAAGGAATTAAATTAAGTTTATTATACTATTTTAAGAAAGGAAGGTGCCTTACTATGGCAACTTGTATAACAGCATATGATTTCCTGCGGCTCTTCTTCTTTGAACTTTATTCAAAGGAGACTACCATTATAAGTAATAAGTTAGGCGTAATCCTTGAACCTTTTGTTAAAGTTCCATTCTATAGTGAAATTTTAGGTGGTATCACGTACACCAGATATGGAAATATCAAAAGTTCTAAGGAGCTTGAATTTGCCGAGGCAAGACTTGAGAAAGAAGAATTTGTTTTAATAGATGAGAAGTGTATACTTTTCTCTGAAAAGATAAAGCAAATAAGGTTAGATTCATTTACCCCGTCTCAGGTAAATAAAGCGGAGAAACTTGCTGGTATCCTGTCAAAGAGACTCAAGGTATAGTTAACTCATGTATAAGACGTGACACATTATTTTGTGTGTCACGTCTATATTTTAAAAAGGTGAAAAAATATGAAAATAGAATATATCACTACTAAATTAGATAACGGAAAAACTCTAAAACATATACTTCAAAAGAAATTGTATATATCTAATGTTCTTTTATTTAATTTAGTAAAGTTTAATAAAATATACATAAATGGGAAAAATATGTCCGAAAATGTATACCTTTCATCTCGCATGAAAAACGAAGAAAAGATAACAGTATTATTAGACTCAAAAACTGACATAAACAAATCGAATATAAAATACTCAGATAAGTTTAAAAAATATGATTTTAAACTTGATATATTATATGAAGATGAATATATACTGGCTGTAAACAAGCCTGCATATATGGTGTCTCACCCATCGGCCTCAGACTATCTAACGACGCTTTCTAACGCTGCATATAGCTATTTAGAGGCTCAAGGTATAAATACAATACATTTAATTACAAGGCTAGATAAAAATACAAGTGGTGTTTGTATTTTTGCCAAACACAAATATGTACAAGAATTATTTTCACGAAAAAAAGATACAATAGATTTTAAAAAAGAATATATAGCTATTGTAAATAATATTGTAAAAGAAAATCATGCAATAGTAGAAAAGAATATAATAAGAGCAGAAAATTCAATAATTCTAAGAAAAGTATGTAATGCTCCTCTAGGAGATTTTGCAAAAACTGAATATTTCAAAATAAAAGATAATAAAGATGAAAATTATAGTGTATTAAAAATAATACTTCATACTGGAAGAACACACCAGATAAGAGTTCATATGTCATCCATATCTCACACATTACTTGGGGATGATCTTTATGCAACAGATGAAGAAAAAAACTATATATCAAACAAAATTAAAAGACAAGCATTACATGCTAGAAGTTTAACATTTTATCATCCAATAACAGGAGAGTATATAGAAATAATAGCACCAGTACCTGATGATATTAAAAAGTTGATAGATTTTTAATCTACCAACTTTTTTGTCTATATTGATGCAGGATTTTTACTAATTGTCATGTTAACCTTTTTATTTTTTACTTGTGAAAATTTTTCAATTTTTTGATATACGTACTTATATACTTTATCGCTTAGTATTGTTTTTACTAAAACGTTTATTCTATATTTATTGTTTAATTTTTGGATATGTGGTGCTTTCGGAGAAAACAACTTAAAATTTAAATCTTCCATTCTATCATCATTTAATATGTCAAAAAGGATAATTGAATCTTTTTTTAAAAGTGTTACATCCTCACTACTTAATTCAAATAACAAAATATCACAAAATGGTGGGTATTCAAACATATTTCTATAATTTATCTCTTTTTCATAAAACTCTTTATAACTTCCATTTACCACAGCTTGTATTATATAGTTTTCGTGCTCTGTAGTTTCAATAATCACTCTTCCTTTTTTTTCTGCCCTTCCTGCTCTACCTGCAACTTGGCATAGATTTTGATATGCTCTTTCATTAGAAGTATACTCAGAAAGTGAAAGTAAATTATCTACTCCTAAAATTCCAACCAAAGTTACATTTGGAAAATCATGGCCTTTTGATATCATCTGAGTTCCAATTAAAACGTCAGCCTTTTTTTCTCTAAAGTCACTTAAAATATTTTCAAGTGAATCCTTTGTTACAGTTGTATCAGCATCCATTCTAATTACTTTTAGATCTTTTGAAATATCTTTTATTTCATCTTCTAATTTCTCAGTACCTATTGTTGAAACTTTTATATTATCACTACCACAAACTGGACAATTTGTTATATTTTTTTCTACATGTGAACAGTAGTGACAATGTAATAAATTATTCTTTTTATGATACGTAAGTGCAATATCACAGTTAGGACACTTAAATATATAAGAACAATTGTTACATCTAAAGTAAGATGTATATCCTCTCCTGTTCAAAAATAATATTGTTTGTTCTCCTCTTTTTTTATTTTCTATTATCTCAGACCTTAGTTTGGAAGTAATAATACTGTTATTTCCAAGTAGTCTATCTTCTTTTATATCTGCTATCTGAATTGATGGTAAAGAGGCAGCGCCAGCCCTTTTTGTCATTTCTATTAATTTTATATTTCCTCTTTTAGCAGTATAATACGATGTTATTTCTGGAGTAGCACTACCAAGTACTAATACAGCATTATTTTCTTTGCATAAATACTGAGCCACTTCTTTTGTTGAGTACTTTGGCTTAGTTTGAGAACAATAACTTGAGTCATGTTCTTCATCCATTATTACCATACCAAGATTACTTATTGGTGCAAATATGGCAGAGCGAGCCCCAATTACAATATCAACTTCGCCATTTTTTATTTTTTTATACTCTTCTTTCCTTTCAGTAATCTTCATCTTGCTATGTAAGATTGCAACTTTTTTTCCAAACCTTGCTACAAGTCTAATTACGCTTTGATGTGTTAGTGAAATCTCTGGTACAAGGAAAATAACTTTTTTTCCCTTTATTATTACCTTTTCTATTAATTGCATATAAACCTCTGTTTTTCCAGAGCCTGTAACGCCATGTATCAAAAATCTTTCATATTTTTCTTGATCTATATATTGGGATATTTCAGCAATTGCATAGCGTTGCTCTTTAGTAGGAATTTTCTTTGAATCTTTTTTTATACTATCAAGATCTACAACATTACTTTGCTTCTTTATCTTTTCAAATGCAATATATCCATTTTTTTCTAATGTAGATAATATAGTCTTAGATATTTGTATACCAGAAATCATATCATCAATCATGACATTTTCATTTTCTTCTAAAAATTTTAATGCCTTTATATGCTTAGGAGATTTTATAGTACCATTTTCTATTTTTTCATCTAAAGTGATACTTGATAGCAACAAAGTTACTTTTATATCGAATTTATCTCTCATATTTTTAGAAGATGCCTTAGAAGATGTACCTGGCGGTAGCATTAATTTTAAAACATCATATACATTACAAAAGTAAATATATGCCATGTATTTTGCAAGTTTTAATTTTTCAGGAGTTATATATGATATTTCATCTAGTATTTGAATTATACTTTTAAGTTTATAATTTAACTTTGATACATCCAAATCATCATCAATTTTTACAATTATCCCCTCAGTATTTGCATCCTTTCCTCTGCCGAAATTTACCAATACTCTTTTGCCAACTTCGATACTTTCTTCAAGTTCAGATGGAACACTATAATCGTATACTTTGTTTAATTTTTTTACGGATGTATTAACCAAAACTTTTACTACCACAATACTTTCCTCCTTGAAATATTATATATTTAATAGCCTTAATTGTCAATTGTCAAATAAACATATGTACAAAAAATATCACGTATGTGAAAAAACATATACGTGATAAAATATAAAAATAATACTATCCTAATTTTTTTGATATAAGCGCTGCTAAGTTTTCAGCTTTAGTCTTTAAATATTGAATATCTTCCCCTTCTAGCATAACTCTAACTAGTGGTTCTGTTCCTGAAGTTCTAATAAGTACTCTTCCATTTCCTTCAAATTCTTTTTCAAGAGATTTAATTTCATTCACAATTTCTTCGTCTTTATCGAAATCAAATTTTTTCTCATTTGCTACTTTTGCATTTACTAATACTTGTGGATAAGCTCTCATTATACTAGCTACCTCAGATGCTTTTTTACCAGATTCTAATATTGCTCTAATAAGCATTAGTGATGTTAAAATTCCGTCTCCTGTTGGATTGTAATCTAGCATTATAACATGACCTGATTGTTCTCCGCCTAAATTATATCCATTTTTTAACATTTCTTCTAATACATATCTATCTCCAACTTTGGTTTGTACAATATCTATACCATTATTTGTGCCGTATTTTTTAAGACCTAAATTACTCATAACAGTTGCAACAACAGTGTTATTTTTTAACTTTCCTTTTGATTTTAAATAGTTAGAAATAATTGCAAGTATTTTATCTCCATCTATTTCATTTCCTTCTTCATCAACGGCAAGACATCTATCACCATCACCGTCATATGCAATTCCTAGTGAACAATGATTATCTAGAACAACTTTCTTTAAACCTTCTATATGAGTAGAGCCACAATTATCATTAATGTTTATTCCATTTGGATTATTATTTATGATAATATGATCAATATTTAAAACTTTAAATACTTTTTCTGCCACTACTGATGTAGCTCCATTTGCTGTATCAATTGCAACTTTAAATCCAGTTTTATCTAATACTTCTAATTCCTCTTCAAAATTTTTTCTAAAGAAATATACATATTCATCTAAAAGATCAGTTCTAATTTCAGATACACCAATTTTATCATTTATTGCTGTAAGTTCATCTATCTTTCCAGAATCCATTATTTCTTCTATTTCCTCTTCTAGTGAATCAGGAATTTTCATACCTTTATTACTAAAATATTTAACACCATTAAATTCATACGTGTTGTGAGATGCTGAAATAACTACACTAGCATCTGCTTTAAATCTTTTTGTAAGATATGCTACGGCTGGCGTTGGTAAAACATCAAGTATTTTTACGTTTGCACCATAACTCAAAAATCCAGCTGTCATAGCTGCCTCAATTAAAGTTCCAGATATTCTAGTATCTCTACCAATAAAAATAGTTGGAGCATGCCCAGTTTCTTTTGATAAAACATATGCACCAGCCTTTGCAACTTTATATACAAGTTCTGGAGTAAGTTCAGTATTTGCTATTCTACGAATTCCATCAGTTCCAAAATATTTTCTCATTTATACCACCCTTTTTATTAAATATTTTTCCATTCATTATACTTTCTTATAATTTCTTCTGCTACTTTATATGGAGTCATATTAGTAGTGTCAATTACTAAGTTATAATTTGACATGTCATTTTTCCTAACACCATATAAATTAAAATATCTTTCATTTTCTAACTCAAAACGTTTTTTTAGATCTGCCATATGTTCTTCCATTGTTTCAAAATTTTCAGTATGTTTTCTCTCTTCATCCAAAAAAGCTCTTTTTGCGGCCTCTTTAAGATCAACGCTCAAATAAACTTTAAAAGACTCTGGCACTACATACCATCCGAGTCTTGCGTCTATTATTAAGTTTTCATGTTCTTTTGCATAACCTTCTGCACTTTTTTCTATTTGTTTATCTATCTCTGGATATTTTATAACATACTCGTTAAATTCAGTAACACTCATATTATTTTCTTTTGCAAGTTTTCTAAAATACATACCATTACTATAAATCTCATATCCTAATTTTTCTTTTAATATCTTTGATACGGTTCCTTTACCACTTGCCAGATCACCAGCTATAGTTATAACATCTAATCTTTTCACTTTTATTACTCCTTAACTATAGCCTCTATATGCATTTCTTCATCCTCTATAACATTTGGTTCTACTACGTATTTGCCATTTTTCTTTACATATACTTTTTCATTTTCTATTTCTTCACCTGCGACATCTACAGCATCTCTAATATCATCGCTACCTTCTTCTAGTCTATTTTTAGCAATCTTTCTTGCTCTTTTTGCTAAAGCAATTGCACTCTCATATCTATTACCTACTTTTGGCATTATTTCGTTAATATTTGGATTTGATAACATATTAAATTTCCCCTTTCAAACACTTTAGATATTTTATCATATTTTAGTTTAATAAACAAGTATTAAAACTCACAAATTGTAGTATTACCACATGGTAAAAACGTATCTGTTCCTTTTTGCAATATTCCAATTTCATCGCAAATTACATTTTTTATTTTCTTTGTAATAGCTTTATCTAAAACATTCTTTATTACTGTACTTGAAAAGCCGCCTGTATATGTGTTTATTACCAAGAAAAGTGGAATATCTGACAAAAGTATGTTACACTTTTGTATAAGTTTATAAAAATCTTTTTCAATATTCCAAACTTCTCCATTTTTTCCTCTTCCGTATGATGGTGGATCCATAATTATTGCATCATATTTATTTCCACGTCTTATTTCTCTATCTAAAAATTTTATAACATCATCTACCAAAAATCTTACTTTTCTGTCTTGTAATCCGCTTGATTTTAAATTTTCTTTTGCCCATGCAACCATCCCGGAAGATGAATCAACATGACATACACTAGCCCCGGCATAAGCACAAGCTACTGTTGCACCTCCCGTATATGCAAAAAGATTTAGTACCTTAATTTCTCTTTTTGAACCTTTTATTTTGTCTATCATATATTTCCAATTTACAGCTTGTTCTGGAAATAGACCAGTATGCTTAAATCCCATAGGTTTTATATTAAAGGTTAAATCTTCAAAATTAATCTTCCATTCATTAGGTAATTTTTTTAAAATCTCCCAATGTCCGCCACCACTGCTACTTCTTATATATCTTGCGTGTGCCATCTTCCATAATGCCTCATTTTGCTTCTGTGGCCATAATATTTGAGGATCTGGCCTTATTAATATATACTTTCCCCATTTTTCTAACTTCTCTCCATTTGACATATCAAGAAGTTCATAATCCTTAAAATTTTTATAGTAACGCATAAAATCTCCTTTATTAAATATTATTTTATAGGTGAAAAATATGAAAAAAATACCACATGAAAAAATAAAAAAAGTATTTTCAGCAATTGCATTTACCTCAATATTATCACTACTTTTTATATATTCTGGGAATATAATAGAATCAATAAAAAATACTATTAATATATTTATCTATTATGTATTTCCGTCCCTCTTTCCTTTTTTACTATTTACAGAATTTAGTTTAAATACTAAAATACTTGATTCTATTTGCGCCAAATTTGAAAATATTATATATAAGATATTTCCCATATCAAAGAATGGACTTCAAGCTATAATTATTGGTTTTCTTTGTGGATATCCAAATGGTGCTAAAGTGGTAAGTAAATTATACAATAACAACTTACTTAGTTTCACACAAGCAAAATATATATCTACATTTATTAATAATTGTAATCCAATATTTATATACACTACAGTTGGAATATGTATGTTTAATAATGTAAAAATTGGAATACTTCTTTTAATATGCCATTACTTATCAAGTATATTAATTGGAATATTTTCTTCGAGAATATATAAATATAATAGTATTATACACGAAAACGATATATTTTTAAATACTAATAATATAAAAAGAGGGAATAATTGTAAAATAAGTGCTTTTTCTAACCTTCAAATATCACTAAAAAATACTTTTAAAACATTATTAAATATTTTTGGATTTTTACTTATTTTCAACTTAATGTCACAAATATTAAAAAAGTTTTTAAGTCAATTTTTAATAAAGAATAATATACTCTGTATCATAACATCAATATTTGAAATAACGTCTGGAATAAGTGATATTGTCTCATGCCAACTTAGTTATAACTACATTATAATTTTAACGTCATTCTTATTAGGATTTAGTGGAATTTGCATAATTTTTCAGGTTTATTCAATATCATCATGTGATAAAATTCCTTTTAAAACTATATTTTGCTCTAAAATTTTGCATGGGCTTTTGTCAGCACTTATATGTTATATATTTTTAAAAACTAGCATATTTAATTTTGAAGTCTCTTCAGTATATCACAGTATAGATATGTTTAATGTAAATTCTTTAATTTGCTACGAATATATAAAAAATATAGTTATTTTTTATATCATATTTACTATATTAGTTTTAACATTGCTTTTTATAAATCGAAAAAAGATAGTTAAAAAATTTTAACTATCTCAAAA
>OLPF01001212.1_pt1 | contig 22740 bp, 21 predicted proteins | sample 1673121 | NCBI WGS metagenome assembly OLPF01 (sample SAMEA3136756, study PRJEB25190) | human gut metagenome
GCGGACGCCGCGGGCCCGAGGGCGCCCGCGGCCGTCACCGAGAGGAATCCGAGGCCGAACGACGCCAGGACCCCGCCGATCGATCCCACCATGACCGGCAGGCCGCGCTTGACGACCTCGGCGGGCGTGGTCCAGGAGAGGTTGGGACGCGAGGCGTCGATGGCGAGCGCGAACGCCGCGAAACCCGTGAGCATGCCGGCAGCCGTCACGACGCACTGGAGCACCAGGAGCGGTCCGGTGCCGCCCGCCAGCAGCGCGACGGCGGAAGCCGCAATCGCCACCCCGCCGAGCACGAGGTTGGCGAGGAGCTTGGAGGCGAGCACGGTCCCGGCTCCCACCGGCGCCGTGAGCATGAGCCAGCTCGTGCGCGTCTCGAGCGAGACAGCGGGGGCCGAGGTGAGCGACATCGCGCCGCAGAAGCCGAAGACCCACGGCAGCGCGGCGTCAACCTGGACGCGCAGGGCCGCGACAGCCCGCGCGTCGAGCTGCACGCCGTTGATGACCCCGGAAGTGAGGAGCGCATCCGCGCCGAAGAGCGCGACCGCGCCCGCGGCCACGACCATGAGGATGAGCCCCACGCAGCTGTTCATCGCGTAGAAGGGCATGGAGCCGATGCGACGAAGCTCCTTGACCGTGAGGGCGCGAAGCGGGCCCGCGGCGTCGCGCGAGGTCGCGGCAGGACGGGCACAGCGACGCGGACCGGAGGTCGCCGCAGCGTTCATACGAGACGTGTGCCAGCGCAGACTCGTGAAACTTGAGACGTAAGCGAAATTGAGTGCGCGGTCGGTCTACGCGCGGCAGACACCTGCATCCGAAGAGGGACGCTCCGCGCCCTCATCAAACCAACAGAAACTTTACGCCGACGCCGTATTCCCATTTTTCTCCCAAGCAGTATGTGGGGAGCAATTTCAAACGAGCCTCTTCTAGACTCCAGGATTCCTGCCCAAACTAGCGTGTCCGCCATCCGATATGGCCAACTCCGTTTGCGCCACCACCGTTGTCCGCGAATCCCCTCGCGCGCACGGGTATACGGAGAGAAACGACCACCGGGAGGGCACATGCCAAGTCAGCTCACTAAACGCGCGCTCGAGGAGTCACTCAAGCGCCTTTTGCTTACGAAACCCCTGAACAAGATCACCATCGCAGACATCACCAACGACTGCGGCATCAGTCGCATGACGTTCTACCACCATTTCCAGGACATCTACGACCTGGTCGAATGGGCGTGCGAAGAGGACGCCGCACGAGCCATCGCCGGCAACAAGACCGCCGACACCTGGCAGACCGGCCTTCTGGACACCTTTCTCGCCCTGCGCGAGAACAAGCCCTTCATCGCGAGCATTTATCACGACATGAGCCGTGAACAGGTTGAACGGTTTCTCGTCCCTGTGGTGAGCGACCTGGTGAAAAGCGTGGTCGACGAGCACGCAGCACGAAGGCATGTGCGCGAGCAGGACAGGAACTTCATCGCGCGCTTCTTCGCCCATGCGCTCATCGGGACGGTTCTGGACTGGATCGCCCGAGACATGCGCGACGACCCGCAGCAGCTGGTGCAGCGCGTGGCTACCATCGCAGACGGCGCCATCGAAACCGCGCTTGACCGGCTCGAGATTCCCGGCGGCTACATCGCCGGAAGCGAGGGGAGCGTTCCGGAAGGGTCTGCCGCTCCGTAGGAACGCGATACGGGCACCTCGCCCGCCTTTCTCGCCCATCTGTACAATCCGGCCGTATTGATAAGAAACCGTACAAAGGCACGGCACTGTCTATGGTGCGCCGCCCATCGCAGCTCCACCATGGAACGAGACGCACGGGACACGCCCGATGCGCACGTTAGAAAGGTGCTGCCATGTACTATTCAAGCGGCAACTACGAAGCATTTGCTCGCCCCAAGAAACCCGCGGGCATCGATCACAAGAGCGCCTACATCGTGGGCACGGGCCTCGCGGCGCTCTCCGCGGCGTGCTACCTCGTTCGCGACGCCCAGATGCCAGGCAAGAACATCCACATCTTCGAGAAAGACAGCGTGCCCGGCGGCGCATGCGACGGTCTCGACATTCCCGGCCTCGGCTACGTCATGCGCGGCGGACGAGAGATGGACAACCATTTCGAGGTGATGTGGGACCTCTTCCGCTCCATCCCCTCCATCGAGACCCCCGGCGTTTCCGTTTTGGACGAGTATTACTGGCTCAACAAGGAAGACCCCAACTACTCGCTCTGCCGCGCAACGAAGAACCGCGGGCAAGACGCGGGATGCGCCGGGAAGTTCGGCCTCTCGGACAAGGCGGCTATGGAGATCATGGAGCTCTTCTTCACGCCCGACGAGAAGCTCTACGACCGTCCCATCACCGACTTCTTTGACGACGAGGTGCTCTCCTCCAACTTCTGGATGTACTGGCGCACCATGTTCGCGTTCGAGAACTGGCACTCCGCACTCGAGATGAAGCTCTATATCAAGCGCTACATCCACCATATCGCCGGGCTGCCGGACTTCTCGGCCCTGCGCTTCACCAGGTACAACCAGTACGAGTCGATGATCTTGCCCCTCATCGAATACCTCAAGGCAGCGGGCGTGCAGTTCCACTTCAACACGAAGGTCGAGGACATAAGGTTCTCCATCGGAGGCGGCGCGGGCCCGGTGCGCCAGCACACCGGCACCGGCCAGGACACCATCCAGCGCATCCAGCAGGAGGCCTTCCCGCGCAACCCCTACAGCTCGCCCGCGAAGAAGGTGGCGACGCGCATCGTGCTGAGCCAGACCGCCGTGAGCGGCGAAGCCGAACCCGGCGCGACCACGGTCATCGACCTCACCGAAAACGACCTCGTCTTCATCACCAACGGCGGCTGCGTCGAAAACTCCACCATGGGCGCGCAGGACAAACCCGCTGCATGGAAGCCTGAGCTTGCCCCTGGCGGCGGCTGGGATATGTGGCGCCGCATCGCGGAACAGGACCCCAGCTTCGGTCATCCCGACACCTTCTGCGGCGACCCCGAGAAGACCAAGTGGATGAGCGCTACGGTGACGACCCTCGACGGCGAGATCCCGCCCTACATCCAGGCGATCTGCAAGCGCGACCCCTTCACCGGCCATGTGGTCACCGGCGGCATCGTGACCTGCACCGATTCAAACTGGCTCCTGAGCTGGACACTCAACCGCCAGCAGCAGTTCCGCGACCAGCCCAAGAACGAGCTGTGCGTGTGGGTGTACGGCCTCTTCCCCAACGAGCCCGGTAACTACGTGAAAAAACCCATGCGCGACTGCACCGGCGAGGAGATCTGCCAGGAGTGGCTCTATCACATGGGCGTTCCGGAGGCGCGCATCGCCGAGCTCGCCGCGAACCATGCCAACACGGTGCCCGTCATGATGCCCTACATCACGGCGTTCTTCATGCCGCGCGCCGCAGGCGACCGCCCCGACGTGGTGCCCGACGGCGCGGTCAACTTCGCCTTCATAGGCCAGTTTGCCGAGACGCCGCGCGACACCATCTTCACCACGGAGTACTCCATGCGCACGGGCATGGAGGCCGTCTACACACTCTGCGATGTTGACCGCGGCGTGCCCGAGGTATGGGGAAGCGTCTTTGACGTGCGCGACCTGCTCATGGCAAGTGTGAAACTGCGCGATGGCAAGCCGATCACCGACATGAAGCTCGGTTTGGTCGAGCGATTCGCGCTCAAGGAAGCGCTCAAGAAGGTCAGGGGAACGGACATCGAGAAGGTGTTGAAGGAGTTCGAGGCGATCTAACGGGGACGGGCACGGCAGAAACTCGTCGCGTGCCAACCGACGCTCGTCTACTTACTGGGCACGGCCTTGTTTTCGCACCGTTTGGCGAAAACAAGGCCGTGCTAAAGCCGGTTTTGGAGAAAAACAGGCGGAAGTTGCTATTCCCACTCAGTAATCAAATCGTGCACTTCCATAGCCTCTCGTCTACGTGGTGTATCGGTGTCCCCCTATTCGCCGGAATCTGGCAATTTTCGAGCACTTGAGTTGAACTCAATATGAACTCAACGCCGATGTTCGCTCGACAGCTTCCGAGCGGCTTGCATTCCCGCCGAGGAGGACGGACACCTCTGGCAAGACCAAATCCTGCTAGATGCGCACAACATAGCCGTCCTTGCGCGGGGCGGCCGCGCCCTCGGGCCCCGCGGCGTATCCCAAGGCGATGGCGCCCACGCCGCGCAGCGTCTCGGGCAGGCCCCACTCCCTGAGGAGCACCTTGCCCTCCGCGCTGTCGAAGACCTCACGCTCGCGGTGGATCCAGCAGCTGGCGAGCCCCAGGGCATGCGCCGCGAGCATGAGGTTCTCCAGCACGCAGGAACCGTCCTCAACGAAGGTGCCACGCTCTCCGTCGGCGAGCACGACCACGATGACCGGGGCGCCATAGTACGGGTCGGTGTCCCTGCCCATGACGGCGGCGTTGAGCCGACGCAGGCGCTCGCGGGTCTCGGGGTTGGTCACCGCCACGATTACCGGAGACTGATGGCCGCCGCCGGTGGGCGCGAAGGTGCCCGCCTCGAGCACCTGATCGAGCAGCTCCTCCGGCACGGGCTCCGCCGTGTATGATCGCACGCTGCGACGCGTCTTGATGAGGTCGATAAGGTCGTTCGCCATGATTTCATGTCCCTTCTCTCGCTGGAGCCGCCGATACAGAAAAGCCGCCCGTCTGCCAGGGGGCAGGCGAGCGGCGAAAAGATGACGGTATCCGGAAAAATCCGCTGCGATTTTCGAGACCCATTATGGCCTCAACGTCAGCGCTGTCAAGAGCCGAGGGCGATCCGACCATTCCTGCTTGACATTTTCGAAGAACCCTCGACAATTTAGTCCGTCTAAAAACGCGTGGACTTTTCTGGGCGCAAGCCACCTTTTTGCCACGCAACCGAGCTTCGGTCGCGTGGTTTTTCCTGCTTGTCAGCAGGGCAACCTCTCCTCCAAAAGCTCGGGACTTATGGAGCCGAGCCCCGCACAGAGCGGGACAACGGAAGGAGTAGATATGGAAAACGCAATCGATTCTCCGATGTCGTCTACGGGCGCATCGTCTCCGGGGCATCGCCAGGTGGTAGCAGCCCTGCAGGTATTTGCCGGCGGCGCCTGCTACGGCGCGATGGCAACCACGTACAAGCTTGCTTACGCAGCAGGCTTTACCTCCGCGCAGGTGGTGGCGAGCCAGGCGTGGTTCGGCTGCCTGCTCTTCGTACTTGCAACGGCTGTGAAACTGGCGCGCGGCGGGCGCTTGATTCGCCTTACGGGCACGCAGGCGCTCAAACTCATGGGGCTTGGCGCCCTAACCTGCACCACTTCGATCCTGTACTGCTACGCCATGAGCGTGCTGCCGGCCCCGGTGGCGCTCACGCTGCTGTTCCAGTTCACCTGGATGGGACTCATCTGGCAGACAATCATGACGCGACGGGCGCCCAAGCCCCTCGAGGTCGCCTCGGCCGCGGTCATCGTGTTTGGCACCGTGTTCGCGAGCGGCGTCTACAAGACGGGGCTCGCCGGCTACGACCCCGTCGCCCTCGCCTGCGCCCTCGGCGCGGCCGTCACCTGCTCTCTGTTCGTCACGTTCTCCGGCAAGGTCAAGGTGGGCTGCTCCAACGAGCAGCGAGGCGTCATCGTGTGCCTCGGCGCGGGCATCATGTCGCTCACTGTGTGTCCCAACTACCTCGTCTCCGGCGTCGTCTTCCAGGGCATCCTGCCCTTTGCCGCCGTAGCGGGATTCTTCGGCCTCATGTGCCCGGTGCTGCTCTTCGGCCTGGGCTCCCCGCACCTGCCCGCCGGCCTCTCCACCGTCATGGCGGCCGCCGAGCTCCCCGCCGGCCTCCTCATCGCCATGATCGTGCTCGGCGAGCCCCTCGGCGCCGTGGAGTGGCTAGGCGTGGCCGTCATACTCGCTGGCGTGTGCCTTGCGCAAGTGCCCGCGCTGGGAGGAGCCCGCTCACAGAGACTGACGGTATAGCCAAGCCAATGGTGCTCCTGCAACAGGGTGCGGATCCACTCCGCGCTCGGCAACCTCAGCCCCGAGGAGTTCGAGGCGAGGCATATGGAGGAAGCCGCCGCGGCGGCGTAGAGGGCGTCAACGAAATCGGGTAAATTCGGCGAGCGTGCCGACGCCGATCTCCTCCCTGAGCCTCCTTTCCTCGACGGCAGCGGAAAGGAGCTCGAGTTCGCCGGCGGACAGGCCGCCGGCGAGCCCCGAGTAGGGGTTCAGTCGCTTCATGGCGGAGTATTCCCATCCGCCCGAACGCCCACCCGGAGGGAATGTCGCCAAACATAGATCCGGGTGGGCGCTCGGGCAAATTCTACGTTTGGCTGGGAAGAGTATATCCCGTTCTGCCGGGGCGCTCGATCCATCACCTAAGTTCTAGACTGTCAGAAAAAATAAACAATTTCCCACGTAAACAGCCGTACAAGACCGTTTACGGCAGTTTTTATGCCGCTCACACTGTAAATATCACGTATCATCTTGTTTGGTTTTGTTGAGATGGTATTGTTCGACTTGCCCGGATATTCCAACAGCAAGCAAAATTACGCAACAAAATGAGCACGTGCTCATACTACGGGAGGAACCATGGCATCAAAAGAAGAGATCTCGATGATCGGCTTTGAGATTGTCGCCTACGCTGGCGACGCCCAGACCGACCTAATCGCCGCATGCGAAAAGGCAAGCCAAGGCGACATCGATGGGGCGCGTGCCCTTCACGAATCTGCAAAGCAAGCTCTTATCGACGCCCACGACGTCCAGACCAGGCTTCTCTCCCAGGAAGCCGGAGGCGGCGAAATGGAGGTCACCTTCATCATGGTGCATGCCCAGGACACCCTGATGACCACCATGCTGCTTGAGAAGCAGACCAAGTTCACCATCGATGCCTACCAGCGCATCGCCCAACTTGAAGCCAGGCTCGCCTAGCTCAAGGCGCCATCAAGCTTTTGAGACAACCCAACTAATGAGGGGGGCCGCTTCCGAGCGGCCCCCTCTTCATCTATATGCGATCAGCCACGGTGCCGCGCTCGACCAGCTCGCCCGGCAAACGCACCGCCTCGACCTTTGATTCTCTCGATAGCTGGGAGAAGAAGTAGTCGAACGTCTTTCGACCACGCTCGCGCATGTCGAAGCGCACAGTGGTCAGGTCATTGTGGGGCACCATGCCCTGCATGGAATCGTCCACGCCTATAACGCTCACGTCTTCCGGTACACGCCTGCCATGGGCGCGCAGCGCCATGATGGCACCCATGGCCATTTGATCGTTGGCCGCGTAGAGCGCCGTCATCTCAGCGTCTTGGACGAGCTTCTCGCCAAGCTCGTAGCCGCTGTCCGCAGTCCAATCCCCGTGTAGGGGCTCAACGACTTCGAGCCCCGCGCGCTCCAGCGAGTCTCGCCAACCGCGCGTCCTGAAATCCGCCGTAATCGAGTCTTTGGGACCGGCCAGGTGCCTGATCTGCGTATGGCCGCGCGAGCGAAGGTGGTCGACCACAAGCTGCGAACACCCGTATTGATCGGAGTCGATAGTGGTGCAGCGCGGGTGCTCCTTCATGGAGATGATGATGGTGGGCAGGCCGTTGAGCGGCTCGAACTCGTCAAAATCCTCGATGGTCCTGTTGGTGTTGAACACCATGCCGTCCACGGGGAGTTCCGCCAGGCGACGCGCGGTGTCCCGCAGGCGCACGGACTCGCTCTCATCAAACTCGATCAAGGTGACGGCGTAACCGTACTCGCGGGCGGCGGACATAAGCCCCTCCAGCGTAGCGACGTTACCCGTATGGGTGATATCGAACATGCACAGGCCGATGCAGCCGTACTTGCCGCCGCGCAGCGACCTACCGGCAAAGCTGGGGTAGAAGCCAAGCTGGTCCATGGCATCCATAACGCGCCTTCGAGTCTCCTCGACCACGCACGCCTGCCCGTTGACCACGCGCGACACCGTCTGTCGGGAGACGCCGGCAAGCTTGGCGACGTCTGCCATGGACACCGCCCTGCCAGACTTGTGCACTGCGGAATCTACCGCCGTCATCTTGTTATCCCGTTCCATCCAACGGCTCCCCTCGTATTGCGCATGCTCTCAGATTGATGCTCGAATTGCTGTTCAAACTGCTGTTCTGGTAAATGTAGCATCAACCGAGCGCAGACTGAAGAGCGCGTGCGCATTGGACGAAGGCTATCATCTTTTCCGCGCACCTCTGTCTACGTCTATCCCGCCGCTTGCCGCCGATAATCGACCGCTCGCATCCCTTTACCCCCAACACCCCTTGCACCGCTATCAACTTATGATAACGTGCTCATTGTAGAAATGAGCACGTGCTCATTACGAGTAACATCCGGGCAAACATACTCGTAAGCAGCGCAAGCTCGCCCTGGCAGCCATCTCTATCAGCACGTTTAGTGGCTGCAAAAGCAAAACCATGCAAACGGAGGGTCCATGGAAAAGCTCATAGCGTTCATCGAGAAAGGCAAGCCTTTCTTCAACGCCATCGCGCGCAACAAGTACCTCAAGGCAATTCGCGACGGCTTCATTTCCGTCATGCCCATCATCATCGTCTCCAGCATCTTTCTTTTGGTCAGTGCCGTCCCCAATGTCTGGGGCTTCTACTGGCCGGCAGAGATCAACGACGTTCTCATGAAGGCCTACAACTACTCCATGGGCATCGTCGGCATCTGCGCAGCGGCCACCACGGCCAAGCACTTCTGCGATGCGCAGAATCGCGACCTGCCCAAGAACAACCAGATCAACTTCATCTCGGTCATGATTGCATCGCTCATCGGTTTTCTGCTGCTCTCCAGCGACGCCATCAGCTTCACGGATAACGGTGTCTCCATCTCCGGCCTCGCCAACGGCTACATGGGTTCCAAGGGCCTGCTAACCGCCTTTATCTGTGCGTTCGCCACCGGCATCATCTACAAGTTCTTTATCAAGCGCAACATCACCATCAAGATGCCCGAACAGGTGCCGCCCAATATCTCCCAGACCTTCAAGGACATCATCCCCTTTGGTGTCTGCCTGCTCTTCTTCTGGGGCTTTGACTTTGCATTCCGCAACCTCTTTGGCTTCTGCTTCGCCCAAGGCGTTATCCAGGTGTTCCAGCCGCTCTTCTCCGCGGCAGATGGCTATTTGGGCCTCGCCATCATCTACGGCGCCATGTCTCTCTTCTGGTTTGTAGGCGTCCACGGCCCCTCCATCATCGAGCCCGCAATCTCCGCTGCCCTCATCTCCAACCTCGAGCTCAACATGGCCATGTACCAGGCCGGCGAGCACGCAACCGCCGTCCTCACCAAACCGCTTCAGGATTTCGTCGTCGCCATGGGCGGCACCGGCGCCACGTTGGTGATCTGCTTCATGTTCGCCTTCCTCGCCAAGTCCAAAGAGATGCGCGCCGTGGGCCGTGCCTCAGCCGTGCCGGTTTGCTTTGGCGTCAACGAGCCGTTCCTCTTCGGCGCTCCCATGGTCTTGAACCCCATCTTCTTCATCCCCTTCATCTTCGCGCCCATCGCCAATATCTGGATCACCAAGTTCTTCATCGACGTCTTGGGTATGAACGGTTTCATGTTCAGCCTTCCCTGGACCACCCCCGCGCCCGTGGGCATCGCCATGGGCCTGGGACTTCAGCCCCTTGCGTTCCTGCTCATCCCCGCCCTGCTGATTGTCGATTTCCTCATTTATTTCCCCTTCTTCAAGGTGTACGACCGTGAGAAGTGCGCCGAGGAAGCCGAGGCCGATCAGGCTGAGGTCGCACAGCGCGCCGCCCAGAAGCAAGCAGCCATGAACGCGGCGTTCCAGGGCAAGGCAGACACGGCAAGCGTCGCCACCGGTGCCGTCGCCCAGGCTGCCGCGAGCATGGCAGCAGAGAAAAAGCGTGCCGCTGGCCAGCCTATGGACGAAGAATCTGCGGGCAACACCACCCCCGCTGCATCTGATAACGCCGTTGCCAGCGCCTCGTCCAGCACTATCGCCGCTGCGAGCGACCCCTATGCAGCGCTCAACGGCCGTCGTGTCCTGGTCCTGTGCCAGGGAGGCGGAACCTCCGGCCTGCTCGCCAACGCGCTGGCCAAAGCTGCCCGCGAGCACGGCATCGACCTTGAGACCGCAGCGGACGCCTACGGCAGCCATCTGGACATCATGCCGGACTTTGACCTTGTCATCCTGGCGCCCCAGGCAGCGTCATACTTCGATGACCTCAAGGCCGACGGCGAGCGTATGGGCGTTGCCTGCTGCGTCACCCGCGGCAAGCAGTACATCGACCTCACCCGCGACGGCGAGGCATCGCTGGCATTTGTAGCCCAGCAGCTGGGCCTCTAGATCCCTGCGCGTGCAGTAGCGCACTCGAATAGAGCCCCCATTTCCGCGGTTCGGGAGCAGCGCGCCCTGCCGTCTTCTCCCGAACCGCCCCTAACCCCTTTCAGCCCTTCAAACAAGATTGGATTCGCCGTGAGTCACATCTCCCCCGCCGATACCTCCCAGCGCTTTCCCGACAACTTTGTTTTTGGTGGCGCCACCGCCGCCTACCAGGTAGAAGGCGCTTGCCAATCCCATGGCAAGGGCAAGGTCGCATGGGACGACTACCTCGCCCAGCAAGGCCGCTTCTCGCCCGAGCCCGCCTGCGACTTTTACAACCGCTACGATAGTGACCTCGAGCTGTGCGAGCGCTTCGGCATGAACGGCATCCGCGTCTCAATCGCCTGGAGCCGCATCTTTCCCAATGGCGGCGTGGGCGAGCCCAACGCTGAAGGCGTGGCCTTTTACCACAACCTCTTCGCCAGCTGCCGCGCCCACGGAGTCGAGCCATACGTGACCCTGCACCATTTCGACTCCCCCGCCGCGCTCTACGCCAACGGAGACTTCCTCAACCGCGACACCATCGACGCCTTTGAGGCGTATGCCCGCTTCTGCTTTGACGAGTACCCCGAGGTGACCCGTTGGTTCACGTTCAACGAGATCGCAGCGGCCACGCTCAACCGCTATGTCGAAGGCACCTGGCCGCAGGGCAAGAAGGGCTGCCTGCACGAGTGCCTGCAGGCCCAACACAACATGATGCTCGCCCACGCCCGCGCCGTCTTGGCCTACAAGCAGGGTGGCTATCCCGGAACGATCGGCGTCATCCACGCACTGGAATACAAGTACCCCTATGACCCCGCCTGCCCAGGCGACATCCAGGCAGCCAAAAACGACGATGTTTTGCAAAACCGCCTGCTGCTCGACGCCACCTTCCGCGGCGACTATGCGCCCGATACGCTCCAGATCATCGAGCACCTCTGCCAGGCGAGCAACGGCTCAGTCGAGTTTTTGGACGATGACCTCTCGATTATGCGCCGCGCCGCGCAGCTCAACGACTGCCTGGGCATCAACTATTACCAAAGCCGTTTTCTCAAGGCGTTCGACGGTGAGACCGACCTTCATCACAACGGCACTGGCGACAAGGGTACCGGTCGCTGGCGCGTGGCGGGCGTGGGCGAGCGCGCTGTACGCCCCGGCATTCCCACCACGGACTGGGATTGGATTATCTATCCCAAGGGTCTGTTCGACCTTATGATGGATATTTCACTGCGCTATCCCAATTACAGGCAGCTGTTTATCACCGAAAACGGCATGGGTCGCAAGGACCAGCTTGTCGATGGCACCGTGGACGATTCCGAACGCATCGCATACGTCGAAGACCACCTGCGCTGGATCCTCAAGGCCATCGAATGCGGTGTCAACGTTGGCGGCTACTTTATGTGGAGCCTGCAGGACCAGTTCAGCTGGACCAACGGCTATAACAAGCGCTACGGCTTCTTCTACGTTGACTTTGAAACCCAGCAGCGCACGCCCAAGGCCAGCGCGTACTGGTTCAAGCGCGTCGCCCAGAATCACTGCCTGTAGGCATCGAATCACCTGTTAGCGCCGCATATCATTAAACGCATGCGCCCCCAGTCGGCACCGCCGCCGCAGGGGGCGCATTGGTTTCTGCCGATATCCACCAGCACAGACGCTCGTCCTTCATATCAAAAAGGAGGGAAACCCCTCAGGGCTCCCCTCCCCTTGTAGCAAGCTGTCAGCATCTACAGCAAGACGCACGACAACATGCGAAAACAAAGAAATACGTGCAAACGTATGCAGCTCGATTGTGCCGCGCGCCTTCGCCCTTGACGCCGAATGCGGGCAAGCAGCGGGGTAAAGCAAACCAATAAAAAACGAGGGAGGCCGTTTCCGGCCTCCCTCGCAAAGAATCTTGATTACTCCCACTCAGTAATCTAATCGTGCACTTCCATGGCCTCTCGTCTACGTGGTGTACCGCCGTCTCCCCATTAACCGAAATCAGCCGCATTTTGTATCTCGAGTTGAACTCAAAAATGAACTCAACGCCAACCTATCTCATCCATTAATGGGGGTGCGAAACATCAGCCCCTGTGCCCGCCAGCTCTTCCCATTCTGCGAACTAACAGCACTATTGATTTTGCACGTTGCTCTACGTCTTAATATAGACTCGCCTCGTTAACTCCAATACTCTTAATCCGACCTGTAAAGCGCACCAATCTCGAGCCCCTCGTTTCTGCACGAGCGTCATTTCAATGCTTATAACTCACTGATTGCAAAGATTCTAGCTATGTCAAACCGTATTCGCGTTCGAGCCTGTCGAACTCTTCATCAATCGAAGCGAGGTAGGTTGCGCGATTGGCATCTAAGTCATTCAGCACCTTATAAACTTGCTCGTAAATAGTCATAGAGATAGGATCCCTGATCGGGGTGTCCCCATTGCATTCGACAAGTCCGACATGGTCGTTACTTGCTGTAGCCCTGATAAGTTCAAGCAAGTCATCTCGCTCAATATCACATATCGGAATCCATACGCCATTCTTGAGGAACTGGCCTTCTTGCTCGTTGATTCTAAGCAAGTCCATAGTGGGTCCTCCTTTCAAGATAGGCGATGCGTCCAGCTTCCATTGTATCGAGCATCACCTCTTTGCGATCACAGGTGTTTCCGTATGCATCTATAAGCTTAGTGGCAGAGAGCTCACCGGAGTAAACGCGATACTCTCCCGACTTGGTCTTCTCCGTGTAGATGATGCAATCAGGAAGAAGCGAGACGCCAAGAGTATTGTTATGTGTCACGAGAAACACCGTTGCATGCTCGGCTACGTCGTTGAGTAGGGTAATGACATCGTGGTTAAGGAACGGGTTATCGAATGATGACTCAGGCTCATCAATCAGCACAACATCTTTGCCCGCTGCGGCGGCTATTCGGTGCAGAAGGAGATACTCCGCGCGTTGTCCGCCAGACAACGCGGCACTAGATTCGTCGTTGAGCACAATTCTGCTTTTAATGTTGAACAGGAGACGGCATGCCGCAGCTTGAACAGTAGCATCGAAGCTTCGAATGACTGCGAGTCTCTTAGCTGACGTAACCTTGGCTCCGAAAAGACCCGCCACATCAGTTCCGCTCGGCAACGTCAGCCCGCATCCTTTTCGCGCCTCAGTGGCGTTCGAATACATCTGCCGCGTCCTCTTCTTGAGGTATTTGTATTCTTCATCAGATTTGAGATCAAGAGGCGTTGCAAGTGCATCTAGGACTTCCACAAGTCTCTTTTCTCGGTAGCAATACTTGAAGTACTCTCGTAGTTGATCGGCCTGTGGAAGCGGCTTGCGTGCCGACTTCTTGCTCAACTCTTTCTTTATTTCTGCGACTGCAGCATCGCACTGCTTTTTCTGCCACCGAGCAGTACGAGCTTGCTTCATAAGCTCGCGTAGTCTGCTATCAAGTGCCCTAAGAGTATTCGGGTCGACATATTCTTTGACAACATCGGGTCGTTTGCCACCATCGGCCAATTCTCGCGCGGCCTTTCGGAGCTTCACGTCAGACGCTTCGACAGCGTCGCTCTTTTCATATGTAAATTCATCAGCATTATAGATAGGCCGCTCGGAATAGCGGTCGGTCGGTGCAGCAGCAAATTGAACCAAAGCTGTGCAATACGCCCTTACTGCATCTTCGCAGGCTCCCTGGTCAAACTGCGTGTAGTGGTTGATTGCATCTTGTAGAGCGTTGAAGTAGTTATCAAAAAAGACGCTGTCTTCTTCAGCAACGTTTTTGTCGAAAATGTCTTTCTTCGCTTTGTTGGTGATTTCGAACTGCTCAATGTAAAGCCTGTCCTCGGGCTCATAGGCGTCAAGAATCCGCTTAAGCGTAAATGTCTTGCCAGAGGAACGCTCTCCAAGGATGACGTTCATGCGCCTCGATGCGGGCAGTGCTTCTGGAAGTATCTCAAAGTCTCTGTCTGTTGGGAAAATCTCAACGTTGTTTGCGTTTGCAAATGCCGCCTTGATCGAGCTAAAGCTCATTTCGTTGCATTGTAGGTAGGTGTAGCCGTATGCATAACGCCGTATGTTATCGTCGGGATCTTCATCGGGCATGCGTAAGCCGGGACGACAGTCGCTGAAAACCACAAGCGGTGCATCGGCCCCATCGCGCTCAACGAGCCATTTTTTGGCATTGGCTACTTCCAGGGCGTCGTAGCCAGTTGTGCTTTGTATATGAGAAAGTGTGGCCGAGTCGAGTTTCTTGCTCTTTTTGTAGTGGGGTATGATGAGCCAATTGCTGATCTTAGGAAACAACTCAACAACGCGTTCCCAACTCATGTGGTCGCTACTGCCCGGGCATTCGCCCGCAAGAGTGGCCATACCGCTTGCAAAATCGTCTATGTCGGCGGGGTCGGCGACGATAATGACGTGCCCAAAACCACTCAACTTCGTGACATTAATTTCAGCACCAGGAAAAACAGCAATGTCTAGCGCCTTTGAAACCTGGTCGTAGTTGTCACGGTAAAACCCATTGTGGTTGGTGATTGCAATGGCGGCAAGATGAGCCCCCTCGACATAGTCCTTGAGAACTTCAATATCGAAATTGAAACCACTAGAGTCAGAGGCGGTCTCAACAGTATGGATATGAAAATCGATTCTGTTCAAGTGGCCCTCGCATTCCGTCCATTCCCATATGCACCATTATCCCATCCTGCCATTCGCTAGCGCCAGCAAACTACCGTAGTTCTCCACCTCGCGATAGCGTCCAGTCGTTGAACCCCCCCGTTAACGGGGCATCTATTCGCGTTCTGACAAAAGACGCCCCCCTAACCGCCGAAACCTACCTTCCGGCAAATGGATTGGCAACATTTATTTGGACGGTTTTGAGAGGGGCATTCCCGCCTTCCTGAACTCGACGGGGCTCATGTAGCCGAGCGTCGAGTGGATCCTGAGGTTGTTGTACCAGTGCACGTAGTCGGACAGCCCTGCCTGCAGGTCGCGCAGGTCCCGGAAGCTCTCCCTGTAGACGAGTCCGGCCTTGAGTATCTTGTTCGTCGACTCGTCGACGGCGTTGTCGTAGGGGCAGCCCCTGGCGGAGAGCGACCGCTCTACGCCGAAGGCCTCTAGCATGAGGTCGATCTCGGCGTTGTCGAACTCGCTGCCGCGGTCGGTGTGGAACACCGCGATGTCGGATATCGGGAACTCCAGGGTGGCGAAGGCCGCCTTGACGAGCAGCGCGTCCCTCCTGCTGCCCGCGGCGCGGCCGACGATCTCCCTGTTGTAGAGGTCGACGAGCAGGCGGACGTAGCACCACGATCCGCCCGCGCGCACGTAGGTGAGGTCGCTGCAGACGTGCGTGCGCGGCGCGCGGCCGTCGAACTCGCGGGCCACCAGGTTCGGCAGCTCCGCCTCGTTCGGCTTGCCGGGGTGGACCTTGAACCGCTTCCTCCCGTACGCGCTCGAGAGGCCGTTCTCCCTCATGATCCGCGCGATCCGCCTTCGGCTCGCCGATATGCCGCGTCGCTCGAGCGACGCCTTGACCTTCCTCGACCCGTACCTGCCCCTGCTTTCCGCGTGGGCGGCGAGCACGTCGGGCTCGATGGGGTCCGGCGCGGGCGGCGTCTCCGGGTGGGAGCGCAGGTGGTAGTAGGTGGAGCGCGGCACGCCGAGGATCTCGCACTGCGCTGATACCGGGTAGCGGTCGGCGTTAGCCGCTATCACCGTCACTTTCGTGCGAATATCAGCGCCGCTTGTTTTAGGACGTCGACCTCCATACGGAGCCTCTTGTCCTCGCGCTCCAGCTCGATGACCCTGTCCTGCTCGGGCGTCCTGTTGCCCGCGGCCCGCGGCGAGCCGGTGGCGTTTATCGACTTGATCCAGCGCTCGAGCGTGCTCTTGCCGAGATCGTACTCCTCCATGATCTCGCGCCTGGGCTTGCCGGCGTCGTGCAGCCCGACGATCTGCCTCTTGAACTCGTCGGTGAAGTGCCTCGGGTGCTTCGGGTCCCTCATGTCCCCCCGTCCCTCGCGCCCCTCTTCAGATTGTCCAATCTAGTGTAGCCAATCCAACCTCGCTCGCGATGTTCTTCCGGGGCTTCGGCGGCACCGTCTCCTCGGCAGTGGTCGGGACGATGTGCGCCGCGAGCGGCCCGGGCGCACCCGGGGCGATGGGGACCGCGATCGCCGTCTCCGCCCTCGGCGCAGCGGCCTCCATCCTCCTGCCGCGCAAGGTCAATCGGAAGCGGTAGGCAGGGACACGGGCCGGGCGCGACGCAACCAGGCAGCAAAAGCCCTTATCTCTTCACGTTGTCATCATCCTTCGAGCCAGTGTCCGCAAAACGATGGCAGCATAGACCCAACGCCCCTCGGCTCCCACCCAGACGAGCAGCTGAAGGAACCCTCGGAAAAGACTCTTTGACCATCTTCTAAAAAACGGTCGATTGGCCAAGTGTTAACTTACAGCCAGCAGCCATGGGAAGGAACGGCATGGCGGGAGACAACCTGCATGAGGACGCCTTAGGCCGCGAGCGGAAGGATGCAATGCTCGGTGCCGAACGTGGCGTGTTCGAGCGCGGCGACTACAGAGCTGTAACCGGGCCCGATGCCGCGCTAGATTGACGAATTGCCAACCGTTGTTGGTTGCTCCTGCGCCGCTCACGCAGTTCCATGGTCTCGCGCCCAAGCGGCGCGGACCGCGAAAACCGACCGAAAGGAACGGCCATGAACTTCAACGACCGACTCATCGACCTCAGGAGGAAACGGGGCCTCTCGCAGGAGCAGCTAGGGTACGAACTCGGCGTCTCGAGGCAGACAGTGTCGAAATGGGAGCTCGGGCAGTCGTACCCCGACTTCCAGCGGCTCGTCCTGCTATCGGACTACTACGGGATCGGCCTGGACGAGCTCGTGCGGGGAATCGACGTGGGCGATGTGCGCGCCCTCAACGAGTCCGACAAGCAGATCTCCTCAATCTACGCGGACGTGAAGCGGGGCAAGGAGGCGGTGCTTCGGGCCTGGCGGGCTTTCCTCGTTGTCGGGGGTGTCGTCCTGGCGCTCTTCGCCCTGGTTGTGATCTATGGGGTGTCTCAGGGCAGCCTCTTCGCAGGGTAGCCGGGTCGAGGGGCGCGCATGACGACGGCGGGCGCGCTCCCGCCCGCCGCGCTCTTCTCGGCGCTTTGGAGGGCCCAGGGTCCGGCGGCAAGCCGGCCTATCGCACGGAACGCGTACGATTCTTGAAAGCGCCGAAGATTAGTGCCGCACAGACGGCTTCCGCCGCCGCAAAGACGACCACCAGCAGAAACGCCTGCTGGGTGCCCGCGGCCGTCGCGTTGGCCATGTGCGCAGGATCAATCGCCTGCGCGCTGGCGACGATCGTGGAGACGAACACCGTGCCGATCGCGCCCGCCAGCTGCTGCACCGTGTTGACGATCGCGTTTCCATCCGGGTTATGCTCGATGGGCAGGTGCGCCAGGCCGTTTGTCATGTTACCCGGCAGGTTCGCCCCCTTTCCCAACGAGTAGAGCACGAAGAAGAGAACGATGAGCGGCCCGGTAAGCGTGGGCGCGAACGCGAAGAACAGGATTGTGGACGCGAGCGTGACCACGCACCCGCCGATAATCGAAAGCCCTGCGCCAAAGCGATCGTAGACGATGCCCGAAAGCGGCGCCTGAAGGGCGCCCGCGATGCATCCGGGCACCAGCAGGCAGCCCGCGGTAAACGCATCGATGCCAAGCGACAGCTGCGCGTAGTTGGGGATGAGGAACGCAAGCCCCAGTGTGCAGAACTGCACGAGGAGGATACCCGCGACCGAAAGGGCAAACACCGGGTCGCGCAGCACGCGCACATTGAGCAGGGCACCCGGCGTGGCAAGGGAGTGCCGGCAGAACAGCGCGATCGCGGCAGCTGCCACGACGAACAGGCCGAGCACAGACGGGCTCGCCCATCCGGCTGACGAGGCGCTGTTCGCGGCAAAGATGAAGCTGGCAAACCCGACAGCGAGCATGATGAGGCCGCAGACGTCGAGCGACGGGCGCCCCGACGTCGTCGACTGCCGAATGCAGGCGGCGCCCAGGGCAAACGACGCAGCCACCAGCGGCACGAGCACCCAGAACACCGCGCGCCAGCTTAGGACGCTCACGAGAAAGCCGCCGAGCGACGGGCCGATGGCGGGCGCCGTCGAGGTGATGAAGTTGGCGATACCGATCATAAGCCCCATGTTCTTGCGCGGCACCTGCTCCAAGATGATGTTGAACATGAGGGGCAGCGCTACGCCCGTGCCCACGCCCTGCACCAAGCGTCCGGCGAGCAGCACCGGAAAGACGGGAGCCAGCGCCGCCGTCAGCGTTCCCGCCAGAAAGCAGGAGGCTCCCGCCACGAATAGCGCGCGCATGGTAAAGCGCCGACGCAGATACGAAGACATGGGGATGATGACCGACAGCACGAGCAGATAGCCCGTGGTAATCCACTGAACCGTCGCGGTATCGATGCCGAACTCCCGCATGAGAGACGGAAAGGTCACGTTCATAGAGCTCTCGACCACCACGCCCGAAAAGGACATGATGCCCGCCGCAATCACGGACGCGACGACGCGCCGCGGCAGCTTCCGGCTATCATCCACTCCTACTCCTCCGCACTTCCGCACGCCGCGGCCTTACGGCCCAAGCGCTCGTTCTGCCAGCGTGTGAGGTCGGCCTCCCCTACAACCTCAAGCAGCCGCTTGACAGTCCGAACCGTCACCTCGATGTCATGTTCGGTCACGCCCGCCTCGCCAAGAAGCAGTGCGGTGTACTCGTAGACCTCCTCGTACCAAACGCGATGCGTAGCGAGACCGTGTTCGGTCAGCTCAACCAACACCTCGCGGCCGTCCGTGGGGCTGGCAGACTTGTGCAGGTAACCATCCCGCTCGAGGTCGCACACCATGCGCGTCACGCCGGGACGCGTGGCGCCCATATCGTCCGCGATGTCGCTCACGCGCACGGCGCGGCGCCTCGATGCATCTTCCTTGGCGTAGCCGCCCAGCTCATAGAGCGTGTCGAGCACGCGCGTCCTCCCGTTGGTGAGGTCAGGCGGCAGCTGCGGCATCATGCCGTCGATGCGACGCGCGCGCCGCAGCGTATCCATCAGCATCTTGAATGAGCGCCCGTTCATTTCTGTTCCTTCCGTCTCAAAAAATAATTATCTATAGTAATTATCTTGAGTAATTATATACGGACGCACATAGGATGCGCCGACGAAGAAGTCTAGAACGGCAGACAGTTCGATCGGTTCCTATCGGTCGGCCTTGCGACGAGCGATCACTCGCCTCATGTGTTCAAACTGTCGCATGGCGAAGCCGGATTTCCCAACGAGGCCGGCGCAAGCATCCATCACAGATCGCCCTTGGCGCTCATCGCGCCACCTTCGGTCATTGGCTTAACCTTTTCCATGGCGGTTCCCGCGACCACAGAAGCGCACGCTGCTACCGTCAGTCCAAATGCACCTCACTTCGGCAGCCTTGCGCCCCCACAGCCATCGGTGAGGGAGGTTTTTGCAGTGGATTGTTTATAACCCACTTACTTCTGCTCGGTAATCAAACCGCGCATTTCCATGTTCTCTCGTCTGCGTGGTGTACCGTCGTCTCACCATTAAACGATGTCGAGCGCATTTCGCGTGTCCGAATTGAACTCAAAATGAACTCAACGCCCCTCTGCCAGACGGCGTTTTCCGACGGCAACCCGCATGCCGCGGAAAAACAGGCGTCTCTAGCAAGATAGCGCTCAGCAATCGCCACCGAGGCTGTCGGCCGAGTTGCCGCTCCGATAGGTCGTAGACCTGCCGCGTGGGGCACAAACAAGCTTGCCCTCCTTCACCATGTCGGAAAGATAGCGCCTCACCGTCCTCTCGCCCACACTCGTGACCTGCTCGCTAACGGCCGATGCGGGGAAAGACCCGTAGCGGGCAATGAGGTTATCGACCGCGCTCTCGACCTCCGCGCGCGTGCGGCTCCTTCTTGACCCACCAACGGCTCCGCTTCTCTCGGTCCCCTTCGCGGCTTCGCGATCGCCCCCGCTCCCCACCATGCTCGCCATGACAGGCGGCACCGGCACGAACGCGGTAAACCGATCGCCGTCCTCCAAGACAGGGTCCTTCCCTGTGTAGAGCCTCGAGAACTTGTAGAGGTTCCTCGTCCCGCTCCCCAGCTCCTCAGAACGTCCCATCTGGGTGAAGAAGTTGGCAATGATGGGGTTCTTGGGCGTTGGGTCGAGGCTCTCGAGCGTCACGGGACCGGCGAAGAGCGCGCGGCTCGCGTTGCTCGTGCGGATGCCCTCCCTATCGATGGTGATGCGGGCGATGTGCGGGCTGATGAACTCCCGGTGGATGAGGCAGTTGCACACGAGCTCGCGGACGATGACGTCGCGCGCGCTCTTGCGCTGCCCCCCGTCGAGCACAAAGGAATCCGGTAGCCACTTCTCGCAGAAGACGACGAGCTCGTCGTATGCCCTAACGAGGTTGCTCTTGCAGACGAGCCGGTCGTCGTAGCGGTCGGTCTCGACTCGCCGAAGGACCGCGTCGGTCCGATAGAGTGGCATGACGTCGAGGATCGTGTCCTCCTTCCCCAGCAGCGCGACGGCGGCGAGGTTGAATCCCCGCTCCCCCGTCAGCTGGTCGCGCCCGTAGAGACGGGCGGCACGGAGGAGCTCGCCGTCAGAGAGGGAGAGCCACGGGTGGTCGGCGTCGTTCGCACGCAGCGCATCTCGGACTGCGCCAAGAAGGTCCATCTCAAGATCATCCTCGGTCACCCAGGAGTACACGGTCCGCTCCGAGTAGTAGCCCTGCTTGCGGGCCATCATCGAGGTAATCTGGGCATCGCTTTTCACGCGCACGTCGGCATCCGCCACGCGGTCGTACACGACCCCCTTGAACGTGTAGAGGGACGGTCCCATGGGAACCCAAACCCGTATGACGAGCCTGCCTTCAGAATCGTGCAGCCTTTCGAACTCAACCAGCGGCGATACGTTGAACAGGTTCGGGTTGCTCGTGACGTTGGAAATGTTCCGCTCGATGTTGAGCGCCGATGCCTCGGAAACGCCCTCCACGGCGCCATCGTCACGAACACCGAGGAGTATGCTGCCGCCCTGTCTGTTGGCGAACGAGCAGATGGTCTCGAACGTGTCCTGACCCGGCTGGGACCCGCAGCGCTTGAACTCGACGCTTATGCCTTCGCCCGTTTGGATGTATCTGTCAAGCGCGTCGCTCATAGGGGTGCTCCACTCTATTCTGGACATTATTCTGGACATCTTATCAGTATTGTCCAGATTATGTCCAGAATAGTGTCCAGCAAACTACCGCCTCGGCCCCCTACGCACCTCCCAAAACAGAGAACAAGGCCAACGATCATCCTAGGCGCCATTCAGGCAGCATGGTCTGCCAGCATTTTAGTTGCCACCGGCATAGCCATCATCTTCAACGCGAACGAAAAGGTTGCCGAACGATGCTTCATCCTAAGCACATTAGAAAAAGCGCTCTTCGTCAACGGCACCTCCAAAAACAGAATGGGATCGCAGTAATACCGCGATCCAATCTACCTGCTATTACCTGACTTTTGCAGTCAAAAAAGCCGGTTCTCCCATGCCTAGCTGGGGGAACCGGCCTTCCTCGCGTGACTTTTCCCGTCGCGGCACGCCTCAGGTCCTCGGTTTCCTCACGGACGCCATGATGTCCCGCACGCGGCCCCTTGAGGCCACGCGGCGGCTGAGGTCGACGCCCACGGCCTCCCCGAGCGCGTCGGTGAGGTCCGTGCGGTAGTCGAACAGCCAGTTGCTGGCGTCGAGGCGGTGGCCGACCACGTTCGACAGCGCCTCCTGCACGGCCCCCGCCGACGGCCTCGACCCCGTCAGCCTCTCGACGTCGGCCTGCATGAGGCGCATCACGAGCAGCGCGATGAAGCACACGAGGAAGTGCGCCCTGATGTGGGCCTCGGTGGAGAGGTAGACCGGCCTGGCGTCCATCTCGCCCTTCACGACGCGGAACGACTCCTCGATCCTCCACAGGCCGCGGTACGCCTCGATGACCTCGCCGTCGGCCATGCCCTGCTCCGAGGTGACGATGCAGTAGTAGCCGTCGCACCGGGCGTCCTCCTCGATCCTGGCCTCGTCGAGGACCCAGGCGGTGGCGCCGACCTCGCCGGTCCCCGGGTCGACCGGCACCGGCCTCGCGTAGCGCGAGCTCGACCTCTCGTAGGCGCGCGCCACGTCGCCGCGCTCGATGGCGCGCAGGCTCTTCTCCACGACCTTGGCGCGCTCGGCGCGGCTGCGCTCGGCGAAGTCCCTCCGCCACGGTCAAGGTAGCGTTTGACCAACAGACTGATGATACGCCTTGGGTATCGCGTAGCATCATGACGTCCCGGACTAATGCTCAAGTGGCGCCTACTCGCCAGCAGACGGTACAAGCGGGCGCCGAAGGGCGCTGCCGCCATGGGATGGCCGCGCTCGCTTCCCGCGGCCCCCAT
>OLPF01001214.1_pt1 | contig 22716 bp, 23 predicted proteins | sample 1673121 | NCBI WGS metagenome assembly OLPF01 (sample SAMEA3136756, study PRJEB25190) | human gut metagenome
ACAAGCCCTTTCGGCTGCTTGAACTATTCTTGCTTCAAAATATTGTCTAACTTTTTGGGGTCACTTCAGTCGAAGTCGGGCATTTCATCGGGGTCGGCTTCTCGGACGTCCTCACGGAACCACTCTCCTTTCGTATCGAACAGCGCCCGGTAGCTTTGGTCGGCATATTTGTCGATCTCACAATGGCCTACGCAGACAAAACCTCCGGCTCGGCTGAGTCCCTCCCGGAACCCGCCGATGCCGGAAAACAGGTCAATATACGTTATGGCTTTGGGCATCACGCTCCTTTTTATGAATTTGGTGAAACGCTGCTACACAATCAACCGGCATCACCCCTTTCATGGTGCAGTGTCAAATTATATAAAAACAGCCCGCAGGGGTTGGGGTGAACCCAATCCTGCGGGCTGCTGTTGTTCCTCTTATGCGTAGATTTCTTCTTCGGCTTCATCGGCATCCTCGGACTCAGCCGCTTCGCTCTCAGCTTCTTCCTCGTCCTCATCCGCCGCTTCCTGTCCGTCCTCCTGTGGGGCGCTCCAGGCGGCGTATTCGCTGGGGAGGCCCGTACTGGTGTCATCCTCGTCCTCGCCGGTTTCCCCGCCCTGGGCGGCCTCCCAGGCGCTTTCTTCCTGTTCCTCCCGCCCGGCGGCCTCAGCGGCCTCGAACTCTTCCTCCGCTTCCTCCAGCGCCTGCTCGATGAGCCCGATGATGAACTCCTTTTGCGTCAGGCGGCGGTGGTGGACTTTTTCAAAGCGTTCCAGGTATTCCTTGACCCGCTGGAACAATTCCTCGCTCACCTGAAATGCCAGTGTTCTGCCCTTTGCCATGACTTTGCCAGCCCCTTTCTCATAATGCTCCTGGATGATCATTTCAATAAACTTGCTCATGGTGCTTTCCGTTTCCCGGATCTCCTCGCTGATCCTGTTGTGCAGGTCCAGCGGGATTTTGCAGGTTACGCCCTTGGTCTCCACGGCCATTGCTCCTTTGCTTGGTTCTTTCCCTTTCGGGCAACACAAGCATACTCGAAGAGTGAAGAGAAAGCTATTACCAAGACCAACAACCTTTCAGCCAAAGCAGGGGCAACATACGTCACAAGCAATAACGGCTATGTTGGGGGCTGCTTTGGGGGATTTTACTCATCATCCATGAGGGTGTTGAGGAAGCCGAGCATCTCCGGTGGGATGGTTTTCTCCGGCTGCTGCACCGGCTGGGAAGGGACAGCCTGAAGTTCTTCCCGCAGGATGCGGCGCAGGGTGGACTCCAAGGCGTCCTGCCTGGCGCTGTCCAGAATCGCTTTCACCAGAAAGGCGCTTTTTTGGCCATCCGGCACAGCCTGCAGCAGAGCCCATGCCCGGCGGTGGTCCTCATTCTGGAGGTTTGGGCGGAACATAAAAAGGGGCCTGCTCATCCCTTGCCCACACCGCCTGACAAACGCCCCAAAATCCGCTCGAATCCTTCGGCGTTCACACGGTCGTCTAAAAGGGCAAAAACCCTACACAGGCCGTCCTGGGGGGCGACGTTTCGCTTGACCACCGCTGCGCCTCCGCCCAGCATCACCACTGGGATGGCCTTGAGGTCAAACCCCGCTTCCATGGCCGCTGAGAGAAGGCGCTCGGTGTAGAGGCGGCCCTGCTTTTGGATGATGCCGCGGGCGTCCTCGTCCATGCTGCAGGGCTTTCCAGCCAGCACTCGCTCCACCTGGGCGTCGGTAACGGACAGCCCCACATCCCGGCGGACCTGTTCTTTCACCTCGTCGATGCAGCGGATCATCCCCAGTTCCAGGCTCCGGCAGGTGGCGGCGTTGGGAACATTGTTGTCCAGCCGCATCAGATCCACCGTCCAGCCGCCGATGTCCATGAGCAGGACGGAGGGCTCGTTCTGGAGGAGTTCCGGGTGGATCATCAGGGCGGAATACCCCTGTGGGAACAGCTTCACATCCTCGACGGTCACTTTGTAGGGGACGCCCTCGAACTGGAAGCTTACCGGCTGGGAAGAAGGGCGAAGGTACTCCCGGAAAGATTTCTTCTCCCGGCCAAACCCGGCCAGTGGAAGGCCGGCTGCGATGGTGACGGAACATTCCGTCTTGGCGCCCCGCTGCTGGATCTCTTTGGCGATGGCCGCAAGGGTCAGCAGGTAGTAGTTCTCGTTCTCCATCTTGTTTCGCAGGATCGGCTGTCTGCCGGTTCCGCACACGAAGAATTTTCCACCGTACTCCAGCGTGTTCTGCAGGGTGTATGGTTCATGGGAATAGGCGGTGATACCGGCTGGAAAAGAAAAATGCCGGGTCTTGATGGCGTAGTAGCCATGGTCGATGCCGATGTTCATGGTTTTGCTCATCCTTTCTTGGCTGTTGTTGAAAACATAGTTTCCTGCTGGTTAAGAGCGAAGCGTAGCTTGTTCTTTCCCAGCTGGTAAAGTATTTAGGGGGGAGAGTGTGAGAGGGGGGAGGCGCAAAAAACCGCCCCGGCCTGGCAGCCGGGGAGTTTCTGAAAAAGGGCGCACTACCCCCTTGTATTTTGAGGGCTTGAGTTGAGCCGTTTTGGGCTTTCGTCAATCTATCTATTAACCTGCCGGAAACTTCTACACTTCCGACAACGGGGAAAAGGGCCGCAGAACGCAAAAAAGCGGGGCCTCCGGCCTGAAAAATCAGGCGGAAGCCCCGCTTGTGGGGTTTCGCTGCGGATTTTGCCTTGGACATCCACGGTAAAACCGTTTTTCGGATTTTCCGTCCAAAAGCCCGCAAACCCGCATGAATACTAAGAAAAAAGGGTTGACATCTTTTTTGTCAACCCTTCATGGTGCCGGTGGTGGGACTCGAACCCACACGGGGGATTAGCCCAACGGATTTTGAGTCCGTCACGTCTGCCAATTCCATCACGCCGGCACGTATTGGGTATTATACCATACTTCCGGGGAGGAGGCAATACCCCGGCCGGGGTTTTTGCGGGGCGGTTTTCTCCGGCTGCGCCGCTCATCCGTCCTGCCGCCGCTTTTCCATCACGAAGTTCGTCATCCGCACGCCGTGGCGCTCCACCCGCTGCTCCCGGATCACGCGGTACCCCCTGGCCTCAAAAAACGGCCGGGCCGTGATGGAGGCGTGGGTGGTGATCACAGGCGCGTCCACCGCCCGCTCCAGCCGGCCCAGCAGCGCCGTGGCGATGCCCTGCCCCTGCCGGTCCCTGTGCACGTACAGCCGGTCGAGATAGCCCGTGCCGTCGATATCCCCGAAGCCCACGATAAGGCCCTCGCCCTCCACCGCCACCAGCGAATGGTGCGCCAGCAGGGACCGGTTCCAGCGGTCCCGGTCCGGCGCGCCATCGGCCCAGGCGTCCAGCTGCTCCGGGGAATAGTCGGCGGCGTTCACCGCGTGCACCGTATCATAAAACAACGCCGTGATCTGCGCAAGGTCCCCCGGCTCATACCTGCGGATCTTCATGCGGTACCTCCTCTTTCGGGGCGTGCGGGCGCGCGGCTTTCCCCCGACCCGCCGGCAGCGGGGGCAACACCTTCACACGCTTGAAGCGCTTAAGTTTTTTGCGTACATATTCCTCCGCCAACGGCAAATCGGCCAGCGGGCAGCGCATGGCCAGCACCTGCCAGTACCGGGGATGAAAAAACAAAACCGTCGCTCCCTCGCGCCACACGCGCACCCGGCGGATGCTCTCCCAGGGCAGCGTCACGCGCTTAACCAGCGTGAGCCCCTCCAGCGGCGGGCGGTCATCCCCGGCCGCGAGCCGCTCCACGATCTCCGGGGTGGTGAAGCGCGCGTAGAGCCGCAGCGCGCCGCAGCCCTCCGGCACGTAGACGCGGGCATGGACTCCCTGCCGATCCAGAACGAAATGCACGCGCTCCGGGCCGCGCAGCAGCATCAGCGCCAGCAGCGCCGCCAGCATCCCGGCGAGCAGGCCCAGCATCACCCACAGGAAGCCCTGCCGCAGCAGCGCCGTCACACCCGCCGCCCCGGTGGCCGAGGCCTCGGCCGCCAGCACGGCCGCCAGCGCCACCAGCCATGCCGGCAGCGCCACGCGCAGCACATCGTTCCAGGAAAACCAGTCCGTCACGGGGTTTCGGATGATGCCGAAGGACAGCTGCTCCCCGGTTTTGGGGAGCCTTCCCCCGCAGTAGGGGCAGCTTTCGCCCAGGGGCGTTTCCGTGCGGCATTTGCGGCAATAATTGACCAGCGGCATGGGCCACGACCTTTCCGTTTTTTGGGACGCATGCCCTCGCGCCCGGCGGGCATGCTTTTCCATGAGGTGATCGCAACATGAACGCATATTCCACCCTGCGGGATCTGGTCGAAAACGACCCCGCCAGCAAGCAGCTCTTTGACCGCCTGCCGCCCGACGCGCAGGTAGCGCTGCAGGAGCAGCGGCAGGAGATCTGCACCTATGCGGACCTGGAGCGCGCGGCCGCAAGTTTTGAGCGCCGCGGGCGCGGCTGGTAGGCAATTTGGCGGCCGGCAGCTCATAGGCTGTAGGGACATCACCCCGAAAGGAGAACCTCTATGGCCGAACAAAACGGTACCAACACAGGCAAATGCGCCGAGGAGTACGTCGTCAAGCGGGGCGACAGCTTCTACCTGATCGCGCACAAGCTGGGCGTACCCCTGCGCGACCTGCTGGCCGCCAACCGCGACATTCATCCCGCCCGCCTGATGGTGGGCGACGTGCTGTGCGTACCCCGCGAGGAGGATGATTCCCCGCAGACGGGCGGGCTGGGCGGCTCCGGCACGGCGCAGACCACGCAAAACACCGGCACGGCTCCGTCCACCGGCACAACCCAGACAACCCAGGCCACCGGCGCGGCTCCGTCCACCGGCATGACCCAGACCACGCAAACCACCGGCGCGGCTCCGTCCACCGGCACAACCCAGACCACGCAGGTTACCGGCATGGCTCAGGCCACCGGCACCACCCAGACCACGCAGGTTACCGGCATGGCTCAGGCCACCGGCACAACCCAGACCACGCAGGTTACGGGCATGGTTCAGGCCACCGGCACGACCCAGACCACGGGCGCGACCCAGGCTACCGGCACGACCCAGGCCGTCCAGCCGACCTGCATGACCGGCCAGATCGCCCCGGACACCACCCTTTCCTGCACCGAGGACGAACAGTGGACCGTGCAGAAGGGGCAGACCGTATCCGACCTGCAGCTGCGCGGGCTGGTGAGCCGCCACACGCTGGAGACGGCCAACCCCGGCGTGGACTTCGAAAATCTGCGCGTGGGCCAGAGCGTGTGCATCCCCAAGGACAACGTGCCCTGCGAGCTGCCGGAAACCTATACGCTGGCCGCCACCGAAACGCTGGAGGCCGTGGCCATGCGCTTCAACCTGCCCGTGGCCAGCCTGCTGCGCGCCAATCCGTGCCTGGCCCCGCAGGACTTTGAAGGGGGCGTCACGGTCATTCTGCCAAGGTAAACGCTCACCCGGCCTCGCGGATGAGGCGGGCCACCAGCTGCTCGATATGCTGCCGGGCGGCCTGCGCGGAGAGCAGCTCGTCCTCCGGGGCGGGCGGCTCGTCGCCCATGAGGCCCACGAACTGGCTCACCTTCAGGCCCAGCGCGTCCTGCATGTCCTGATCGCTTCCGCCCTGGGACACCAGATAATAGCACAGGATGGAGTCCGTCTGGCCCATGCGGTGGGCGCGGTCCTCCGCCTGGCTGTGCACGGCGGGCGACCAGTCCAGCTCGCCAAAGACCACGCAGCTGGCGCGCTGCAGGTTCAGGCCCGCCGCCGCGCGCAGCGACAGGCAGCACAAATCGGTACGCCCCGCCATGAAGCGCTCCACCGAGCGCTCCTTCATGGCGGGCGTTTCGCGTCCGGTGATGAAGGCCGGCGAATACGCCTTGAGCTCCTTTTTGTACAGGTCCATCACCTGATGATGATGGGCGAAGAGCAGCACCCGCTCGCCCGCGTCCAAAAGCGCGCGCACGAACTGCGCCACATAGGGCGCCTTGGCCATGCCGGTGGCCTGCCGCTCGCCGCTCTCCACCGCCATCTTCCACAGGGCGCGCTGGGAGGGGGCGGCCGCCTCGTCGTTTTTCAGCTGGGCGAGCGTCGCGCGCACGGGCTCCATCAGGCGGCGATACACCGCGTCGTCGCTTTCCACGGGCATGACCAGCCGGCGCTTGGGCGGCAGCTCCGTGAGCACGTCGCGCTTGGTGCGCCTGAGCATGAGGCCCTCCTCACGCAGCTTTTCGCCCAGCAGCTCCGGCTTGGCCACGATCTGATTGCCGTAGCCGTAGCACCATTCGCGCGTGAAGCTCTCATAATCGCCCAGAAAATGAAAGTCCAGTATGTTGACGACGTTCCAGATCTCCGCGCCGCGGTTGTAGATGGGCGTGCCGCTGAGGCCCACCACGCGGCGGGCCGCCCCGGCCAGGAGGCTTGCGGCGGAGTATTTCTCGGTGCCGCTGTTGCGCAGCTCCTGAATTTCGTCAAAGATCACGGTGGGGATGGCGCATTCGGGCAGCGCCTCCTTCCAGCCGCGCAGCAGCAGGTAGTGCATCAGGTAGATATCCGCCGGGGGCAGGGCATAGGGCTTGAGGCCGTGGATCACATGCACCGACAGGGGGCTTCCGTCCGGGCGGCGCACGAAGCGCGCGATCTCGTTTTCCCAGTTGCGAAGCAGGTGCGGCGGGGCCACCACCAGCGCCGGATACGCGCCCGTCTGCGCCAGCATCGCAAGCGCCTGCACCGTTTTGCCAAGGCCCATCTCGTCGGCCAGCAGCGCCCGGTCCGTGCGCAGAAGAAACGCCAGCCCCTCCTGCTGAAAGGGCGTCAGCGTGCCGGTAAAGACCGACGGGCTGGGCTCCACGCGCTCGGGCATCCGCCGCGCCGTCTCGCGGCGCACCACGTATTCCCGCGCGTCGGTCAGCGCCTGCTCCCAGCGCTCCCGGTCCGCGGCGCGCACGGCCAGCGGATAGCGCAGCATCAGCCAGTTGAGGTCCCCCACGATGCGCCGGTGCGCCGGGAAGCGCGCCTCGCCCCGGCGGCCGCTCTCCGACCCCGGAAACAGCCGCTTGCACAGCTCCGTCACGCCCGGGTCGCCCCGGACCACCCAGCAGTCCCGGCGGCGGTTGTAGCTGAGCGTGCCGTAGGTGCGGTGCGCGCCCCCTTCCTCCGGCTGCGCGCCGTCCGTGTCCAGAAGATAGGGCGGGATCAGCGAAACATCCTCATTCACGGCAGCGCCACCCCCCACAGGCGGTTCAGCGCCACCCCGCGCACGGGCTTGCCGTGCAGGCGGGCCGGAAGCGGCACCGCGCGCTCGGTCAGCACCACCAGCGCCTCCACCCCTTGGCAGGCGGCGTAGCGGTCCAGCTGGCGGCGCAGGGCGGCGGGGTCGGGCCGGCCCTTCTTGATCTCCACGCCCACGCCGCCCACCAGATAGTCAATGCGGCAGCCGGGGGCGAGCAGGGCCTCATGTACCGCGGGCAGACCCGTGGCGCGCAGGCACTCCCCCACCCTCAGGTGAAGGTCCGCTTCATAGGGCGCAAAGGGAGACCTGAGCGTGCCCAGCGCGTCCAGCACCCTGTCCAGCATGCCCCGGCCTCCCTTCCCTGCCGCCCGCGGGCGTTCCTTACAATTCAATGCGCCTGTTCTGCCGGCTCTCGCGGTACATCACGAACCGGCGGCCGATGCACTGCACGGGCTCGGCGTGCACGCGGGCGCAAAGCTCCTCCAGCGCCTCGCGGGCGGTGAGCTCGCAGCCCTGCTGCACGGCGCACTTGATCAGCTCGCGCGCCTCCAGCGCGTCGTAGGCCTCCTTGACGGTGTTGTCGGTGATGCCTTCCTTGCCGATGTAGAGGATGGTGTCGAGGGTGTTGGCCATGCCGCGAAGGCTGGCGCGCTGTTTGCTGGTAAGCATGACGTACTCCTTATTCGATGAAGTCAAATTCCATGTCGCCGATGGAAACGGTGCTGCCCTCGCCCGCGCCCTTGTCGCGCAGGGCCTGGATGATGCCGCGGTCGCGCAGCGTGCGGTGGAACCAGTTGAGGCTTTCCTCGTCGTCGAAGTTGACGCTGTCCACAAAGCGCTGCATGGCCGCGCCCTCCACGTAGAAGGTGTTGTTCTCGCGGCGGATGGTGAAGCCGTCGTCCGGGAGAACGTGGCTCTCCTCCGCCTCCTCGGCCTCGAACACGCGCGGCGGCGGAAGCTCCCCAAGGAGCTGAACCACCCGGTCCAGAAGCGCGTCGAAGCCGCGGTTTTGCGCGGCGCTGACGGGGAAGGCCTCATAGCCCATCGCCTCAAACGCCTGCTTGAGGCTCTGAATCTCGCCGTCCTCGTAGATGAGGTCGCACTTGTTGAGCACCACCAGCTGGGGGCGGCCCTCCGGCTCGCCGTACTTGGCCAGCTCCCCGTTGATGATGCGGAAATCCTCCAGCGGGTCGCGCCCCTCGCTGCCGGAGGCGTCCACCACATGGAGCAAAAGCCGCGTGCGCTCCACATGGCGCAGGAAGTCGTGCCCCAGGCCCACGCCCTCGCTGGCGCCCTCGACGAGGCCGGGAATATCGGCCAGGACGAATTCGGTTTCGTAGCGCCGGGCGATGCCCAGATTGGGCGTGAGGGTGGTAAAGTGATAGTTGGCGATCTTGGGCCGGGCGGAGGTGAGCACGGAGAGGATGGTGCTCTTGCCCACGTTGGGGAAGCCCACCAGCCCCACGTCCGCGATGGTTTTCAGCTCCAGACGGAACACGTGCGCCTCGGTGCGGATGCCGGGCTTGGCGAAGTTGGGGGCCTGACGCGTGGGCGTGGCGAAGTGCTGGTTGCCAAAGCCGCCCTGCCCGCCGCGCAGGAGTACCTTGCGCTCGCCCGGCTGGCTCATGTCGGCCACCACGGCCCCGTCCTCCTCGCGCAGGAACACCGTGCCCACCGGCACCTTGATAACCAGATCCTGCCCGCGCTTGCCATGGCAGCGCCCGGCCGCGCCGTCCGCGCCGTTTTCGGCCAGATACTTGCTGTGGAAGCGAAAATCCAGCAGCGTGTGCATATTGGGGTCGGCGTAGAGGACGACGTTGCCGCCGTTGCCGCCGTCGCCGCCGTCCGGGCCGCCGTTCTGCACGAATTTCTCCCGGTGGAACGACACGCAGCCGTTGCCCCCGTTGCCCGCCTTGGCGGTGATTTTGACCCGGTCCACAAAAGACGCCATGTGCTCTACTCCTTCTTTATATTACAATCCTTGCGCGTTTCCTACGCCTGCGCCGCGCCGCCCTTTGCCGCCCGGCGCGCGGGCGCGGGGGTCGTCACCGCGCCGCCCGCGGCCCTCGCCGCCTTGCACAGCGGCCGGAGCGCGCAGGTGCCGCACTCGGGGCCCCGCGCATGGCATACGCGCCGCCCATGGAAGATCAGCCAGTGGTGCGCGGCCACCCAGTCCTTTTTGGGAATGGCCTTCTGCAGCTGGCGCTCGGTCTCCTCGACGGTCTTGGCGTCGGCCAGCCCCAGCCGGTTGGACACGCGGAACACGTGCGTATCCACCGCGATGGTGGGCACGCCGAAGGCGTTGGCCAGCACGACGTTGGCGGTCTTTCGCCCCACGCCGGGCAGCGCGGTGAGCGCCTCCATGGTGCCGGGCACCTCGCCGCCGTGGTTTTGCATGATAAGGCGGCAGGCGGAGACGATGTTGGCGGCCTTGGTCTTGAAGCCGCAGCTCTTGACCATCGGGTACACGTCCTCCACGCTGGCGGCGGCCATGTCGCGCACCGTGGGGTAGCGCTCAAAGAGCGCGGGCGTCACCTTGTTGACCTGCTTATCGGTGCACTGGGCCGAGAGCATCACGGCCACCAGCGTTTCGTAGGGGTTGCGGAAGTGCAGTTCGGGCCCCGCGTCGGGATACAGCGCGCGAAGCCCTTCCAGAATGGCCTTTTTGCTGATTCGCATGGGGGTGCGGCTTCCTTTCTCAAATCATCCTTGTGCGCCGCGACGGCGGGCACCGTGTTATTGTACAGGATAACGCGCGGGGTTGCAAGTGCCGCGCCGCTTACGCGTCCCAGTCGCAGCCCGCGGTCAGCCGGCGGGCCAGGGCCTCCAGCCCCTCGCGGTCGCTTTCGTCAAAGCGGCCGGGCAGCGGGCTGTCCACGTCCAGGACGCCCAGCAGCCTGTCCCCGTCAAGCAGCGGCACCACGATTTCGCTTCTGGAGGCCGCGTCGCAGGCGATATGGCCGGGGAAGGCGTGCACGTCCCCGACCACCTGCGTGCGCCTCTCGCGTGCCGCCGCGCCGCACACCCCGCGCGCAAGCGGAATGCGCACGCACGCCGGCATGCCCTGGAACGGCCCCAGCACCAGCATGCCCTGTTTGTAAAGGTAGAATCCCGCCCAGTTGAGATCGGGCAGGGCCTGATAGATCAGCGCGGATGCGTTGGCCAGGTTGGCCAGGGCGTCCCGCTCGCCCTCCATCAGCGCGGCCAGCTGTCCGCCAAGCAGGCGGTAGCACGCCCCCTTGTCCCGCGGGTATTCCATCCGCTGCCATGCCGCCATGCGCCCCGCCTCCCGCAATGTTTTTTTCCCGGCCCAGTATATCACAAAACACCGGTTTCAGCATCCATGTTTCCGGGTAGAATACATCCGGTACGCACATTCAAAGGAGGAATGACCATGGCGCTTGATCCCACCGCTCTTTTCAACCTCAGCTACGGCCTGTATGTGCTGACCGCCCGTGAGGACGGCCGCGACTGCGGCTGCATCGTCAACACCGTTACCCAGCTGACCGAAAACCCCACGCGCATCGCGCTCAGCGTCAACAAGCAGAACTTCACCAACGAGGTGATCCAGCGCACAGGCGTCTTTAACATCAGCGTCCTGACCGAGGCGGCCACGATGGACCTGTTCCGTCACTTCGGCTTCCAGAGCGGCCGCGACGTGGACAAATTCGCCGGCCGGACCGACCCGGCGAGCGAAAACGGCCTGCGCTACATTGACGGCCCCGCCAACGCCCTGATTTCGGGCAAGGTGGAGCAGGCCATCGACTGCGGCACCCACATGCTCTACATCGCGCTGGTCACCGAGGCCCGCAAGCTCTCCGACGCGCCTTCCATGACCTACGCCTACTATTTCGCCAACGTCAAGCCCAAGCCCCAGCCCAAGCCCGCCGAGGCCAAACCCCGCCGCGGCTTCGTGTGCCGCATCTGCGGCTATTTCTACGAGGGCGACGAGCTGCCCCCGGACTTCATCTGCCCCCTGTGCAAGCACGGCGCGGCCGATTTCGAGCCCGTGGGCTTCTGATCCCAGCACCCCTTTGCCCCTCGCCGGCGGCAAAGGGGGTTTTCTTAGCGGAAAAGCGGCTGTACAAAAGCGGAAAAAACGAATATAATACCCCTGTGTTCCGCTCAAAGGCGGCGATTTTTCCCCATGAGGCAGGAGGTCCAGCGTGCAAGCCGCAAACAAACCCGCGTTCCACAGGCGTTCCATCAAGCCCGAGCGTTTTCTGGCCCTGGGCTTTTTCCTGCTGATCGTGGCGGGCGGATTCGTGCTCACTTTGCCCGTGTCCTCCGCCGACGGGCGGACCGTGGGCATCCGCCAGGCGATGTTCAGCGCCACCTCCGCCGTGTGCGTCACGGGCCTGTCCATCGTGGACGTGGGCGTGGAGCTGTCCTTCTTCGGGCAGGCGGTGCTGCTCATGCTCATTCAGGTGGGCGGGCTGGGCTTCATGGCCTTCGCCACGCTGATCATGGTGGCGCTGGGCCGGCGCATCTCGCTGCGGGACCGCATGATCCTGCGCGACGCCATGAACCAGGACGCTCTCAGCGGCATGGTGCGGCTGACGCTGGCGTTTTTCCTGATCGCGCTGGTGGTGGAGCTCGCGGGCGCCGCGCTGCTCATGACCCGCCTCATCCCGCTCTACGGGCCCGCGCGGGGCGTGTGGCAGAGCCTGTTCACATCGGTGAGCGCGTTTTGCAACGCGGGCTTTGACCTCTTCGGCGGGTACCGGAGCCTGACGCACCTTCAGCACGAGCCCGTGATCCTGCTGACGCTGGGCGGCCTCATCCTGGTGGGCGGACTGGGCTTCCCGGTGATTCTGGAATGCCTGAACGCGCGCTTTCGCTGGCGCAAGCTCCCCCTGCACGCCAAGCTGGTGCTGGCCGTGACCGCCGGGCTGATCGCCTTTGGCACGCTGTCCATCCTGGCGCTGGAGTGGGACAACCCCCGCACGCTGGACGGCGGGCTCACGGTCTGGCAGAAGCTCTACAACAGCCTCTTTCAGTCCATCACCTTCCGCACGGCGGGCTTTGCCTCGCTGGACCAGGCGTCCCTGACCGACCCCAGCAAGCTGATCGGCTCGGTGCTGATGTTCGTGGGCACGTCCTCCGCCTCCACGGGCGGCGGCGTCAAGACCACCACGGCCGCTTTGCTGGCGCTGCTGGTTTTGCAGGTGGTGCGCGGGCATGAGCGCATCACGGTGTTTGGGCGCGAAATCTCCGCCGATACGGCGCGGCGCGCCGTGACCATCGTGCTCATCGCCCTTGCGGCCATTCTGGTGTCCACGTGCGTCATCAGCGTGATCGAGCGCGGACGGGGACACGACTTTCTGGATCTTCTCTTTGAAACCACCTCGGCCTTCAGCACCACGGGACTGTCCAGCGTGAACACCACCACGCTCACCCCCGCCTCGCAATGGCTGCTGATGCCGCTGATGTATTTCGGCCGCGTGGGTCCGCTCACGCTGGCCTACGCGCTGGCCAACCGCCTGGAAAGCCGGCGCGCCAACTGCGTGCATTACCCCGAGGAAAAGATCATGATCGGCTGACGGGAAAGGATGGTACCTCCATGAAAAGCAAGCAGTTTCTGGTGCTGGGCCTGGGCCGCTTCGGCGCGAGCCTCGCCAAGACCCTGTGCGACCTGGGCCAGGAGGTGCTGGCCGTGGACGCCGACGAGGAGCTGGTGGGCAACATCGCCCCCTATGTGACGCAGGCCATGCAGCTGGACGCCACGGACGAGACGCTGCTGGCGTCGCTTGGCGTGAAGAACTTCGACGCGGCCATCGTCAGCATCGGCCAGAACACGCGCGACAGCATTCTGGTGTGCGTGCTGCTCAAGGAGCTGGGCGCGCCCTACCTGGTGGCCAAGGCCAACGACGACCTGCATGCCAAGGTGCTGCGCAAAATCGGCGCGGACCGGGTCATCTTTCCCGAGCGCGACATGGGCGCGCGGCTGGCGCGGTCCATCATCACGCCCAACGTGCTGGAGCTGATGAACCTGAGCGACGACTATCAGATCATGGAGATCCGCGTGCCGGAGCGCTGGGTGGGCGATACCATCATCGGCGTGAACGTCCGGCGCAAATATGGCGTCAACATTCTGGCCATTCACCGCGCGGACCGCTTTCTGGTATCGCCCGCGCCCGACATGGCCTTCGTGGAAGGGGATACGCTTCTGGTGATGGGCAAGCGCGAGGATATCGAGCGTCTGGACGCATAAGCCCGTCCCATCCGGCATAGAGCTTACCATACCATGTTTTTTCACGAAGGGAGCGTCAAGCCATGAAACCCACGAAGCCCGGTTATTTTGACCGCGAGGAATGCCGCCCCTTCTATCACCGGGGCGGGGACAACGGCATCCTGCTCGTGCATGGCTTCACGGGCAGCGCGGCGCACATGCGCCCTCTGGCGGACGAGCTGGCCCGGCGCGGGCGCACCGTGCGCACCATCAACCTGCCCGGCCATGCCCAGACCGAGGAGGACATGGGCCGCGCGGACTGGCAGAGCTGGCTTCAGGCCGTCAAGCAGGCGTGCCTGGAGATGATGGGCGAGCTGCGCGTATTCACCGTATGCGGCCTTTCGATGGGCGGCGTGCTGGCGCTGATGGCGGCCGAGCAGATGAAGGTGGACGGCTGCGTGCCCATCTCCGCGCCCATGGCGGTGAAAAACCGCTTTCTGCATCTGGCCGGACCTGCCTCGCTATTCATAAAGCGCATCTCCTGGGGCGACCCCGGAAACCGCGCCAGCCTGGTAGACCCGGCCTACGATTTCGGCTACACGGGCTTTCCCACGGCCAAGGGGGCGGATTTAAACCGCCTGATCCGCCTGGCCCGGCAGAACCTGTTCAACCTCACCTGCCCCATCCTGTGCGTGCAGAGCGACGCGGACGAAACCATCTGGAAGGGCAGCGCCGACTGCATCCTGGAGGGCGTGAGCAGCGAGGTGCGGCAAAAGCTGTGGCTGAGCGGCATGCCGCATGTGTGCACCCTTTCCAAAGAGCTGCCCGCCATCGTGGACGCGGTGGACGCCTTCATGGACCGCGTGGAGGCGGAAAAGGAGGGGTAACGCGGTTTGGGAAATACACTGCCATCTCGCCTTTGTGGCAATCTCATCTATTAGCTTTGCCCCAATGTTCATGGTATCCCCTTATTGCATGACAAGGGCATTCTTCTCAGCATACAACGCAGTTAAAGGCCGACAATACAAGCGCGGCTATCATTCCCTTGTTCAAAAGATCATAATGCTTTTGGGCCAGCGTTTCTTCTAGTTCGGTCAAAAGAATGACTGACGCTATCCCAAATGCCAGATTTGTAAAATAGGAAATTCGCACGCCAGATGCCCAAATGGTAGGACTAAACCCCAGCACCACATTGCTCATCAACCCTGTCACTATTATTAGAAGCATCAGCCGTGACTTGTTGCGATTGGAGAACACCTGTAAGCCATGATAGACAATGCATAAAAAGCTGAGCAGCAGCAACAGATCCGGCATGATGGACATCCAGGTTACAGGATAGGGAAGGGTTCCCGTTTTCGTCAGCCGGTCCTCAAGCGAAAGCAATTTGGAAAAGGAAAGCTGACCGCTAAAGCCCTTCAGGACCCCGGAGAACGGCCCCATGACAAGCGACAGACCCAGCGGAATCCAGCAGGCCCAGACGTTTTTATTTTTATTGGCCTTGCTGGCCAGATACAGCAAAACTGCAAAAAGGATGAAAAGCCAGTTTGTTCGCATCACAAGCTGATAACCCGTCGCGGCGAACCCGATTTCAAGCCGGGTGAGATATGAAAGCTCCGGGTACTCTGGAAACCAGTTCTGAGTCTCCAATGTATACCGCAGCGCATTGCCGGGACAACTGAATATAAACGCGCAACCGGCCACAGCAATCACCACGCTGCCAACCATGTATGTGGCGCCCGACCGGTTTTTCCGGTCGGTGATCAGGCGGTAGGCCAGAAGGACTCCCTCGATGCCGAGGAGCATAGCACATGTCAGCTCCATATTGCAGGCAAATATCAGGCAGAGCCATGAACAGAGCCATTGCGTAAGGGATATCCGCTCACCCTTCCATGCCTTTTGGAACACCTTCATCGCCAGCATCCCGGCTGCAAACGGCCAAATGTAGTTTACCGTCGTGGCCACGTAGCCAGCTTCGTTGAGCGAAAGCAGCGGAAAGAGCATGACCACAACGCAGCTTCCCCAGTCTATTGCCGGCGATTTCTTTTCATTGAACATCGCTGAAGTCATTACTGCGATCAGTGTCAGAGCAAGCGAATCCAGAATGCGCCATACATAGGGCGCACGGACAACAAATATCAGCACGCACTCGATCAACAACCGGGATGACCATTGCATATACCGGAACATGAGAAAAGCAAGGGCGGATGATTGTTCCAAAGCATTCATAAAATAGATGTCATCGCCCGTATTGACCGGCAGCCCCAGGTGCCAGATCAGCAGAATAGCAAACAGCGTTAGGTACGGAAACAATCGCTTACGCACGTCTCTTTCGCAGGTCAGCCTTTTACCAGCGTTCATGTTTTCCTCCCCTTCAAAACCTATGGATGATCGATTCCATGACGGCAAGTGCGAAAATGGATATAATATCCAAATCATAAAGTATATCCCAGCGTGCGAAAAATGCAATAGCAAATTGAACGCCCGGTTGAATTCAAACGTCTCGTCTTCCCCTTCCAGCCGGCCAGCCTTGCATCTGCCGTGTTCTGTGGTATAATGGTCGTGTGTGTGATTTTGCCATGACGGCTTGAGGGGGCGGCTGTGTGACTTCGACAAGTCCCAGAATAAAAAAACCGGCGCGCGCGCTTCTGTGGGTGCTTCTTGACGTGCTGCTCGTCAACGCTTCGTTGTTTCTGGCGCAGGTGGTGCGGTATTCGTCCAATATTTCCTACAGCTTCTTTGAAAATTCCATCCGCCTGGCGCCTGCCATGACGGTCATTTTTCTGCTGGTGTTCTGCGGCTTTGGCATGTACCGCACGATGTGGCAGTACGCCTCCGCAAACGACGTGCTGCGCATCGCCCTGGCCACGCTGGTGGCGTCGCTGATTACCTACCTGTTCTCTCTGGCGGCCAACGCCTTTGTCAGGCCGCAGAACCTGTTCCGGCTGCACCGGATGGTCTACCTGCTGTTTTGGATCATTTCCATGGCGATGGTGGGGGCCTCCCGGCTTTTGTACCGCATTGCGGTCACGCGCGAGCGCTTCGCGCTCCTGTCCACGCCGCGCGACGATGTGCGCCGCGTGATGGTGGTGGGCGCGGGCTGGGCCGGCGCGAGCATCGTGCATGAGATGCAGCGCGGCAGCTACGGCAACCGCGCGCCCGTGCTCGTGGTGGACGACGACCGCATCCGCACCGGCTCGGAGCTCAGCGGCGTGCCCGTGGTGCGCGGGTCGGGCAACATTCTCAAGCTCGCCAGCGATTACCGCGTGGATGAAATCATCATCGCCATCGCCACCCCCAAGGGCGATCTCAAGCCCCTCATTGAAAAGTGCCTGGCCACCGGCTGCCGCGTGCGCCGTCTCGCCCCCCTGCAGGAGCTGGGAAGCGACGCCGCCGTGCCCACCGCGCTGGTGCGCGACGTCAACATCGGCGACCTGCTGGGCCGCCCCGAGGAGCAGCTGGACATGACGCCGGTCGCCGCGTTCTTCCGCGGGAAAACCGTGCTCATCACCGGGGGCGGCGGGTCCATCGGCAGCGAGCTGTGCCGGAGGCTTCTGCCGCTGGAGCCGGAGCGGATCATCCTCTATGATATCAGCGAAAACTACATGTATGACCTCTTCAGCGAGCTCAAGCTCCTCTACGGCGACGCGCTCAAGGAAAAGCTCCTCCTCTGCGTGGGCTCCATCCGCGACGCGCAGCGCCTGGACGAGATCTTCGCGCGCTACCGGCCCGAGGTGGTGCTCCACGCCGCCGCGCACAAGCACGTGCCCCTCATGGAGGACTGCCCCGACCAGGCGGTGAAAAACAACGTATTCGGCACGTGGCTGACCGCGCAGGCCGCGGTGCGCCATGGCGTGAAGCGCTTCGTGCTCATCTCCACCGACAAGGCCGTCAACCCCACCAACGTCATGGGGGCGACCAAGCGCCTGGCCGAGATGATCATCGAGGCCCTCAACGCCCAGACCGAGACGGAATTCACCGCCGTGCGCTTCGGAAACGTGCTGGGCTCCCACGGCAGCGTGGTGCCGCTCTTTGAGCAGCAGATCCGCGCGGGCGGGCCGGTGACGCTCACCCACCCGGACATCATCCGCTATTTCATGACCATCCCCGAAGCCGCCTGCCTGGTGCTCAAGGCCGCCAGCATCGCCAGGGGCGGGGAGCTGTTCGTGCTGGACATGGGCCAACCGGTCAAGATCCGCGAGCTGGCCGAGCGCATGATCCAGCTCTACGCCCCGCACGACGGCCGCAAGGTGGAGATCGTATACGTGGGCCTGCGCCCGGGCGAGAAGCTCTACGAGGAGCTGCTGCTCGCGGGCGAGGGCATCGCCAAGACGGAGAGCGAAAAGATTTTCGTGGCCAAGCCCGAGCTGGTGGACAAGCCCACGCTGGACGCCATGCTGGCCCGCCTGAAGCGCTGCCTGGACGAGGGCGGCGATATGCTGGCCTGCCTGCATGAGCTGGTGCCCACCTTCAAGGAGGCCGATCAGGTCAACAGCGCCCGCACCGCTGCTGCCGGGCAGGCCGCCGCCGTATGACCCCGCATGAATCCCTGATGCGGCTGGCGCTGGAGGAGGCCGGGGCCGCCTTCCGCGAGGGCGAGGTGCCCGTGGGCGCGGTCGTGGCGAAGGAAGGCCGGCCCGTGGCCCGCGCGCACAACCTGCGCGAGCAGACCGGCGACCCCACCGCCCATGCCGAGCTGCTGGCCATCCGCGAGGCGGCGCGCGTATTGGGCGCGCGGCGGCTGACCGGCTGCACCCTGTATGTGACGCTGGAGCCCTGCCCCATGTGCGCCGGGGCCATGGTGATGGCCTGCCTGGACCGCTGCTATTTCGGCGCGCGCGACGCGCGTCAGGGCTGCTGCGAAAGCGTGTACGCCCTGCCCGGCGATCCCGCGTTCTATCACCGGCTGCCCTGCGTGGGCGGGCTGATGGAGGAGGAGGCCGCCGCCCTTCTCAGGCGCTTTTTTCAGGCCCGCCGCTCTACCGAAGAAGGAGGAACCCCATGACCATCGACACCATCGTGACCGATCTGGACGATACCCTGCTGGACGGCAGCGGCCAGCTGAGCGCCTATACCATTGAGGTGATGGCCGAGGTCAAGCGCCGCGGCATCCGCCTGATTCCCTGCAGCGGCCGCACGCACGCCAGCATGTATCCCTTTCTGGCGAAGCTGGATACGGGCCTGCCCTACATCGGGGGCAACGGGTCGGAGATCGTGGGGGCGGATCACCGCCTGATCGAGCAGCTGACGCTGGATGTGGAGCTGGCGCGCGAGATCTGCGCCTTCCTTGAGCAAAACGGGCTGTACGTGCAGGTCTACACCGACGAGGCCTTCTACTATTCCGCCGAGTGCGACATCGCCCGCCGCTACAAGCAGTCCTCCGGGATGAAGGGTGTGGCCGTGGGCGACCTGTGCGCGTTTCTGGATTTCGCCACGCCCAAGGTGCTCAGCGTGGGCGAGCCGAAGGACGTGCTTCGCCTGATGCCTCTGGCCAACGAGCGTTTTCTGGGCCGGGCCACCTTCACCATGAGCAAGCCCTATTTTCTGGAGGCCGAGCCGCCGGGAGCCACCAAGGGCGAGGCGCTTATGCGCCTGGCGGACCGCATCGGCATCGTGCCGGAGCGCACCGTGGCCTTTGGCGACAGCCTCAACGACAAGAGCCTTTTGGCCTTCACCCCCAACAGCGTGGCCATGGCCAACGCCATCCCCGAGCTGCGCCAGGCGGCGGCCTACGTCTGCCGCCCCAACACGGAGGACGGCGTGGCCCGCTTCGTGGCGGAGCACATCCTGTAAGGAGGCGCCGGAATGATCGACCTGGAGGACTTTCGCACCAAGCTGGGCCTGGAGCTGCTCGGCCCCACGACCAAAAAGCAGCTGGACATCAACGTGACAGACATCAACCGCCCCGGCATGCAGTTCTGCGGCTTTTACGAATACTTTGCCCACGAGCGCGTGCAGGTGATCGGCAAGGTGGAGATGACGTACCTGGAATCGCTGGAATCGCGCATGCGCCGCCCCGTGCTGGAAAAGTACATGAGCTATCCCATCCCCTGCATCATCACCTGCTGGGGCATGACCCCTCCGCGCGACCTGCTGGAGATCGCCCGCGCGCATGACATCCCGGTGTTTCAGAGCAAGCTCAAAACCACCAAGTTTTCGTTGCAGGCCATCATGTACTTAAACCGCGTGCTGGCCCCGCACATCACCCGCCACGGCGTGCTGGTGGACGTCTACGGCGTGGGCATTCTGCTCACGGGCGAAAGCGGCGTGGGCAAGAGCGAGGCCGCGCTGGAGCTGGTCAAGCGCGGGCATCAGCTGGCCGCCGACGACGTGGTGGACATCTGCCGCGTGGCTGACGACCGCCTCATCGGCGAATCGCCGGAGATGGTGCGCCACTTCATGGAGATCCGCGGCATCGGCATCATCGACATCCGCGCCATGTACGGCGTGGGATCGGTCATCGTCAGCAAATCCATCGACATGGTCATCCACATGGAAAAGTGGGACTCCTCCAAGGAATACGACCGCCTGGGCCTCACGGAGGAAACCGTGACCATTCTGGGCGTGAAGGTGCCCTACCAGACCATGCCCGTCCGGCCGGGGCGCAACCTGGCCATCATCATCGAGGTGGCCGCGCGCAACCTCAGCCTCAAGCGCATGGGCTACAGCGCCGCGCATGAGCTGGACCGCCGCCTCAACGAGCTGATCGCGCAGAACTCCGGAAATCATACCTGAGACAACAGGGAGGCTTTTCTATGGTCTATATCGGCATTGATCTGGGCGGCACCGGCATCAAAATCGGCGTGGTGGACGAAAGCGGCACCATCCTCTCCCAGGGTGAAACCCCCACGCTGGCGGGCCGCCCCTACGAGGACATCATCGCGGACATGGGCCGCTGCATGCTGGATGTGATGGCGCGCGGCGGCTTTGAGGAAAAGGACATCGCCTCCATCGGCGTGGGCATCCCCGGCGTGGCCGATGAAAAGACGGGCCACGTGATCTTCTGCACCAACCTGGGCTGGAGCGACGTGCCGCTGCGCACAGAGCTGCAAAAGTACCTCAACAAGCCCGTCTACATCGACAACGACGCCACCGTGGCCGGCTTTGCCGAGAGCATCTGCGGCGTGAGCGCGGGCTGCCATTCCAGCGTGTTCATGACGCTGGGCACGGGCGTGGGCGGCGGCATCGTGATCGGCGGCCGGCCGTGGAGCGGCTTTCACGGCGTGGGCAGCGAGATCGGCCACATCCCCATGGACATCGGCGGCGAGCCCTGCTCCTGCGGCAACTACGGCTGCCTGGAGCGCTATTGCAGCGCCACGGCGGTCATCCGCATGGGCAAGCAGATGGTGTTGCAGCACCCCGACAGCCTCATGTACGACCTGTGCGGCGGCGACGTGAGCAAGCTGACGGCCAAGATGGTCTTTGACGCGGCCAAGGAGCTGGACGACGTGGCCATGAAGGTCTTTAACCATTACGTGGACTATCTGTGCAAGGCCATCTACACCATCATCGCCTTCCTGGACCCGGAGATGATCGTGCTGGGCGGCGGCATCAGCAAATCGGGCGACTTTTTGCTCAAGGCCGTGCGCGAGCGCATCCCCCGCTACCTTTTGTTCAAAACGCTCCCCTACTCGCGCGTGGAGATCGCGCGCCTGGGCGCGGACGCGGGCATGATCGGCGCAGCCATGCTGGGCCGCCACGCCTGAGGGTTACAAACGCATCATCATAGAGGAGGCTTCCTTTTCATGTCGGATCTGAACATTCGGGACCTGTACCTCGCGCCCCCGGAGGCGGGCATCAAGGAATGCACCGTATCCGGCTGGGTGCGCACCGTGCGCGACAGCAAGGCGTTCGGCTTCATCGAGCTCAACGACGGCACCTGCTTCAAAAACCTCCAGATCGTCCTGGAGGACGGCCACACCCGCGACTTCGCCAGCGCGGTCAAGATCACGCTGGGCAGCGCCATCCGCGTGACCGGCGAGCTCGTGCTCACCCCCGGCATGAAGCAGCCCTTCGAGGTCAAGGCCTCCCAGGTCGAGGTGCTGGGCCTGTGCGCCCCGGACTTCCCCCTGCAAAAAAAGCGCCATTCCTTTGAGTTCCTGCGCACCATCGCGCACCTTCGTCCCCGCACCAACACGTTTTACGCGGTGTTCCGCATCCGGTCGCTGGCGGCGCAGCTTCTGCACGCCTTCTTTGCCGAGCGCGGCTTTGTGTACGTGCACACCCCCATCATCACCACCAGCGACTGCGAGGGCGCGGGCGAGATGTTTCAGGTGACCACCCTGCCGCTGGACAAGGTGCCCCTCACCCCGGACGGCCAGCCCGATTACACGCAGGATTTCTTCGGCAAGCAGGCCAGCCTGACCGTGAGCGGCCAGCTCAACGTGGAGACCTTCTGCATGGCGTTCCGCGACGTGTACACCTTCGGCCCCACCTTCCGCGCCGAGAAGAGCTACACCCCGCGCCATGCGGCGGAATTCTGGATGGTGGAGCCGGAAATCGCCTTCGCGGACCTCTTTGACGATATGGCCCTGGCCGAGGACATGCTCAAGTACGTCATCTCCGGCGTGCTGGCCAAAGCCCCGCAGGAGATGGCCTTCCTCAACAGCTTCGTGGAAAAGGGCCTCATCGACCGGCTGAATGCCATCGTAAGCAGCGAGTTCGCCCGCTGCACCTACACCGACGCCATCGACATCCTCCAAAAGAGCGGCCAGGCCTTTGAATACCCCGTGTCCTGGGGCATGGACCTGCAGACCGAGCACGAGCGCTACCTCAGCGAAAAGCACTTCGGCCGCCCGGTGTTCGTCTACAACTACCCCAAGGAAATCAAGGCCTTCTACATGCGCATGAACGACGACGGAAAGACCGTCGCCGCCGTGGACCTGCTGGTGCCCGGCGTGGGCGAGCTCATCGGCGGCAGCCAGAGGGAGGAGCGCCTGGATGTGCTCAAAGGCCGCATCGAGGAGCTGGGCATGCGCGAGGAGGACTATTCCTTCTACCTCGACACCCGCCGCTATGGCACCACGCCGCACGCGGGCTTCGGCCTGGGCTTCGAGCGGCTGGTGATGTACCTCACCGGCATGCAGAACATCCGCGACGTGCTCCCTTTCCCCCGCACCACGGGCAGCGCGGAATACTAAGTGGCGAAAAAGTCCGCCTTCAGCGGCCTTTTTCGCCAGGGTTTGCACGTTTCCCCTGCGCCTTCGGCGCGGCCGGGGAAACGTGTAAGGAATGTTTGCGCCCAAGGGCGCAAACTCCCCGCCCGCCCGGCGAAGCCGGGCGATACGAATACACTTTGGAGGGCTACGGCCCTCCAAACCTCCCGGAAAGGGTTTATCAACAGTCTGACAG
>OLPF01001215.1_pt1 | contig 22690 bp, 18 predicted proteins | sample 1673121 | NCBI WGS metagenome assembly OLPF01 (sample SAMEA3136756, study PRJEB25190) | human gut metagenome
AATGGCCAGCCTTGACTTTTTACTTTTTGCCCGGTCTGCGTTTGCGGACCGGGATTTTTAATTTTTCGTTAAATCTGTTTTCCGCGATTCCCGCACTCTTGCGCAGGAACGGAAAAACCTGTATACTATCCTAGATACGTACGGATTACGACCGGGAGAAACAAACCATGGACTTTATTCGTTTTGAAAATGTTGGAAAATACTACGGCAGCGGCGAGGTTGCCGTCCACGCGCTGCAGGACGTCAGCTTTACGATCTCGCGCGGGGAGATCTGCGTCATCGTCGGACCATCCGGCGCGGGCAAAACGACGCTTTTGAACATCCTCGGCGGCATGGACACGCTCTCCTCCGGCAAGGTTTGGATGGGGGAGCGCGAGGTTTCGTCCTTCAACGCTCGCCAGCTTGCCGAATACCGGCGGCGCGACGTTGGCTTCGTGTTCCAGTTCTATAACCTCATTCCGAACCTGACGGCGTTGGAGAACGTGGAGCTTGCCTCGCAGATCGTCAAGGACCCGCTGCCCCCGGCGAAGGTGCTGGAGGAGGTCGGTCTTGGCGAACGGATGAAAAACTTCCCGGCGCAGCTCTCCGGCGGCGAGCAGCAGCGCGTCGCCATCGCCCGTGCGCTGGCCAAGCGGCCGCAGCTTCTGCTGTGCGATGAGCCGACCGGCGCACTGGACTACGCCACGGGCAAGCAGATCAGCAAGTCCAAGCACATGTTCCAGGACTTCAAAGCCGAATATGACAAGGCCGTGGCTCCGTCGGATGGGCAGAAGAAGGCCGCTTCCGCAAGCAAGGCATCTTCTTCGAGCAAGGCCTCGAGCGCCAAGAAGAAGGCCGCCCCGAAAAAGAAGAACATGTTCGCCGCGTTCAAAGATGAGTACGACAAGGCACGAAACGGCGACTAAGCCGGAAAGCGAAGTGGGCTAATTGAAGCGCAAGGAAGCAAGAGCGCAATCGAACACCCGCAAAAGGGGCGCCGTCAAGCGCAAGAACAAGGCGGCCCGTAAGAAGAAGCGCGAGCAAAGGCAGCATCAGGGCCTTCGCGAGCGCGCGCATGAGCGCAAGGAAGAGCTGCAAAAGGAGCTGGCGAGCCAGCGTGAAACCTTCAACACCATGAAGGCCAAGTGGGAAAACGAGAAGAACGCCATTGCCAAGGTGCAAAAGCTCCGGGAGGACATTGAGCGTACCAATGCTGAGATCGAAAAAGCGGAGCGTACCTACGACCTGAACCGGGCAGCCGAGCTGAAGTATGGCGAACTCCCCAAGCTGCAAAAGGAGTTGGCTGAGGAAGAAGCCATTGCTGAAAAGAACAAGTCGGGCGATTCCCTGCTGCGGGATAAGGTAACCGAGGAAGAGATTGCACGGATTGTGGCTCGGTGGACGGGCATTCCCGTGAGCAAACTCATGGAGGGTGAACGCGAGAAGCTGCTGCACCTGGAGGATGTGCTCCATCAGCGGGTCATCGGTCAGGATGAAGCAGTGACCAAGGTTTGCGAGGCCATTCTGCGCAGCCGTGCGGGCATTCAGGACCCCAACCGGCCTCTGGGTTCCTTCCTGTTCCTGGGCCCCACGGGCGTAGGCAAGACCGAGCTGGCCAAAGCACTGGCACAGGCGCTGTTTGACGATGAAAAGAATATGGTGCGTATCGATATGTCCGAATACATGGAGAAATTCAGCGTATCGCGGCTGATCGGCGCACCGCCAGGATATGTGGGCTATGATGAGGGTGGCCAGTTGACGGAAGCTGTACGCCGGCATCCCTACTGTGTGGTGCTCTTCGACGAGGTGGAAAAGGCGCATCCCGACGTGTTCAACGTATTGTTGCAGGTGCTGGATGATGGCCGTATCACCGACAGTCAAGGGCGTACGGTGGACTTCAAGAATACCATCCTGATTATGACCAGCAACCTGGGCAGCGAGTACATCCTGGACGGCATCCAGAATGGCGAGCTCACCGAGGAAGCGCGTAGCCAGGTACAGCATTTGCTCAAGACCCACTTCCGTCCCGAATTCCTCAACCGGATTGACGAGATTGTGTTCTACAAGCCGCTGACCCGTGAGCAGATCGGTCACATTGTGGACTTGATGCTGGTGAACCTGAACCATCGTCTGGAGGATAAGCAGCTGCATGTCACGCTGACCCCCGCGGCGAAGGAACTGATCATTGACCAGGGCTTTGATCCTGTTTATGGCGCGCGTCCGCTCAAGCGGTACTTGCAGAGCCATGTGGAAACCCTGGTGGCACGCCGGATCATTGCTGCCGACGTTGCCCCTGGCACGACCATGCTGGTGGATGCCAAGGATGGTCAGCTGGTGGTAGAGTAATCAATACGGAGGGACTGCGGCCCCTCCGACCTATCCCTGGAAATTTTGACAGGCTGAGCTCTCTGTGCTGAAAGGTGCGGAGAGCTTTTTTCATATAAAATGCTGGCGTAAATTTTACCATGGATGCGCATCGAGGCTGGATTTCCACGGGGAAGAAGCGTATAATAACAGCGTATACGCCATTTGATGATAAAACAAAAGGAAGGAATACTTGCTTGGAAACGAAATTGCTTGCCGCCAATGAGGAAAGCCTGGCCTGGGGTGCGGAACTCCTGCGCCGGGGAGAATTGGTGGCGTTTCCCACGGAGACGGTTTACGGGCTGGGCGCCAATGCCCTGGACAGCGCGGCGGTGCGCGAGATCTTTGCCGCAAAGGGGCGCCCGGCAGATAATCCACTGATTGTACATATTTGGGATAGGGAACAGCTTGCGCAGGTATGCCATGTGCCGCCCTTGGCGGAAAAGCTCATGGACGCTTTCTGGCCGGGGCCGCTGACGCTGCTGATGCCCAGGCGGGAGAGCATTCCGCTGGTGGTTACGGCGTCCCTCCCTACGGTGGCAGTGCGCATGCCTTCTCATCCGGTGGCTGCGGCGCTGCTGAAGGCATGCAACGTGCCGGTGGCGGCGCCCAGCGCCAACCGTAGCGGGAAGCCGAGTCCCACCACGGCGCACCACGTGCTGGAGGACATGGATGGCCGGATTCCCCTGATTCTGGACGGCGGGGATTGCGAAGTGGGCGTGGAGTCCACCGTGCTGGACATCTCCGGGGAAACGCCCTGCATTCTGCGGCCCGGTGGCATTACCAAGGCGATGCTGGAAACGGTGCTCCCACGGGTGGAGGTGGCCGGCAGCGTTCTCCGTCCCTTGCAGCCAGGAGAGAAGGCGCTTTCCCCTGGCATGCGCTATAAGCACTATGCGCCTGCAGGCGCGGTGACACTGGTAGAGGGGCAGGAAGCGCAGGTGGTAGCAGCCTGTCACAAGCTGTACCATCAGGCCGAAGAGGCAGGACAGCGGGCCTGCATCCTTTGCTTTACAGAGCACATCCCGCAGCTGGCGGGATGCCACGTGGAAGCCCTGGGCAGCAAGGAACGGCCCGAGGAGGTGGCGCACAGGCTTTTTGCGCTGTTGCGTGAGATGGATGAGCAGGGGGTGGAAGCCATTTTCAGCGAAGTGATGCCCCCCGAAGGGGTAGGCTTGGCCGTTATGAACCGTCTGGGGCGCGCGGCCGCTTTTCATACCGTGAACGCCGCGGAGATCCTGGAGGATTAACCGAAGCAGCTGCCATTTTTTTCAGGAAAACGTTGAATTTTACTTGACTTTTCCTTGCATTTATTATAAGATAGTCGATGGCATCAATAGCTCCGCTAGCCCCGGAAACTATTGAACAATTGCGAAGGTATGCGACCATCATACCAGCGCTTCACTTTTCCAACAGCCATTCGAGGAGGAAATACCTTTGAAGACTTTTATGCCGAAAGCTTCAGATATCGCACGTAAGTGGTACGTTGTCGATGCTGAGGGCCAGGTGCTGGGCCGTCTGGCCAGCCAGGTCGCCAACATCCTGCGCGGAAAGAACAAGCCCATCTATACGCCCAACATGGATACCGGCGACTATGTGATCATCATCAACGCGGACAAGGTGGTCATGACCGGCAAGAAGCTCGATCAGAAGATCTACTACCATCACAGCGGTTATGTGGGCGGCCTCAAGGAGACCAAGTACCGCAAGCTGCTGGCTGAGAAGCCTGAATTCGCCGTCCGCCACGCCGTGGTTGGCATGCTGCCCAAGGGACCTCTGGGCCGTCAGATGGCCAAGAAGCTCAAGGTGTACAGCGGCCCCGATCATGAGCATGCCGCTCAGCAGCCTGAGAAGTACGATCTGATTTGACGCGGAAGGAGAATTTCAAAATGGCGAAGGTTGATTATAGTGCTGTTGGCCGCCGTAAGAAGGCCGTGGCCCGCGTCCGCCTGGTTGCCGGCGATGGCAAAATCGTCATCAACAAGCGTGACATTGACAGCTACTTTGGTCTGGAGACTTTGAAGATGACCGTGCGTCAGCCCCTGGTGCTGACCAATGTGGGCAATTTCGACGTGCTGGTGAATGTGACCGGCGGCGGCCTCACCGGCCAGGCCGGCGCAATCCGTCACGGCATTGCCCGTTCCCTGTGCAAGGCTGATCCCGAGCTGCGTGGTGCCCTGAAGAAGGCTGGCTTCCTCACCCGCGATCCTCGTATGAAGGAGCGCAAGAAGTACGGCCTCAAGGCTGCTCGTCGCGCGCCTCAGTTCAGCAAGCGCTAAAATGATTTCTTGCTTTCAAAGCCCCTTGGAACCTTGGTGTTCCGAGGGGCTTTTTGCATGCCCCTGGAAAAAAGACGGGGACAGCATACGTTGCGCGCTGACGGAAAAGGAGATAGGCGCTTGCCGTCGAAATATTCCCATTAGTGTATGTGTGGGCGCGTAAAACGGTACATACAGTTTAGAACTGAAAAGCAAAAATCAGTCTATGCGGGGCTACAAGGAATGCATAGCATGAACCACAGCGGAAAGGGGAAAAAAGAATGCAATATTTTGAGCAACAGGGACAACGGATCATCTGGCGTAACCGGGGCGAGACACTGGTGGTGGAACCATGGGGACCGGATAGTCTCCGGGTACGTTCCGTGCTTATGGGGGAAGTGCGGGATGAGCGCTTTGCACTGCTGGACCCCGTGCCCTGCCAGAACGCGGAGATCGGCATAGAGGCGGAAAAAGCGTTCATTCGCTGCGGAAAGATCACGGCCAGGCTGGAGGTGGCAGGTTGGCAGCGCCGTGCAAGGCTAACCTTTGTGAATCAAAAAGGTGAAGTGCTGCTTCAGGAAACGGATGGGGAAAACGCCCTGGTGCTTCAGGCGCGGAAGTTTGAGCCCATCATTGGCGGGGACTACGCGCTAACAGCCACATTCCAGGGGATGGAGAATGAACACATCTACGGTATGGGCCAATATCAGGAGGAGTATCTGGACTGGAAGGGCTGTACCCTGGAGCTGGCGCATCGGAACTCCCAGGCCAGCGTGCCATTCTACATCTCCAGCCGCGGGTATGGTTTCCTGTGGCACAATCCCGCCGTGGGCTGGGTATCCTTCGGCCGAAACCGTACCACCTGGCATGCGGACACGACCAAGCAGCTGGATTACTGGATCACTGCTGGCGACAAGCCCGCGGACATCAGCCTGCACTATGCGCAGGCAACCGGCTTTGCACCCATGATGCCTGAGTACGGCCTGGGATTCTGGCAATGCAAACTGCGCTACTGGAACCAGGAGCAGCTGCTGGAGGTGGCGCGGGAGTACAAGCGGCGGGGACTGCCCATTGATGTGATTGTGTGCGACTTTTTCCATTGGCCCCGTATGGGTGACTACCGCTTCGATCCGGAGTTTTTCCCGGACCCTGCTGCCATGGTGAAGGAACTCAAGGAAATGGGCATTGAGCTGATGGTCAGCGTATGGCCACAGGTTTCCCTGAATTCGGAAAACTACGAAGAAATGCTGCAACAGGGACTGCTGGTCCGCGCTGAATATGGCGAACAGATCGGCATGCGCTTTGTGGAGGACAGCATGTTCTTTGACGCTACCAACCCCCGGGCGCGTAAATATGTGTGGGAGAAGTGCAAGAAGAATTATTATGATTATGGTATCCGTGTGTTCTGGCTGGACGAGGCGGAACCGGAATACGGCACCTATGATTTCAAGGCCTACCGCTACCACATTGGTTCCAACCAGCAGGTGGGCAATGTATACCCACAGTATTATTCCCGCACCTTTTACGAGGGCATGGTGGCGGCTGGTCAGGAGAATCCCGTAAATCTGGTGCGTTGTGCCTGGGCTGGTAGCCAGCGGTATGGTGCGCTGGTGTGGTCAGGGGACATCATGAGCGATTGGAGCTATTTCCGCCGTCAGGTGTGTGCCGGGGTGAGCATGGGCGTAGCCGGTATCCCATGGTGGACCACGGATATAGGAGGCTTCCACGCGGGAAACCCTGAAAATCCGGAGTTCCGCGAGCTGCTGGTGCGCTGGTTCCAGTGGGGGTGCTACTGTCCGGTGATGCGCCTGCATGGAGACCGTCAGCCCGCGCAACCGGTTTACCGTAAGGACGGTACCCGTGTGCTGAATTCCGGCAGTGATAATGAGGTGTGGAGCTTTGGCGAGGAAGCGTACCCCATCCTGGTAAAATACATGCGTCGCCGGGAAGAGATGCGGGATTACGTGCGCTCCCTGATGAAGGAAGCGCATGAATCAGGCACGCCGCTGCTGCGGGGAATGTTCTATGAATTCCCCGAGGATGCAGAATGCACCCTTCTGCAGGATCAATACATGTTCGGCGGGAAGTACCTGGTTGCGCCGGTGATGGAGCTGGGTGCGCGCAGCCGGAAGGTGTACTTGCCTGCAGGCGTGTGGTGCAACGTGGATACCGGCGAGAAACTTCAAGGCGGCGGATACGTAACGGTTCCCGCGCCGCTGGAGGTTATTCCTGTGCTGGAACGGATCGGCTAAACAAAGGGATAGAGCAAACCTGGCCCCGGAACAGTAAGGTTCCGGGGCCTTTGCATGCGTGAGGGATGCTTAGCGGCTTTCCAGCTGCACCATGGCGATTTTGCGTTCCGCTTCCGCCAACAGGCCCTGCAAGTCAAGCCGCCCATGGGCATACAGCTCCGCGCAGTCCTGGAGGACGGTTTGCACGTCGTCCCGCACCAGGGGGGAGCGCTCATAGAAACGCAGGAACGGAACCGCCTGCCGCCAGGCTGTCAGCCCTTCCGGGGAAATTACCGCGTAGGTTTCCCCGGTAAGCGCCGAAGTACGGTAAACTGGTTCGGTGGCCGAGGCGTGCAGCATGTAATAGCGGAGCAGGCCGTTTTCCGGCGCAGCGGCCGAGGCGATAAATGCTTTGGCAAGCGCCTGCCGGGGCGAAAGGGGATTCACCACCAGCACCTGCATCGTGGCGGGGAGACAGGGGCTTTCCCCATGAAAGGTCAGGGGAAGCAAGGCGTCCCGTGCGCTGATATCCAGGGAGGATAAATGCGTGTCATAGGATGCCTGCCCGATGCCCAGCAGGGCATGCTCCACACCCCCTTGCTCGCTTTCCGGATACATGGTTTCGCTGGAAAAATGGTCCACGCCCAGCGCTTCGCGCGCCTGGGCGAGCAAGTCCAGGCATCGAGCCAGCGCCGGGTCCTGCAGGTCGGCTGTATCGCCGTCCGCTTGCTGCAGAAAGGCCCATAGAATTCGTTGGACCATGTCTTCGTAGTCCCATGTGTTCAGGAACAGGTCGCCCTCCTGGTTGTCCATTGCTTCAAAATCCAGCATCGCTGTCAGCAGTTCTTCCCAGGTGGTGGGAAGCGCGGCACTTCCGAAGTACCTGTCCCACAATTCCCGGTTGACGCTCCATAGGCTGACGTTCAGGGATACGGGGTAGGCGACCACGCATCCGGATGCGTCCAGGAGCGCCTGGCGCAGGGGTGCGTACATGTCTGATACGCTCTGCGCGATGCGTGGTTCATCGTCCAGGAGCGCGGCAAAGCCTTTATCCACCAACTCGCCAAAGCCCGCGTCCACGGTTACGCAGAAAACATCCGTGTTGCTGTCGCCGCTGCGGATGCGTTGGGCAACCTGCGCGCAGCTTAGATTTTCCGCTCGCACCTGAATTAACGCCTCCGGGTGTGTGGACTGGAAGGCGGAGAGAAGCTGCGGGTCCGCGGCAGACCACTGGAGAGTCAGGGTTTGCTGCCCATCCTTGCGCAAGGAAAGTAGCGTAAGTGCCTCGTCCAGGTAGGCGTAGCGTCCGTCCGGAAGCAGCTTACCATAGGAACCCTCATAGGCGAACAAGCCGGGCGTATTGGCTGCCAGATGCGCGTTGCCCTGTCCCTCCTCCAGCAGATAGACGCCCATGTCCACGGCCAAGGCGACGGTTTCGCGGCCGTCCCAGGCGAGCCCGCCGGCGGAACCGTCCGGCAATTGCGCCGAAAGAGGCGTAATGGCGCCGCTTTCCGTGTCCAGGAGGGCCAGGCTGTTGTGCTGCACCATGGCTTCGTCCAGAGTGGAGCACAACAGCAGAAGCTTTTCCTGATACATACATGCAGCGGCAGTATCCGGCGCGTCCAGCAGACGCGTGTGCCCGGTGGACGGATCCACGAGCAATATCTGGGCGTAGTAATCGTGGACGCTGTCCATGCGGTCCCAGCATTGGACACAGATCACCAGGGAACCTTCCGCCGCTAGCATCGGAGCGGCCAGCAGGGGAAGCGGCCATCCTTCGGCGGAAAACAGCGGCGAGGGGTCAAAAGCGGTGTCCGTCCACGTCAGCCCCTGGGGCGTGACCAGGCCGATGCTCCCCGCATAGACATTCAGCGCGTACAGCTGCCCTGACGGACCGGGGCCCAGCAACTGCACGCTATCTTCCAGGGCAGCGCGGCCCGCTTCTGGCAGTTCCGCATAAGGGGCGCTCCCTGAGGCGTTGGAAGCGGTGGGAAGGTGCACGTAGATGGCGGGTTCTGTATCGTCGTAGGACCAGCGCCACAGGAGGCCGTCGCGGTCCAGCACGTAGGCAGCGTCCTCTGCCAGCAATGCGCATTGCCGCGCAATGCCGTCGAAGGCCTGGAGCGGCGCGGAATCGGCCTGGGCCCGCGGTGTCAGCGGCGCGGCCAGGGCAAACAAGGCAACAGCAAACACGGCCATGAACTTCTTCATGCTTTTTTCCTCCCTTTCGTATGCGGTTGTGTCCGTATTTTATCCGTTTCCGGAAGCGGCGCTTTCGTGCCAGTATCCTTCAATGGTTCCGTCCGCCGCCTGTAGGAGCAGCGTATAGATATCGCCGGAGGTGGCCTGCTGGAAGGTGATGGACCAACATTTCACGATCTCCGGACGCAGATCATCGCGCAGGACGCAGCTTATGCTCACGCTGCATTGACCGAGTTGCGTTCTGTCCAGTCCGTAGAGCGAGACGATGGCATCCTCCGCCAGGCGGAGCGCCTCGCCCTGGGTGAGTTCCCCTTCCTCCGGAAGGACGTTGCCATGCAGCCGGACCGGGTAACCCGCTTGCCGCATGCGCTGGTCATAGGCGGCGCGGTCTGCCAGCGTCATATCCTCCAGGTTGGCCAGGGGATCATACCGTTCCAGCAGGCTTTCCAGGTCGTCGAGCAGGGCGCGCACCCATGGGAGCATGGCTGCCGTATAGGCGGGCGCGGCGCCACAGTTGCTCTCGTTATAGGTTTCCTTCCCGGCCGTGTCCTGAAGGGACCAGATGCAGCGCATTACCTGGGCGGAGCTTGCGTCCAGGGTCACCGTGTAATCTCCCAGCAGTCCGCCGTAGGCTGCTTCCCAGTGCCAGTCCCGCAGCGACCCAGGCAGCAGCCGCACTTCCCAGACACGAATGCCGTCCTGCCACAGCAGGGACGTGCGCAGGGTATAGAAGCCAATGCCTTCCGCCGTCATGCCGAAGGTATCCGCCAGCGCGGCTTTGGCCACGGCAATGGCATCCGCTTCGGGAATGTCCCCGGCGCCAGGCGCGGCATAGCTGGATTGCGGTAGCAGGGAGGAAAGTCCCGCCTCCGCATAGCGCCGGGCAGCGGCGGCTTTTTCAACCGGCGGGAGCAGGTCGAAAGCACCGCTTTCCACAAACTCCCCGGCGGCCTCGGGATATGCGCTCAAGTCGCCTTCGGACAGTCGGAAATCCTCCGTTCCGCCGGCGTAGGCGCAGGTGAGGGTCTGTCCGGTCGCAGCGTCCAGACGAACGCGGTAAGATGCGCCGCTGTCGCTTACGTTCAGGGTATAGACCCGCTGTTCCGTATCTGTATACAGGACCAGCGATTCAAGACCGGCCGTCAGCGAGTCGGGAGCTGCGCCGTATTTCCGGGTTACCGCTTGTTGAGCCAGTTCCCGGGCGGTTTGCGGCGAAAGGTCCTGCTCCCGCGGGGATACGTGAATCACGCTGGCGGCCTGAGGATATGCCAGCAGCGGCGCGTCCAGCGCGGCGCGCTCCTCCAGTGAGAGTGCAACGTTCCCATCCTGTTCCGTGGAAACCCAGCCAGCCAGGTTGGCGGAACGGAGGCGCATGGCCAGCTGAATCTGTTCCGGACCCCAGGCGGATGCGTCCAGGCCGCTGTCTGGGTCCGGCGCTTTGCCGTCGTGGCTCCAGGTTACCTGCGTCTGGTCCCCCAGCAGCAGCACCGTATAAATGCCCAAAGCGTCTGGCGACAGGGAGGACGAGGAAAACACGACGCGCCAGCCGCCGTCCACGTTTTCCACTTGCGCGGAGAAGAGATCCAGCTGCTCGCCGGTCAGGCCGTATTCGGCGCAGACGGCTTCCCGTGCCTGCTGCAGCACGGCGGTCCTGCGGGAGAAGGTCAGCGTCATAGCCAGAGCGGTGGAGCTGAGCAGCAGCAATGCGATGCACATCGCGGCGACAGCCCGTGGGGACAGGCGGCGCGTGGGATGCAGGCGGCGCAATACTTCGTCTTCCCCGTGCCAGTCCAGGGGCGCCAGGCGCTGATCCAGGTAGTCACGGAGACTAGTCTTCATCGTCGAACCACCATCCTTTCAGCAGTTCCCGCAGGTGTCCCTTGGCACGGTTGATTCGGGAAGCCGCGCTGCTTTCGCTGACGCCAAGAACCTGCGCCGTTTCACGCACGGACAGCTGTTGATAATACCGCAGTAAAAGCGCTTCCCTGTCCCGGTCCGACAGGCGGCGGATGGCCTGGATTACCGTATCGTCCCGGTAGGGGTCGGGCTTGCCATACTTTTTGGCGGCATCCAGGCTCAGGGACTGGCGCGCCCGGCGGAACCAGGCGGTCCGGCGGATATCCTTGCAGGTGTTGATGGCGATACGGGTCAGCCAGGTTTTTTCGGCGCTTTCCTCACGGAAACTTTCCCAATGCCGCCAGGCTTTCAGAAAGGTTTCCTGCACCGCGTCCTCTGCCAGAGCGGAATCACCCAGATAGAGGTAGGCCAGGCGCACCAGGGATGTGCGGTGCGCGGACCTCAGCGCCGTCAGTTGGCTTTCAAGGTCTGCGCTGTCCGAAAACTGCCGCATCCGCGCCGCCTCCCTTCCGTATGCTTTCACTGATTAGACGAGAGCTTTTTCAGGAATCGTTCGCCTGTTTCTTTTTTTGCAAAAGCGCCAAGGTTTGCCTATGGCATACCCTGGCGCTCAGTCGGTCAAAAAACATAAGAAGGTGTCGGAGGGGTTGCAGCCCCTCCGACTGCTATTCGTATCCGCCGGCTTTGCCGGCGAGGGGGTCATTGATTTTGCTTGTAAAAACAATTCCTTACAATTGCGGATGGCCTCTGGTTTAGCCGAAGTTGCCTCCGCGCAAAAGTGACGAAAGCCACTTTTGCAATATGTCCGGGAAGAAAGCAGCTGGAGCCAACGCGCGCAAAAACGAGCGGAGGGCGTTTATTTAGCCGTATCCTGCGATACAGCAATTTGGCTGTTTTCCTTGAGATACGTAAAAATATCCTGCGCAATGGGAGCGGCTACGCTACCGCCTCCGTCGCCGTCATTCACGTCCTCCACCAGCACGGCCACCGCATAGGGGTAATCGTCATCGTCAATGAAGCCTATGAACCAGCCATGGGTCACGGGGCGCCCGTCATCGTTGCTTTCGGCGGAGCCCGTTTTGCCGCAGATGGTCAGGCCGCTTACAGCGGCCTGCTTGGCGGTGCCGCTCTGCACCACTGCGGCCATGTAGCCCTTGATTTCCTCCGCAAGGCTGTAGGACAGCGCTGTGCGATAGGTGGCGGAGGTGAACTTCAAGCGGTTTACGCCGCTGGCGCTGGTCACATCCTGGAGCAGCCGGGGTTCCATCATCACGCCGCCGTTGGCAATGGCCGCGGCAACCATGCACATATGCATGGGGGATGCGGTGATGGCGGATTGACCGGCGCCGCTCCAGGCAATTTCAAATTGCGTACGGTTGGTGGTGGGGTAGCTGCTGTTTTCCACCACAAAGTCACGGAAAAGGAAGTTGTCGTTAAAGCCAAAGCTCTCCGCGGTTTTGCGCAGCGCCGCGTCGCCCAGGTCCAGGGCGATGAGGGCAAAGGCATTGTTACAGCTCAGGGTGAAGGCACGCTTCAGGGTCAGCTGCCCGTGGATGGCGTTGCCATAGTCCCGGATAGCCTGCCCGTCCACTTCCAGGCCGCCGGTGCATTGAATGGACACGGTGCGGATGTCGGGAATATTCTCCAGGGCGGAAGTGGTGGTGATGATTTTGAAGGTGCTGCCGGGGGGATAAACGCTCTGTGTCGCACGGTTCCAGAAGGGCTGTCCAGGGTCTGCGGCAGTCTCTTCCGTGATGTTCATGGGGTCAAAGTTGGGCAGGCTTACCATGGCGATCACAGCGCCGGTTTGATAGTTCATAACCACTGCCGCGCCGTTTTTGCCCGCCGACTTCTCATGCGCGGCAAAGGAAGCGGCGATCTCCGTGCACAGGCGGCTGTCCACCGTAAGGGTGACGTCGTCTCCCCGCCGTTCTTCTCCCCGGAAGGTGCTCAGGATCAACTCCGGCAGGGAAGTCTGAAAGCCATACAGGTAGCTGGTCTGGAAGGTCTCCACGCCGTTGGATACCTGGCCCTGGCTGTCCCCAAGCAGGTGCACAATGGCCCGCCGTGCGGCTTCGTCAGCCTGATAGACACGCTCCCCATCCACGGTGGTGGCCAGGATAATGCCGTTGGTGTCCAGCACATTGCCGGCGATCACATTGTCCTTTTGCGTGCGAACCCGTGGATTTTTGTTGGAGGCAAACCAGCGGTTGCCATAGGTACTGATGCTGTATCCGCCGTACACGGCCAGGAGCGCAAACATCCCAAAGAGGATCAGCGCCAGCAGCTTGAACTTCAGGCGTTGCTGCTTCATGCCTCCATCTCCTCCTCGTCCTCGGCGCTACCCAGCAGGGCCAGACGGGTATCCTCTTCCAGATCATCCTCATTCAGGCTGGCCACGCCCTGGAGCAGACCCACCAGGCACAGGCTGGAGACCAGGGAAGTTCCGCCGTAGCTGACAAAGGGCATGGTTACGCCAGTCAACGGGATCATTTTAATCACGCCGCCGATGATGACAAAGGTTTGCAGCCCCAGCATCAGCGTGCAGCCCATGGCCAGCAAGCCGTGGAAACTCCGGCGCGCAGCCATGGCGATGGTGGCTCCGCGCCAGATCAGCGCCACATACATCAGCAGCACACACAAACCGAAAATCAGGCCAAACTGCTCGCAGATTACCGCGAAAATAAAATCGGTGTAATACACCGGGATCGTCTTGGGAGAGCCCAACCCCAGACCCACGCCGATCAATCCGCCACTGGCAATGGCCATCAACCCTTGCACAATCTGGAAGCCGGAGTTTTCATAGTCGCTCCATGGATTCAGCCAAATGGCCACCCGCTTTTTCACATGCGCAAACATCTGATAGCCCAGCACCGCTGCGCCAGCGCCCCCGGCCAGCCCTACGCCCGTAAGCAGCAGATTGCTGGAAGAGGCGTAGTAGAGCAGCAGGGTGGTTCCATAATACATCAGCGCCGTGCCCAGGTCCTTTTGCAGCATCAACAGCGCCAGGCAGCATACGGCAAAGCCCAGCCAGGGGAGCATGCGATGCCGGCTCATGTAGTAGCTGATGATGAGCAACAGGCTGAGCTTTACAATTTCGCTGGGCTGCACGGAAAGGTTGCCCACATAAAACCAGTTGGTAGCGCCGTTGGTTTCCCGGCCGATGAGCAGGGGCAGCGTCAGCAGCACCAGGGAAACAGGCATCAGGAGCAGTACCGGCACGCGCCAGGAGCGAATCAGCCGCACAATCCATACGCATACAATCATGGCGGCAATGCCCACGCCGTAATACATGGCCTGGTTATAGGCGTATTCCGGCTCCGTGGAGTACAACACCAGCACGCCCAGGGCGCAAAGAAAATTGGTCAGGGAAAGCAGCAGCCTGTCCGAGGGGAAAAGCCGGGGCAGCAGGTTGGTACCAATCCAAATCATGGCCGGTACCGCCAGGGCCAGGGCGAATCCCTGCCAGGCATAATCCTTGCAGGCAATGAGCAGAAATGCGCTGAAATAAAACAGCATAACGGCGCTGGAAAGCAACTTTCCAGGGTCCTTTTTATTTCTTGCCATGGAGCCTCCTTCTTGCAAAAAGTTTGCGGCGATCCCGGGCGGAGGCATAGGCGAAGGTCTCCTCTTCCTCCGGCAAGGAGTCCGTTAGGGTTTCCTCCTGGCTCCACGAAAGGGGTTCTCCCGGAATAGGCGTCATTTCCTGTGCGGCATCATCCGGCGGGAACACCTGGGCGTCACGGGGATCAGCCGGGTAGGCATAGCCCGTCACAGGGTCGATTTCCAAAGGCACGCGCTCTGAAGACGGCGGCACGGGATGCGCCCAGGGAAGGCCCGTCTGTGGATCAATGCCCGTTCCGGCCACTTGAATGGGTTGGTATTGTCCCGTCTGGTCCACCCATGCGGCGGGAATCTGATGATAGATGTACGGCATATTCTGCCAGTCCATGGCGGCCGGTGGCGCTTCCTCCGCGGGAACTTCCGGCGGCTCCTCGGGCTGGGCGGCGGCGGTGGGATGCGCCGTCTCCAGTCCCACAAACAGCCGCAGGCGCAGTACAGCGTCGCCCACGGTCAACCGGGAGCCGTGATGCATGGGGTAATCCTTGCTGCGGGTACGGGAAGTAATCTCCTGCCCGTCCACCAGAGCGGTGGCATGGGTGCGCGGAAAGATCAGCAATCCCAGGCCGTCCTCAAAGGTAAAATCCAGGTGCCGGGAAGCCACCCCCGTGACCGGAACAGTTACATCGCAGGTGCGTAGGCTTCCCAGCACACCTTCACGGGGTAAGGGGAGGGCAACCCCGGCTGGAAGCTCCTCACTGCCGGTGAGCACCACCAGCTCACCCACCATGCCGGCATCGGGCAGCTGCTTGAGGCGGCGGTGCTTGGCCCGGCGGTCCTTGCGCAGCCAGCGGAAGGACCGCCACACAATCAGCACACCCAAAAAGGTGAACCAATATCGGGCAGCCAGGGAAATAATTTCATAAATCTCGCTGGGCACAAAAAGCTCCTTTCCCTTGTAGCGGCGGGCGCCGGCTGTGGATGTACCGGGCGTCCCCGGCCTTAGGAGAGCATGGCACGCAGGCGCTGAAGCAAGGGCTTCAGGTTCTTGGGCGTTCGGGTGGGGTCCCGCTGAATGCTGATGCAAAGGTTTTCCGGGCGGAAAACGCATTGTGCCGCATCCAGCAGATCCTCGCAGGTGAGATCCTCATACATCTGCGCCTTGGCGTCCAGGTCAGCGCGGGCCAGATCCTCCGCCAGACAACTCCAGCCCATGAGCTCATTCATGGCGGCGGCATCGTCCTGGTAAAAAAGATAGTTGTCGGTAAAGAGCATCCGGCACTGGTCCAGCCGCACCGGGCGGACATACTGGGTCAGGCGGCGCAGAAGCTGGAATACCTGCGTGAGCGACTCTTCCAGCAGCTCCTGTTCCACATCATAGGAGATGACCAGGCGGCGGAACAGGCCCATTTCTTCAATGGTGGAGTCGATCTCCGCCACCAGCGCCTTCTCTTCCCGCAGGGTTTGGAACAACAGGGAGGAGTCGTTCTCGCCGGTAATGGCGCTGAGGACCTCCCCCACCAGAGGATAAACACGATCCTCGTCGATGTCAAAGGCAATGCGCACCTTGGCCTGCCCGCCTTCTTCCTCGGCCACATAATCGCTGCGGCTGTCCCGCATGCAAAAGCCCAGGGGCGTGGGCTGGGAAAAAGGCGGTTCGGGGGAATGATTGAGCAGTTCACCAAAGGTTTCCGCGGCGGTGCTCTCCATGGCGGCGGAAAAATTCCCACTGATGCACAGGCACGCATTCTGCGGCTGGAACAGCAGCCGCTGCCACCGGCGGATTACCGCGGGAGATAGGGCGGAGACGCTTTCCTTGGTACCCATGAGGGGAAAAGCACCCGCTGCGGTACGGCGGTAGCGGCGCGCCACTTCTTCGTCAAAGTCGGCGTCCTCCTGCTCTATTTGACGGAGCACCACCCGTTTTTCCTCCCGAATGGCCTCTTCTGTCCACGGAATATCTGAAAAAAGCCGCGCCAGCAAGGTTAAGGCATCATCAAAAAAGCGGGGCAGCACCCGCAGGCGGAACACCACGCCCTCCGGGTAGGTGGAACCGTCCAACGTTGCGCCCATCCGGTCCAGCGCACGAGTCAGCTCCCCGCCGGACATGCCCCCCAGGCAACGGAAGCACAGGTGCTCCAATAGATGGCAAATGCCCTGATTCTGCCGGTTTTCATACAGTGTCCCCCCGCGCAGATAAACGCCGAACTCAATGGAATGCAGATGGGGCAACGGGCAGCAGAGCAGCTGCATGCCGTTGGAGAGCGTGTGCTCGTGGATCGACGCCATGGAAAGGACCTCCCGAATCTTTTGTCTTGTACCATTATAAAAAATTTCCCCGGGAAAGGCAAGCAAAAAAGCCTCCCGACCGGCAGGGGCGCCGGAACGGGAGGCCAGGAAATCGGCGAGGATCATGGGGGCGTTATTTTTCGTCCGCCACCATGGATACCAGCTTCTGGGAACGGGCAATGAAGTCCGTAATTTCTTCGGATTCCAGGGGTTGCGCGGACATGCGGGCCAAATCGTAGATCTGCTTGCAAAGCAGGTCGGTAACTTCGCCTTCCTCCCGTGTGGCCAGGGTGCGCACGGTGGAATTGCGGCGGTTGAGCACCAGGGTGAAGCGGTCGGGCATGGGGAACTTTTCGCCATACAGGCGGCTCATTTCCTTGAAGCGGCGGCTTTGCTCATCCTCGGTGACCATGGCGATCATATCGGGATTGGCCAGGGACTCCAGCTTGACGGCCAGGTCTTCCTTGCCCAAAGCCTTGCGGAACAGCTTTTCCAGGTCCTCCGCGCTCAGATCCTTGCCCTCGTCGCTGTCCTCTGTCAATCCGCTGACATCGGCGTCTACGCGGGCGAAGGTCACGCTGTCCTCACCGCCGGAATACTCCATGAAGGACATGAAATTCACGTCGATCAGGCTATCCATCACCGCCACGTCAATGCCGCGCTGGGTGTACATGGCCACGGATGCCGCCTGCCGCTTGGGATCGTTGGTATAAAATACCTTCTTGGGCGCTTTGGCCTCATTGCGGGTCTTGTACTCCTCAAAGGTAAGGTAGCTGCCATCGGTGGTTTTGAGCAGGAGAACCTTCTTCACGCTGTCAAAGAACTTCTGGTCCTTCATGCAGCCATACTTGATGAAGGGAGCGATATCGTTCCAATAGCCCTGATAGGTTTCCCGCTGGCTGGTGAAGAGCTCGGTGAGCTTATCGGCAACCTTCTTGGTGATGTAGGCCGAAATCTTACGCACATACCCATCATTTTGCAGGAAGGAACGGCTCACGTTCAGCGGCAGGTCGGGGCAGTCGATTACACCCTTGAGCAGCAGCAGGAACTCGGGAATAACTTCCTTGATGTTGTCCGTCACGAAAACCTGGCCGCTGAAGAGCTTGATTTGCCCTTCATGGGTGCCGAAGTCCTGACGAATCTTGGGGAAGTACAGAATCCCCTTCAGGTTGAAAGGATAGTCCACGTTCAGGTGAATCCAGAACAGCGGGTCCTCAAAGTCCGTGAACATCCGGTGATAGAAGCTCTTGTACTCCTCCTCGGTGCAATCGCTGGGCTTCTTTAGCCACAGGGGCGCCACCTCGTTGATCAGGGAAGGCTTGGGTGCCTCGGTGACCTTTTGCATCTTCTGGGAGCCGTCTTCGTTCTTCTCTCCCTCCACGGGGACTTCATGCTCCACGGGCTTGGCGCTGGCGTCCTCCAGATAGATGGGCGCGTTCATGTAACCACAATAGCGGTTCAGCACCTCACGCACGCGATACAGCTCCAGGAATTCTTTTTCCTCTTCGCTGATGTGAAGCGTAATGGTGGTGCCATGGACCGTGCGGCTGCCCTCGGTCATTTCGAAGTTCATGCCGTCGACGCTTTCCCAGTGGACGGGCTTGGCATCGGCCTGATAGCTCAGGGTGTCGATTTCTACCCGGTCGGAAACCATAAACACAGAATAGAATCCCAGACCGAAATGGCCGATGATGTCGGCTTTTTCTTCACCCTTTTCCCCTTGATAATTCTTCAGGAATTCCTCCGCGCTGGAGAAGGCCACCTGGTTGATATAACGGCGGACTTCCTCATCGGTCATGCCAATGCCCGTATCGGCAATGCGGATCTCGCCCTTCTCCTTGTCCACGGTAACGGTAACGCGCATGTCCTCCTCTGTGCCCAGGTGAAGCATGCGGTACTTGGTAATGGCATCACAGCCGTTGGAAACAACCTCACGCAGGAAAATATCTTTGTCAGAGTAAAGCCAGCGTTTAATCACCGGCATAATATTTTGCGCTTCAATGGATACGCTGCCCTTTTCAATGGCCATGGAATCAATCCTCCTTGTTGCAATGCACGCAGGTAAGAAAGACAGAGCAGAAAGTCTGCCTTTCTTTGCCTATTGTAGCACTGCCGGGAGACAAATGCAAGCACTTTTTAGCACTCATTTGTTTTGAGTGCTAACAAAAATGATTGAGCCGGCGCGCTATTCCTCCGCGGCGTTCAGCAGGGCAACGGTGGCGGCGCTTAACGCAGCCCACAGCAGGGCATAGGGGACGCAGACCTGGCCACGCCAATTTCCTGGCATATCCCGATAATCCCAGATGCGATGATCCCGGTTCCATATTAGCCCCACAGTCGCTTCCACCCCGGTGATGATACCGCAGCCCACCAGCGGCATGGACCAGGCGGGAAGTCTGGAGCGCCGCAAACGATCCAGCCCCCAGCAGGAGATACCCCCGGCCAGTGACATGGTGGGATGGGTTCGGCCGCGCCAACACAACTCCAGCAGAGGATACCCCACCGCACCCAGCAAAAAGCTTTTCATGCAGTTTTCACAGCCTTTCCGTTTTCCTGTGAGCAGTGGCTAGTATGCCGTAAAAAACGCTGGCGCATACAGGCATTGCGCCCCTTGACGCCTGGTACGCAACCATGTATGATAGAAAAGCATCGCGCGATGATGTACAGAAGGTGGGAAAAACAATGTCAAAAGCCTATGAGCGGCTGTGCGCCTTTGTGCGCGCCGTAACGCCGGCCATGACCACGCAGTGGGAGGAACCTTTCCGGGGCGAGCCATCGGTCTTTGTGTGCAACCATGCGGGGGCCTTTGGCCCCGTCGACATGTGTACCAAGTTTCCTCTACGGGAGCATTGCCACACATGGATGAATGCACAGATGCTGGACCCCAAGCAGGTGCCCGCGTATGTGCGGCAGGATTACTGGTGGCGGCCCGGTTCTTTTTTTGAACCGTTGTATAATGTGACCCTGCCTTATCTGGCGGCGGCCATCCTGCCCCCCATTCTGCGCCTTGCGCCCACTGTGCCCGTGTACCATGATGGCCGGGTTTTGACCACCATGCGCCAGAGCCTGCGGTGGCTGAAAAGCGGTGAGCACCTGGTCATTTTCCCCGAGCAGCCTTCGGGCTTTCAGTCCCATCATAGCTGGATCAATACGGGCTTTCTGAACATTGCCACCATGTATTATCGTGCCACGGGAAAAGCATTGATTTTCTATCCGGTCCATGTGGATTACCGGCGGCATGTTTTCCAGGTGGCCCGTCCCATCGCCTTTGATACGGCACGCACCTTGGAGGAGCAGCAGGAAGAATTGGTGGAAGTGCTGGCCAAGGGGCTGCGGGGAGAAAAATAATATCGAAAAAATCAATCCAACAGCAGAAGATACGGCGAAAAAGGAAACCAATCCGTGCCTTCTGCTTTGCTTTTGTAAAAATTAACAATCTTTCGTTGACAAAACATAACAAAGAAAGGTAGTATAACAAAGACGAACCATCCCCATAGGCGGGAGAACAGCATAATACATGTTCGGGAACACACCGCATGAGTGGCTTGACGCATACCCGCCGGTGGCACGAAACAGGTGCGCAGGTACATGCGATGGCGTACACATGCAAAAGAGGATTCCCGGCCAGGCGTTCGGGAATACTGGGGGGGAAAAAGTGCATCCATGCGCAGCGTAACTTTTTATAATTTTTTGCTTGAGGCAACCCTCACAGGCAGCATTTTGATTTTGCTGCTGCTACTGGCTCGCGTCACCATTGGAAAACGGATAAGCCGCCTGGCGGTGTATGCCGCCTGGCTGCTGGTGGCAGTGCGGCTGCTACTGCCGTTTAGCTTTCCCAATCCGTTAATGAACGAGCTTCGTCCCAGGCTGTCCGGAAATTATGCCGCACGCCCCATTGCCGATCAAATTCGCGTGCGGACCATTGACGCCGTGTATGATGCCTCAGTGGCGATGGCGGGAAACGATGTAACGGAGCTGGATGAAAGCCGTCTGTTTCAACTGGCCGTTTCCCTGGAAAAGGGCTTGCTGGGAAACATGCTGCTCATTGTGTATTGTGGCGGAGCGGCAACCACCCTGGGCGTATTGCTTAGCCGGAACCTCCGCTTTCGCCGCAGGCTGCGGAAAGCGCGGGTGGAGATGATCCCCATGGAGCAACTGGGGGAATATGTTCAGCGGTGCTCTGCCCTGCATATTCGTCCCTTACCCGTGTGGCGCGTGGAGGGACTGCCGGCCTCCTGCGTGGCGGGGCTAATGCATCCATTTCTGGCCCTGCCGGCCAATATCCGGCCGGAATCCTACAGCCTGGCGCTCACCCATGAATTGGCGCATTTGCGCATGCATGACGGGTGGTGGAACCTGCTGCGCTGCCTCTGCTGCGTGATTCACTGGTTCAATCCACTGGTGTGGCTGGGGGCATCGGTTTCCCGAACAGATGGCGAAATCGCCTGTGACCAATGGACGATACAGCACCTGCCGGCGGAGGCCGGTGCGGCGTATAGGCAAAAGCTGGATGGCATTGCCTGGAAGCATAGCGTGCCGGAATTGGGCGTCCAGGCCAGCGGCGTGGCCATGAAGCCCAAGCGGGTTCAACTGCGCCAGCGCTTGCTTCAGGCAGGCAATCCCTCCCGGGCGGGAACGGCGCTTTTCCTGAGCCTGGCCGTGGCTGTGGCGATTTTCTCCTTTTTCACCGGGGAAAAGGAATACAGCCCATCGGTGGAGGATAGCTTTTTGATCATGGCAGATATTACACAGCCCCAGGAGCGTGTGCAGCGGCAGGTGATGGAGACCCAGGTGGACGCCGTGGCATGGTTCCAACGGCTCATGGGTAGCCCTTTCATTCAGGCGGATGCGGACGCACCCGTTTCCATGGAATGGCAAGGGGAGAAATGGCAAGGGAGCTGCGGTACATTCACGGCAACCTTTAACAATGAGGGTGTGGTTACCGCCCTGCGCAATGCTGAGCCCCTGGAAGTGACATTGAAGGATGCGGAGATTCTCATCACATCCAGCCGCGGGGAAGCACTCTATGGGTATTTGCGCGCGTTTACCAAGACCTGCCTGCCGGATGTGACCATTACCCAGCTCAAGGTAACCCAAGCGGAGGTGGGCAGCAGCGGAACCTTCCTGACCTGCGAGGGGGGCCATACGCACTGTGACAGGGCCTACCGCTTTGTGGTGCAGCTGGAACCTCAGCTGCGTGTCCTATCCTTCAGCCTGCTGGATACGGAGGAGCGCGCGCTGATACGCGTCAGCGGCCTTGCCGGAGGCGATACGGCGCAATCGGCTGCATCTCCCATGCCCACGGGCTACATCACCATGGCGCAGGCCCGGGAGATAGCCCAGGACCGGGTAACCCGGGCAGGCGGCGCGGCGGAAATCATGAGCAGCGTTTCCAAATTGGACGAGAGCGATCCGGAACAGCCGATGTGGATAGTGACCTATAACCTGTCAGGGGAGCCGTATTACGAGGTACGCATGGACGCCACCAACGGCGAAGTGCTGCTGTTTGTGGACCATCAGGAGAAAACGGTCCAACGCTCCGAGGATGAGGAAGGCACGCCCGCCCCTGATGAATTGAGCAAGGCGGAAGCCATTGCCTTGGCCCGGGAAGCCGTGGTGCAGGCCTACGGTTTCTCCGAGCAGGAGGTTGCGGGCTTTTTGGTGGCGGATGCCCGATACAAGCAGTCGGGCACGCTGTGGTGCGGTTACATCATTCCGACCCAAGCGTGGCTGATCTTGCTGCGTATGCCAGAGACTGACCTGGCCATGATCTCCGACTATGATGTGGTCCTGGACGCGGCCACCGGAGAGGTACTGCATATCTTTGACCCTTCCAACAATGCCAATGGATAACAAAAAAGGCGCTACCACGTGGGGGACCCACTGTGGTAGCGCCTTCAGACTGTCAAAAAACCTTCAGGAGGTGTCGGAGGGGCCGCGGCCCCTCTG
>OLPF01001218.1_pt1 | contig 22671 bp, 19 predicted proteins | sample 1673121 | NCBI WGS metagenome assembly OLPF01 (sample SAMEA3136756, study PRJEB25190) | human gut metagenome
AATGTTAGAAAAAGCCCAAACAGAAATCACTCACGATGCCTGTTTGGGCTTTTTCATTACATTCATTCAAAGGGATGAAGAAGAGCGGGCCGGTGTCCGATGCAATAAAGTATCCATATCACGCCCTTATCCAACAAAAGTTTTTGCTTCATCACTCAGAATTCAAACATCTAAATACAAATTTAAACTTCTGCTCTCGCCATTGCTTCCTTATAATCCTTCTGATCTGTAAAGATCTCATTCTTATAAGGATTCTTCTTCTGCTGTTTTGCTCTCTTAATAATTGCAGCCAGACAGATCACATTCGCTACAAGTGCAATTACCGCGATCACACCCTGCATGGTTGGATTAGCACTTGTCGGTCTTACTGCTGCATCCATGAATCCGTCAGAATACAGAGCCGGAATTACTGAGAAACGGCTTGCATCCTGGAATAATGGGAATACCTGAGCAAACATACACCACAGTGCCAGTGTATTCGCGCGGTTCTGGATCCAGCCACCCTTGTTCCAGAACATATTTGCAAATGTCGGAGCAAGAAGCAATGCAACACCACAGTAGAATGCATGTGTTGTCAGGTTGTTATATGTGTACTCGAAGTTCCACAGATCATATGCAATGATAAAGCACCATGTCATATCCGGCCAAAGCATATCGTCATGCTTCTTGGATGTGTAGATTCCCCACCATCCTGTCATACAGAAGATATTCAGGATTCCGGCAATTCCGTTCACCCAGTTCCACCATCCTCCGTAGAGCCATACATTTTCTGAAGACAGCCACCAGCGGTCACCGAATTCTTTCATTGCCATGAATCCACGGATACCTGATTCAAAATCACTTACTACTGCAATCAGAATATTGATTGCAACGATTGCAAACGGGAATACTTTGAACCATTCTGTCTTACCAATTCCCCATTTGTATTTCAGCATCATAAAACCAATACACCCTGCTGTTGCAGCATACAATTTTGCATAATGGAACCAGCTTGTCATATGTACATAAGTATCGTTATTCAGTGCCCATTCTGCACCATTTGCTGCACAGATATAGATTGCGATGAAATACACTGTAAGTATAGCCGGAATAGCTCCAAAACAGATCAGACCACCGATTTTTGTACGTCTTGCGAATTCATTTGCAAGAACAAGTCCGGCAAACACCAGTACCCACCCTAACAGCTGCCAGCCGGCACCATCGCCATAAATTTGGAATAACATAATTATCCCCCTCCTTCTTTTAATTGGTTATACCAACCTATTGTTATCTTTTTAACATTATACTCTTCTTATTATTATGCGTCAATAAATGCACCTGTTTCTCCTATTTTTCAGCACTTTATAATAAAATATCTCTCCGTATTTTTGTATTTTTACAATAGATTCGCGTTTTGGCATCTGGTATGACCACAGCCACATTATTTTCTTTCTGACGATTCAGAAAATTTATTTAAGCATTCTTATTTTTGAGTTATCTAACAATTCAATATTCATTTTATTCTGTTTTATGCGTACTTTTCTTGATTTTTTTCATGTTTTTGCAAGAATACATATATATTTCTTGCAAATTCCATCTCGACTGTTTATAATTACATTAAAATGCATTATCAAGACACTAGAAAACATATATGTATTGTGAGGATGAAAACTATGAATTCAAATGATATATTAATTGCAAACACTGACGATCTGCGCAGTGATATGGACTATTTAGAGAAAACACTTTTGAAAGGACACCGCATTGATCCGAATCTTTATGAAGAATATGATGTAAAGCGCGGACTTCGTGATTCAACCGGCCGAGGAGTTCTTACCGGACTGACTGAAGTATCCGATGTCTGTGGATTTGATGTTATAAACGGACGTAAAATTCCTGCTGAAGGTGGACTTTACTATCAGGGAATCAATGTCAATGACCTTATCAACGGTCTGAAAGGCAAACGTTTTGGATTTGAGGAGACAACTTTCCTGCTCCTTTTCGGACGTCTTCCAAAAAAAGATGAATTAGAGCATTTTCTGAAAGTTTTATTTGAATTAGAAGATCTAAGCGGACGTTTTGTTCGTGACGTTGTCATGAAGGCCTCAAGCTCTAACATCATGAACGCACTCCAGCGCTGTGTTCTTACTTTATATACATATGATGAGAACCCTGAAGATATTTCTGTTGAAAATGCACTGCGTCAGGCTCTTGAACTTATTGCAAAGCTTCCACTGATCGCAGTATATTCTTATCATGCATACAGACATTTCCGTAAAGATGAGACACTTCTGATCCGTAATCCGGAGAAAGGCCGCTCTCTTGCCGAAAATATTTTGTACATGCTTCGTCCGGATGGACAGTATACAGAACTAGAAGCCAAGGTTCTTGATGTTGCACTGATTCTTCATGCAGAACACGGCGGTGGTAACAACTCCACTTTCACTACACATGTTGTTACTTCTTCAGGAACAGATACATATTCAGCAATTGCTGCTTCCATCGGTTCTCTGAAAGGACCTCGTCATGGTGGTGCAAACCTGAAAGCGCAGGGGATGTTTGATGATATTAAGAAGTCTGTCAAAGACTGGACTAACGAGGATGAGATTCGTGAGTATCTCCGCCTGATTCTTGATAAAAAAGCCTTTGATAAGACGGGACTGATCTATGGAATGGGACACGCAGTCTACACAATCTCCGACCCAAGAGAAAAGATTTTGAAGAGCTATGCACAGAAGCTTGCTTCTGAAAAGGGACTTGACGATGAATTCGCACTTTATGACCGCGTAGAAAGAATCGCCGGTGAAGAGATCATGACACACAGAAAGATGCTGAAACCTGTCTGTGCTAACGTTGACTTCTACAGCGGATTTGTTTATACAATGCTGAATATTCCGGAAGAACTTTTCACACCACTCTTCGCGATTGCGCGTATCACCGGGTGGAGTGCACATCGTCTGGAAGAACTGTTAAATGCCGGTAAGATCATCCGTCCGGCATACAAATATGTTGGGCAGCATACAGAATTCCATGAACGTGATGACAGAAATTAATTATTTGATACCTGATTATTATTCTAAGTTCACCTGCATCGCCGACCGCTGTCCGATCACCTGCTGCCAGGAATGGAAGATTGGCGTCGATGCAGATACGAACCGTAAATGGAAGAAACTCCAGGCTCCGGAAACCGTACCTGAACAAAAGAAAAATTTAAGCGCTTATACGATTAAAAAAGATGGACAGCGTGTGATAGGCCTGGACAGTAATCATCGCTGTCCATTCCTTAACCCTGAGAAGCTCTGCCGCCTTGTTGTTGCTTACGGCGACAAAGTCCTATCAGAAACATGCACTACATTTCCACGAGAGGAACATCGCTTTCCGACACATAACGAGAAAATGCTGATGCCTTGCTGCCCTGCAGTGATTGACCTGTGGAACAAACAGAAGTCCCTGCATTTCCCAAATGTATCAGACACTTTGTCCGATACTGGCGATACAGATACTTCTGTCCTTTTCCTCTTGCGTGAAAAACTACTCAATCTTTTAGATGATTCTTCCAGAACAATTGAAGAGGAACTTTTGGAAAGCTTCTATATTCTTCAGGAATTGTACCAGCATCAGCCATTAACAAAAGAACTGTTAGAAGATTATTTTTCTGATAGCACAGTAAGAGAACTTGGAAATGCGATCTCAGATATAGACCTTCCACCTTTGGATCTGATCAGTGAATGTAACGAACTGTTACAAGATCTTTCCGTAAACTATCAAAAAGAAGGGCTCTATCAGGATACTCTGAATCCAATTCTTGCTTTGGCGGAAGAAATATCGGAATCACTTTCGGACAGTACTGGAAATCCTGATGATACTAAAGCTTACGAATCCACTTTACTGGAACAATGGGAACAATTCACACAATACTTGAGCCCTTACGAACCACTGCTTCGCAATTTCCTGCGCAACGAGATTTTCTCCGATCTCCTGCTTCCTGACAGTGACCTGGAAAATGTACTGGTACAGATGCAATGGATTGCCCTTGAATATGCATCAATCCGCCACAGCATTTTCTTAAGATGGATGTTGGATGGCACAGACGCAAACGTTTCTGAAATTTCTTACGAAACGTTGAGACAATATCTTGTGATCATTACACGAATGACCGGATATGAAACAGCGGATATTTATGAATATCTGGAAAACAGTTTCGAATCCCTCTTATGGGACTGGGGCTACTTTGCATTAATTATAGGAAAATAAAAAAGGATTATGTGATTGGCACAAGTACTTTTTGCCTTTTACATAATCCTTTTTTCAGAGTTATCACAAACTATCTCATACAAATGTACACAACATACACTGCATAAAGAAGTAACATGATAATACCTTCTTTTCTATTAAGTTCTCTTTTCGTCCATGCCATGATCCATCCAATAACACTGAACACGATCAGCACTGCAATATCAATGATATTTTCTGTCAAAAATGCGACCGGTGAAATTGCTGCCGCAATACCAAGCACCATGAGAATATTAAAGATATTGGAACCGATTACATTTCCAAGTGCCATATCCACCTCACCTTTTTTTGCTGCTACAATCGATGTAACCAGCTCCGGAAGGCTTGTTCCAAATGCAACTACAGTAAGACCAATCAGAGTCTGACTAATTCCAATTGCCGCCGCAACTGTACAGGCACCGTCTACTACCCAGTCACTTCCGACCGCAATCGCTACTGCGCCGAGAAGAATGTAAATCACACTCTTTCCCATAGACATTTCCTGAATCTCCTCCGCTTCCAGAAGATACTCTTCCTCTTCCACTCCCGGCTCCACATTTTTCTCACGAGATGTCTGTGCTGATCGGATCATGTAGAGGATAAACGCCAGGAATAAGACAATAAATGCAACTCCATCTATATGTCCCAGTGACATTCCGGCTGCACCAAGAATCAGAAGCAATACCGCACACAGAATAGATATCGGAAAATCAATCTTTAACGTATTAATCTGAACTGCCACGGAAGTAAAAAGCGTGCAGGCTCCGACTACAACCATGAGATTGAAAATATTAGATCCTACCGCATTACTAACTGCAAGTGCATTGTTTCCCGTAACTGCTGCTGTCACACTGACCGCAGTCTCCGGAAGGCTCGTCCCCATCGCCACAATCGTCATTCCAATGATCAGTGACGGAACATGATACCGTCTTGCGATACTGCTACACCCCTCAACAAATGCATCTGCACCTTTTACAAGAAACACAAATCCAATAATTAAAAGTACCACTGCAAATGGCACACTTTGAAACAAATTACTCATCTTTTATTTCCTTTCTGCTATACTATATTCAACCTCATTTTATGCTAATCCAGACAGATGCTGGATCAAAATCCTAACACCTAAAAGCACCAGGATGATTCCACCAACCAGTTCTGCCTTATGTTTATATTTCCCACCAAAATAATTTCCAATCACTACACCAACAATAGAAATAACCATTGTCGTAATTCCGATGATCGTAATTGCCTCAAGAATCGGTGTGTCCAAAAATGCAAATGTGATTCCGACTGCCAGCGCATCGATACTCGTCGCAACGGCAAGTACAAACATATTTCTATGATCCAACGGCTGATCTTTTACTTCAACAATATCTTCTTCGTTCCATTCTTTTACTGCCTCCAGAATCATTTTTCCACCGATAAAGCCAAGCAGAATAAATGCGATCCAGTGATCAATACTTGTAATATACTTTTGGAACTGAATTCCAAGAATCCATCCCACAAGCGGCATTAATGCCTGGAACCCTCCAAAATACAATCCGATCACTACCGCCTGTTTCTTATTCAGCTTCTTCATTCCAAGGCCCTTACAGACGGACACTGCGAATGCATCCATCGCAAGCCCGACCCCCATCAACAAAAGCTCGATAAATAGTGCCATGTTTCTCCTCTTTTCTTTTTTCTTCTGTATCTGTTCCGCTACAATTGCAGTGCGCATCCTGAGCGGAGCGTTTTTTATATATTAGGAAAGGACTTTCCTAATATATAAAAACAAAGAGACCCACGTATGTTCTATGATAAGAGAACTGCTTGCTTGACATAACAAACTCGTCCTCTTATTTAAAACATACATGAGTCTCATTCTTTAAGATTTGCCAGGTGATCTTTTAAAACTCATTCTCACCGGTATGTTGACAAATCACATTTTCATGCGAACTACTCCCTCACGGAATATATTTAATTTATCTTTCGGCTCGGTTCGTCTCATGAACAACTGCCTCACTGACACATCGTTTCTTACTATAACGAATGAATTCTGTTTTGTCAATAAATTTTATCATTTATTCCGAGACATTTCGTTACTGTCACAGTAACAGCTTTCCCCATTAGAAAAGCAGCATTCCGATTCCTCTTGTGATGATTGCCACAACCCATGCGATCAAACACTGCCAGAATACCATTCCGACAGCCCATTTTGTACCAAGCTCACGCTTTACTGATGCAACCGCTGCAACACACGGTGTATAAAGCAGACTGAATACAAGCAAAACACCTGCTGACAATGGAGTCAGTACGGATGCAATTCCACCTCCGAACAATACCTCAAGTGTAGATACTACACTTTCTTTCGCCATAAATCCACTGATCAGTGCTGTACAGATTCTCCAGTCTCCCAGTCCAAGCGGACGAAGGATTGGAACAAGTGCACCTGCAATCATAGCAAGAATACTATCTGCTGAATTCTCCACAAGATTCAGATGCAAGTCAAAACTCTGCAAGAACCATACAACAATCGTTGCCATCAGAATAACTGTAAATGCTTTCTGTAAAAAATCTTTCGCTTTCTCCCAAAGAAGCTGTGCCACATTCTTCGCACCTGGCAGACGATAATTCGGAAGTTCCATAACAAATGGTACCGGTTCTCCTTTAAACAGAGTTCCTCGATAAAGGAATGCGATTAAAATTCCAACTACAATTCCAAGCACGTACAGACCCGACATGATCAGTCCGCCCTTACCCGGGAAAAATGTACTTACAAAGAATGCATAAATCGGAAGTTTTGCTGTACAGCTCATAAACGGTGTCAGAAGGATCGTCATCTTACGGTCTCTTTCACTGGTCAATGTTCTTGTTGCCATAACTGCCGGAACTGTACATCCGAATCCGATCAACATCGGCACAATACTTCGACCGGAAAGACCGATCTTACGAAGCAGTTTATCCATTACAAATGCCACTCGCGCGATATATCCACTGTCTTCCATCATAGAGAGGAAGAAGAACAAAGTAACGATAATCGGAAGAAAACTAAGCACGCTTCCTACTCCTGTAAAGATTCCGTCGATCACAAGACTTCGGATTGCATCATTTACATTGAGTGCGATCAGTCCCGCCTCAGCCATTCTTGACAACTGATCAATTCCCATTTCCAGAATTCCTTGCAGAAATGCACCGATTACATTAAATGTCAAATAAAATACAAGCACCATGATTCCGATAAAGCATGGGATCGCTGTATATTTTCCTGTCAAGATTTCGTCTATCTTCTCACTTCTGACACGTTCTTTACTCTCTTTCGGTTTTACAACCGTCTGCTCACAGAGACGTTCAATAAAATCGAATCGCATATCTGCGATTGCCGCACTTCGGTCAACCTCACGTTCCGTCTCCATCTGCTGTACAATATGTTCAAGCATATCCAACTCATTCTGATCAAGCTTTAACTGTTCTAAGATCAGCGGATCCCCCTCGATTGCCTTCGTTGCGGCAAAACGTACCGGAAGCTTTGCTTCTTCTGCATGGTCTTCAATCAGATGAATCACTGCATGGATACATCTGTGGACCGCACCGTCATGATCACTTTTATCACAGAAATCCTGACGCAGCGGACGCTCCTGGTATTTTGCCACATGAAGTGCATGACGTATTACTTCATCCACACCTTCGTTCTTCGCTGCCGAAATCGGAATAACCGGAACTCCAAGCAGTGCTTCCATTGTATTCACATCGATAGATCCATGATTTCCAATCACCTCGTCCATCATATTCAAAGCTACTACCATCGGGATATCCATTTCAAGAAGTTGCATTGTCAGATAGAGATTTCGCTCAATATTCGTTGCATCCACAATATTGATGATTGCTTTCGGATGTTCATCCAACACAAAATTTCTTGAAACAATCTCCTCACTGCTGTATGGAGACATTGAATAAATTCCCGGAAGGTCTGTCACATTCGTATTCGGATAACCTTTGATTGTTCCATCCTTACGGTCTACTGTTACTCCTGGGAAGTTTCCTACATGCTGATTTGCTCCTGTGAGCTGATTAAACAACGTTGTCTTTCCACAGTTCTGGTTTCCTACCAGGGCATAAGTAAGCACTGTTCCATCCGGTAACGGATTAGCATCTTCTTCAGAATGATACTTTCCTTCTTCTCCAAGTCCCGGATGATCTACCGGTTTCAAACGTTCTCCACGGAAATGGCTGTTTGTTCTCTCGCTGATTTCCTCAACTTCAATCTGTTCTGCCTCTGCAAGACGAAGTGTCAGTTCATATCCATGTACCTGCAATTCCATCGGGTCTCCCATCGGTGCAAACTTTACCACCGTAACTTCCGCACCCGGAATCATACCCATATCCAAAAAATGCTGTCGTAACGCACCGGAAGCCCCAACTGTCCTGATCACAGCACTCTTTCCAATCGCTAATTCTTTTAATGTCATTTTTTTATCATCCTCTTTAGCTTATTGCGATTTTTTATCAATTAGTTATACAAAACTAGCTTATTCCAGGATGTTGGATTTGTCAATAATTATCATTTACAAAATGCTGTAATAAAAAAAGAAATGCTTTATTCCCTCTTATATTTTGGGAAATAAAGCATTTCTTTTTTCATTATATAGCAGCCTCTCGTTTTTTCAGTGGCACATAAACGATTCTTCTGACAAAAATAAAGCAAATCACCTGCAGGATGATCGTAATGATCCAGGATACCGGATAGGAAATAAACAAAATCTTCAATGATCTGAATCTTGGAAATATTCCAAAGATCCAGACGATTCTCGTTCCGACTGTTCCGATTACGGAAAGTATCATCGGCACAATTGATTTTCCCATTCCACGAAGAGATCCCGGGAACAGATCCATCCATCCGCACAGAAAATAAGTAACTGTTGTATATAGAAGAATCTCCATACCACAGCTGATAACCTGAGGATCATCAGTATAAATCTTCAAAAGCTCCGGTCCAAAGAGATACGCACCTCCACCAAGAATTAATGCAATCGTTGTGGAAAGAATCAGGCAGTCAACTAAGACTCTGTCCATTCGTTTCCATTTTCCGACTCCGTAATTCTGGCTTGTAAAACTCATACATGCCTGTGTCACTGCATTGATCGATGCATATAAAAATCCAAAAATGTTATTCGCTGCCGTATATCCTGCCATCGCCACGGATCCGAAAGAATTGACCGATGACTGCAGAAGTACATTTGAGAAATTGATCACAGTACTCTGAATTCCTGCCGGAATTCCAACCTGAAAGATCTGTCCTAAATATACTTTTTTTATCATTAGCTTCGAGAAGCGAAGCTGATAACTGCTGTCTGATTTATACAGGCAACGCAATACCAATACACACGATACAAACTGTGCTGTTACCGTTGCAATTGCAACGCCCGCTACTCCTAAATGAAAAGCAATTACAAGTAAAAGATTTAAACATGCGTTAATCACACCTGCTACGATCAAAAACAAAAGTGGTCGTTTCGTATCTCCAACCGCTCTTAAGATTGCCGCTCCGTAATTATATAACATAAAAAACGGCATTCCCAGGAAATAGATCTTCATATATAGTGTCGAAAGATTGATCACATTATCCGGTGTTCCCATCAACTCAAGTGCTCCTCTGGAAAAGAACAATCCAACTAATGCCATCACAACTCCGCTTATAATCGCAAATGTAATCGCTGTGTGCACTGTCTCCGACATCTCTTTCTCGCGCCCTGCCGCATAGAACCTGGCTGCAAGCACATTTGCTCCAAGAGATATTCCTATAAATAAGTTCGTAAATACATTGATCAGTGCTGTGGTTGATCCGACTGCTGCCAGTGACTCACTTCCACTGAATCTTCCTACCACAACAATATCCACTGCGTTAAATGCAAGCTGCAGAATTCCAGATATCATCAGCGGAATTGAAAAAGAAATCAGCTTATTCATGATCGAGCCATTGCACATATCAATTTCAAATCTGTTTTTCTTCTTTTCTGAATGCATAACTTTTCCTCATTCTATAAATTATTGTAACTGTTCAAACACTCTCTTAATGCTGTCATAATGAAGGAAGATTCCCTCCTTGGCAAAGTTTTCAATCTCCTCCTTAGTTGCGAACATATATCCATCTGTTTCTTCTTTCTGAAGTTTCAGATCATTCTCATCAATATCAAGCACAAAGCGATATACATCAACAAAATAATTATCACCATCGCCCGGATTTTCTCGCTTATAAGTAAATACATATCCGCCTTCTGCATTAGAAATATCTAATCCTGTCTCTTCTCTCACTTCACGGCATACCGCTTCCTCAGAAGACTCTCCTGCCTGCGCTGCACCGCCGGATACTTCCCACCAACCCGGTGCCCACGCTTTTGTCATTACACGCTTTGTGATCAGATATGTCCCATCCGGTCTTGCCACAACTCCAAGCACTGTCAGATGGTATTCCCCATCCTTTAAGCACCAGTCATTTCGCTTCATTGTTCTTCCGGTCGGCCGTTTCTCTGCATCATAAATATCCCAATATTCCATGATATTTTCTCCTGTCTCACCTATCTCATGTTTTTCATTTTCCGTAACTGTTCAGAGCCAACCTCCAAAATGCTACGCATTTCGTCGGTGTGGCGTATCCGCCAAATAAAATTTCAAAAACAGCCTTAAAAATGCAAGCATTTCATATCTGCTTTTGAAATTTTGCTTGGCTCTGAACAGTTACCATTTTCCTTTCTTATCATACATTTTTAGAAAAAAGCTGTAAAGTCTTTGGCAAATATTTTCCATTAGACTTTACAACTTTCACTATCATTCGTTATTTACTTCTATCTCAGATAATATGTCATTTCATGCCATTCTTCTCCACCCCAGACAGAATCTGACATTCCCAGATCTACAAACCCAAATCTTTTATACATCTCTACTTTTTCATCCAGGCAGGTAAGAACAATTTCTTTTCTTCCCTTTTCTTCTTCTCTTTGCAGATAACATCTTACAATCTCTCGTGCCAGACCTTGTCCTCGATACTCCGGTAATACATCTAAGCCAAGGATCATAACTTTCTTTCCTTTTGGATTATTCAAAGATGCATCTGTAAAAAATTCATCTCGGAATTTTTCTTCGTCCGTTGCAATTCCATTCAAAAATCCTGCTAACTTCCCAGTTGTTTTATCTACCGCAACTAAAAACAATTCTGGAGTCACACCAATTCGCTCCTTCATGTGTTTCTCAGAACATGCTTCATTTGGCGGGAAACAAATTTTCTCAATCAAGACTGCCTGATCTGCCTCTTCCTGTCTAATATCCCTGAATTCAAATTTTTCTAAAATACTACTGTTCCCTTTCATCTGTTCTTGCATTTTCTAATCTCCTTCTTCATCAACTTTTGTAATAACATATTTGTAATTTCACACTGTCACCGTAAGCACTGCTCCTACAGATGCTACCAACGAAGCTGCTACTGCTAATATCTGGAACGGCAAACTACCAAGTCTTCCGCAAATCAGGCTAGTTCCCGCACGTTTTCTGGAACGATTGTATGCAACAATAACTCCTACTCCGGTCAGAACCTGAACCACACTTGCCATTCTTGTGAAACCAACAAAGCTCTGCACACCCACAAGTGCGATCACAAGACAAGGTAATGTAGCTGCAAGCCAGCTGATCTTTTCGCCCCATTTCGTCTGTTCATTCACAATATCTCGAAGATTCAGTGTATTTGCCCAGAAAGATGTTGCAAGAGCCAACAGTGAAAAAACATATCCGATAATGCTGACCCATCCGCCAAGATGGCCGGAAAGATCCACCAGTGCTCCATTCTCTGTCACATTAGAACATCCCAGAAGCGTCATAAATGTGATTAAAAGAATCATTCCCATATTCAAGCCCGTGCCGGCTGCAATCGCTCTGCGAATGCCTTTTTCGTCTCCTTCTAAACCTTTTACAACCTGTGGCACAGACATAACCGCAGATAAGGAAAATGCGATCATGCTATACAGTGCCAGTATATTGTTATTTGAATAGAACTTTGTCGAAAGCTCTGTTGTCTCTGAAAGCATCGTTGCTACAAAAAGGATCCCTATGACTCCAAACATGGAAATCACTGCAATTTTTTCACAGATACCAACCAGTTTCATTCCGATATAGACCACACTTGCCGCCAATACATAAAAGAGCAGCATTCCGACCACTGACGGAAGATGAAACCATGCTGAAAATACTGCTGCCGCACCTGTGATAAATCCACTCACATTCACTACAACCGAAAAGCCAAGCAGCCCAAACGCCAGCCATGTACATGCCATCTTCAGCTTTCCCACAAACAGCTCATTTTCAAAGCATTTGATAAACTGCGCGCCATTGTTATTCAAAGACAGTTCCGCAATCATAAAATGCAATAGCAGATTCATACAATATGCCACTGCCGCAATCCAGATGATATCATGCCAGTTATTTCTGGATGCAAGGAATGGGACCGAAAGAATTCCCGATCCCACGCCATGTCCTATGATAATACTCGTCGACTCTAAAAAAGTCAGCTTCGATTCCCCATGTACTTTCGCCATACCTACGCCTCTCCAGTAATACCAATTTGTTGTTTACCACTTATGATGACGGAAAACAATCTCAAATCTGATATGATAACTCTTTCTATTGTACCTCATTATAGCTTATAATTAAACCCATTTTTAAAGAGCTTTTTCCCAGGCATTTTATATTCTCCAGAAACTATGCAGTTAATCATATTTTATGTTATACTCTTAATAGAAATAGCTATTAAATCTAAACAAAAAACAGAGGTAACTATCATGGAATTCAAGAGCATTTTAATAAAGGACACAACTGTAGAAGAAAGAAAACAGATTGTAAAAGAATCTTTAGGCAACATTTCTGCAAGCTGCGATGGTTGCATGGCAAGACTTTCAGAAATGTACGATGAGTATATCGAAGGTAAAAAAGAGATCCGTGACATTAATATGGAATTTAATGGACACTATTTACGTGGAGACATGGACAAGGGTGAAAGAAGAAGCTGTCCGATGTAAAGTAAATCTACTCCCCTTTTAACCTTCACTCAAGACCTACTGATAGAATGGAGGTGTTTGTATGAAATTTAAGAAAAGAATCGCATTTTTCACAGCAATTATGATGGCACTATTGACTGTCGGATGTGGCAGCAAATCAATGTCAGCATCCGAGGACAGTGCAACCATGGAATCAGTCTACGGTACAGATTATTCAAAAAACGAATACTGCGAAGAACCTGCAGAAACAGCCGATGCAGGAGTCACTTCCGGAAATGGACTGGAAACTCAGGTAGAAAACGGACGAAAACTGATCCGAACGGTTTCTCTTTCTTTGCAGACAAAAGAATTTGATTCTGTACTCAATAGCCTGAAAACAAAAACTACTGAACTAGGTGGCTATGTCGAGAATTCTTCTATCAGCGGCAATAGTTATTCTTATACAACAACCCGATATGCAAGCTACACCATACGAATTCCGGCAGACAAGTTAAATGAGTTTGTGGATATCGTTGGTGAACTTGGAAATGTAACACAGGAAAATGAATCCGTGGAAGATGTGACACTTCAGTATGTAGATGTCGAAAGTCATAAAAAAGCTTTAGAAACGGAACAGGCACGTTTGATGGAGCTGCTTTCTACAGCAGAAAATATGGAAGACCTCTTAGCCATTGAAAGTAAATTATCCGATATCCGATATGAAATAGAAAGCTACGAAAGTCAACTTAGACTTCTGGACAATCAGATTGATTATAGCACAGTGCATGTGGAGATATTTGAAGTCGAACGTATGACAGACGCGGGTGAGAAAGGCTTCTTTGAAGAAATCAAAGAACGATTCGGAGACAACCTGTATAAAGTAGGTCACGGTTTCAGGAATCTCATCATTGGAATTCTTGGTGCATTACCGATCCTTATTGTATGTGCAGCAGTTATAGCTGTTATCGTAGTTATAGTTAAGAAAAGCATCAAAAAAATAACACTCAAAAAACAGAAAAAAGCAAAAGAAAACGATTATGAAGAAAACTTCAAATAGCGTCTCTCCTTCGTTTCTCTCGTAAAGCAAAGCACTCAAAAGCGGAAAACCTCTGAATCTAATGAGATTTTCCGCTTTTTGTTTTTCTCTTATTCTCTATTCTTTTTTATATTTTTTCCCATAGCAGCAATTTCCTCTGCTGTATATTCTTCCACTACTGTCTTTGTCACTTGTTTTATATTTTTTTCCTTCAGACGAAGATATACAAATTCCCTGAAAATAGTGTACAGAACCGAAACTAATGGAATGAAAATAAGCATTCCTACGATTCCCATAAGATTGCCACCGATCGTAACAGCAGCAAGCACCCAGATTGATGGAAGTCCAACTGATCCACCAACCACATGCGGATAAATCAGATTGCCTTCAATCTGCTGAAGAATCAAAAATACAATAATAAATAAAATTGCTTGCTTAGGACTTATCATAAAAATCAAAAAGCAACCCACTGCACATCCGATAAAAGCTCCAAAGATCGGAATCAATGCAGTAAATGCAATTAAAGTTCCGATCAAAAGTGCATATGGCATTTTTAAAATACTGAGTGTAACGACAAACATACTTCCGAGAATCACAGCTTCTACACACTGCCCCGTAAGAAAATTTGCAAATGTCTGATAGGTCAGAGAACAAATTTTCAGGAATGCCTCTGCTTTTTGTTTCGGAATAAATGCGAAAAATACTTTTCTTATCTGTACATGCAATTTTTCTTTCTGAAAAAGAATGTAGCATGCAAAAGAAAATGCAATGAAAAATGTAGCAAATCCACTGACGATAGAGCCCACTGCCGACATTGTCGTATTCATCATATTTCCTGCTCCGCTGCCAAGAATACTGATTCCCCATTTAATGGCCTGATCTTGATTAAACTGAACCTGATTTACAAGCTTCATAATTTCTTGATTATTGTGTGAAAAATCTCGAATCCAGTTTTGCATCTGTGGAACAAAATTCGCAATACTTATCATCAAACTTCCCATTGTCCGAGTAAGCTGTGGAATCACACCAAACATTACTAGTGCGATCACACCAACCGCCAATATAATTGTGAGAAGAAGACTGATCGGTCTTGCTAACTTTTTTCCCACCTTATTTTCATCTTTTGTCTTACCGAAAATTTTCTTTTCTAAAAAACTCATTGGCACATTGATTACAAAAGCAATTGCGCCACCAAGTACAAATGGAAACAGAATTCCCCATATTGTTTTCAGTACATCGATCACTACTTCAAATTTCCACAATGCAACTACAAGCAGCACTGTAAAAATAATCAGTTCTCGAATTTTCTTCATAGATAACTTACTCAAATCCATTATCGTTCTCCTAATTTCTTAAAATCAGCCAACTATACTTTTATGCAACAAGATATTTTTCATCATATACTTAAAATAATATTGATGTCAAGACGCTTTATCAATTCAGCTTGGCATTGTATCCGTCTTATGATAATGTTATTGATGAACGTTATGCAACGAATAAATATCAGATATTGAAAAATAAAACCTGAAAAAATCGAAATAACGAAATTTATACGAAAAGAGAAACAAGAAAATGTCACAAAAACAAAACAAATTGACTCAAACCGGTATTGTAGCACTTCTTGCTTGTGTATGCTGTATCCTGTGGGGAAGTGCAATCCCGGTAATTAAAACAGGGTATCACCTTCTGCAGGTAGATTCTTCAGACACTGCAAGCCAGATTGTATTTGCCGGAATCCGCTTTACTTTAGCTGGGATTCTGGTATTAATTTTTGCATCAATCAGGGAAAAGAAAGTGATGCTTCCTGATAGGACACTCCTCAAATATGCCATTCCTGTGTGTCTTGCCCAGACAGTGGGGCAATACTTCTTTTTTTACATAGGAGTTGCACACACTTCCGGAGTAAAAGGTGGAATCATCACCGGGCTTGGAAATTTTATTGCAATTTTGTTGTCTTGTTTGGTATTTCGAAATGAACGGATGACGAGCCAAAAAATCGCAGGATGTGTATTGGGATTTGCAGGAGTTGTAGTAATCAATCTGATGGGAAATTCCCTGGATATGGGATTTAAACTGATCGGAGAAGGATTTATTCTGATTGCACAATTATCTTATGGAATGTCTACTGTGTTGATCAATCTTTTTTCCAAAAAAGTATCACCAGTAGTGTTAAGCGGAACCCAGTTCACGATGGGCGGAATTGTTCTGACTTTAATTGGAATTGGAATGGGCGGACGCCTGGGAAATATAACTACCGGAGGTCTGTCAATTATATTTTACCTTGCACTGGTTTCAGCAGTGGCATATACACTCTGGTCTATACTGCTTGCATGGAATGATGTTTCCAAAGTTGCGATTTTCGGATTCGTAAATCCACTTTGCAGCGTAATCTTATCGGCACTGATACTCGGAGAGGTAAAACAGGCATTTAATGTTGGCAGCCTGGTTGCATTAGTTTTGGTATGCGCCGGTATTTATATCGTTAATCGCAGAAAAAATTAAGCATTGTTATTTTGAATAATCCCTTCATAACCTGCTTTAAGGAAAAGATCAAAACAAGTATGGAATCTGCACCATTCTTCATCAGATTTTCCTAAATGTTTTCTGCACATTTCCAGACATCCCATTATTTGAACGGTTAGTAAATCAGTTAATGTGGATTCATCTAAACCTGTCTTATCCAGCATAACATCAAGAAAATCCTGTTTAAGTGCAACAACTGTATGTTTTACTGCCGGCAGGAACAATGCTTCTGAAAAAAAGAGGGGCTGATATTTCGGATTTTCCCGTAAAAGCCAACAGAGCCCCTTCCTAACAATTATATTTGAACTTGATCCATTCTCAGATAACAAAGCCATATTTTTAATATCATATAGAGCATCTGAAAAAACTTCTTCAACAACTTGTCCAATGTTACCAAAATGAGTATAAAATGTCCCTCGGCTGACACCTGCATATTTACAAAGATCTGTTATGGTTATTTGCATATAGTCCTTTTTCAGAAGAAGCTGCAGAAATGCATCTTTAATCGAATTATGTATAAAATTGTCTTTAGATAAAATTGCTTTTTCTTCATTCATGTATTTCCAAAAACCTCGCTATATACAAATAATTATAGTATATTTTCACATAAAAATAAAGTTGTTTTTCATGAAAACGAGGCATTTTGAACAATTGTCTCTTCTTTGTTCAAACGTATCTGGAGGGAATTGGTTTCTGGATTTGTTTATGTTATGTTGGGTATATAAGAAGCGTGTATATAAAAATAGAAGGAGGTAGGTATTCTATGGGAGAAACATTATACACAATAGGAACGGATCAGCAACAGGCGTGGATGAAAAAAAATTGTTTCCCACCTAGAGGATATGGTTACTCTGAACCGGGAACATATTCTCTCGATGCTACAGAAGTTGCAGCATACAATGTTGCGAAGTCATTTTATCAAGTCTATCCGGAAGTCTGGAATATCGATTATATCGAGAAGGAAACCGGAATCAAACCCGATGATATCAAGGATCGATTAAAACGAATGTATGATGAACATCTTATCATGTTCGTTATGAATCCAAATGTTGGTGTTTACGGTTGGGGACTTTATTATTGGGTTGTCAAATTAAAAGACGGTACAGATCCAAAGGTAAAAGCTGAATTTGCCAAGTGGTATCAGAATAAAGATGATATTTGTACAGGATATCTCGCAGAGGGCGATTTCGATTTCTTTAACGGAAATCACATGAGAGTTCTGGACAATCTTCTTGCAGATGTTATCCAGCCATGGAAAGACAGACCGGAAGTTGAATATGTACATCTTTGTCCGATCAGGGCAGATGTCAGAGAATCACTTGTAAATCAATGGGATGTTCCGGAAGACAGATACAGAAAATTTATTTTTGGGGAAGAACAGAAGAAGAAATTCCTTAAAGTTCAGAACAAAATAGATAAAAAAGATTTTGCCATTATTGAAGCTCTTAACAGCACAAAATCCATCGCAGATATGTTTGATTTTGATATGTTGGAGAAGTTATCCGGCTTAGATGGCAAGCAGATGAAAAAAGACATTGTAATGTGTGTTGATGAACGAAAATTTATGCTGCCAATGATTTATATTAATTACAGAGCACTTGGAATATCAATGCATATGTATCTGGTTCGTATGTTCCAGAATGTTCCAAGTTACAGAAAAGCAGAAATTGTAGATGAATTCTCACTTATGCCAGAATTTGTAGACATTCTTCAGTTCGGTGATTCTTTCTACGATTGTATGCTGACTGTTTATACTGAGGTAAATGACGTCGAAGCAATCCGAAGAATGTTGGAAGGATACGCTGAGATTGAAGAAGTAAAGGTAGCAAATTCAAAGAGACAGTTCAGACGTTGGGTAGCCCGTCTTGATGATGATAACGGATATTGGGAAGAATGCGTTATGACGGATGACTTTTTACAGAACAGACTGGAATCCGGTTCCGTAAAATGTCGTTTCTCAACTGACTCAGAGGAGGTGCAGTAATATGATCGTAAAACATCCAAGAGAATATGTTGTTGATAAACTTCAATATGCATTAAATCCAAAAACGATTGCCGTAGTCGGAGCCAGCCGTTATTCTACAAAAGTCGGCTATAAAGTTGTTGATGGCCTTTTAACATGGGGATATAAAGGAAAGATTTATCCTGTAAATCCAAGAGCAGATAAAGTTGCCGGATTTACAGCTTATAAGACTGTAAAGGATATTCCTGATGAAATCGATCTTGCTTTTCTTGCTGTACCTGCACACATTGTTAAATCTGTTTTGGAAGATTGTGTTGAAAAGAAAGTTAAGATTGTTGTTATTGCCACAAGTGCATTTAAAGAAATCGGACGTGGAACACTGCAGGATGAACTCACTCAATATTGTCGTGATCATGAGTTGCCTCTGATTGGACCAAACCTTGTAGGAATGGGAAGTCCATACCTTAATTTCAACTGCGGATTTATCCCTTATCTTCCAATCAAAGGTCCTATAGCAATGATTTCTCAGTCAGGTGCCAACTTGCTTGCGGCACTTGGAACCTCACAGAAAGATCATTTTGGAATGAGCTTCTTCGTAGGACTTGGAAATAAAGCTGACGTTGATTTCTGTGAGTTTATATCCTACGCTGGAAGAGATGAAAACAGTAAGTGTCTTGCAATTTATATTGAAGGACTGGATAGTCCTGATGCATTTATTGAAGCTTGCCGCAGTGTTGATAAACCGATCGTAACAATAAAAGTCGGTGGTTCAAAGATTGGTGAAAAAGCTGCATTTGCACATACTGCTTCTGAAAACAAAGGAACAAATGATGCATTTTATGATGATATTTTTGAAAAGGCTGGAGCTATCCGTGCGACCACATGGCAAGAATTCCTCGATATATCAATGGCATTAGGAATGCAGCCAGCACCAAAGGGTGACAATATCGTTATGATTACCAACGGTGGTGGTTCGGGTCTTCTCAGCTGTGATCACTTTGAACGTCGGGGAATGCCAATGCATGAACTGGCAGAGATTTCTCCTAATCTAGCAGGAAGAATCCGTGCATATATGCCAATGTTTGGTTCACCGCTTAATCCTGTTGATATTTCCGGAACAGCTTCACCTGTTCAGTATAAAGGTGCATTCACACAGGTAATGCGTGACCCGAATGTACATGGAATACTTGGATCCATCTGTCCGACAGCAGTAACAGATGTTCCGGCTGTAACAAATCTGGTTATCGATATTTACGAGACATATAAGCATCTTGGAAAACCGTTCATTATGGAATGCCAGGGTGGTGAAGAATGTCAGGAAGCTATCATGAAGTTGAGAGATCATGGAATCCCGGCTTATCCGACTGCTGAACAAGCCGTAAATGCTATGGTCGCTCTCTACAAATATGGCCAGATCAAAAATAAGAAATAAATTATGAGCAGACATTGTTACTGTTCACTCCCGTGTGAACAGCACTCAAACATTTAGATTATGATAGAAGTTGTATAAAAGACTACTTCTCTTCTATAAAAAGCTCTTATAAGAAAATGACACCTCTTTTAGGGGGTGTCATTTTCAATAGCTTTATTTTCTTTGAATTAAAATCTTACCCGCTCCCGATCCGGATGTTCTCCCGACCATCCGATCTGCGGTAAAGTCATCAACTGATACATATCATTTTCCTCTATTTCAAATCCGAAAACATCCAGATTCTGATGCATTCTCTCACTGGAAGAGGATTTTGGCAACGGTAACACACCGCACTGCAGAGCAAATCTGATACAGATCTGTGCGACAGATACCTGATATTTTTCTGCAAGTTCCATAAGAAGTGGCTCCTTGAGAACTCTGGCTCGACCGATTGGACTCCATGCCTCTACCTGAATCCCCATCTGCTTACAGAAATCAACTGCAGCCTTCTGCATATATCCCGGATGGAATTCTAACTGATTCACCATAGGAGTAATGCTTGTCCGCTCTAACAGATTGTTCAAATGATGTGGCAGAAAATTGCTGACACCGATTGCCCGTACCTTTTTCGACTTATAGAGATCTTCCAGTGCTTTCCATGTCTCCACATCCAAAGCTCTCCACTCTGCATTCAGATCAGAAGGTCTTGGCCAGTGGATCAGATAGAGATCCAAATAGTCTGTACCTAATCTTTTACAAGTGCTTTCGAACTCCTGCAAAGTTGAATCATATCCAAGATGATCTTTCCATACCTTTGATGTCAGGAAAAAATCTTCTCGTGGAATTCCACTCTCGCGTACAGCTTTTCCTACTGCTTTTTCATTGAAATAAAAGGCTGCCGTATCAAGATGGCGATAGCCCTGTCTGATTGCTTCACTTATAATTGCTTCATCGGTATTGTCTGCGGCTTTATAGGTGCCAAACCCCACTGCTGGGATTTCCACTCCATTAGCTAATGTAAATGTATGTCTCATATGATGCTTCTCTTTCTTGTTATATAGATGCTGCGAATATTATTCAAACTCCACTGTTCCTGTCGGCTTTGGTGTGAAATCATAAAGTACACGGTTGATTCCCGGAACTTCGTGTGTGATACGTTCTGTAATGTGAACCATTAATTCATGCGGAATCTCAGCAACAGTTGCCGTCATAACGTCAATAGAGCATACTGCACGAACGATACAAGACCACTCAAAAGCACGTTTTCCATCCTTGATTCCTGTAGATCTGAAATCCGGAACAACAGTAAAATACTGCCAGATCTTTCCTTCTAATCCATTCTTTTCAAATTCCTCACGAAGAATTGCGTCAGATTCACGTACTGCTTCCAAACGATCGCGTGTGATAGCTCCCGGACAACGAACTCCAAGTCCTGGTCCTGGGAATGGCTGACGGTAAACCATACCATGTGGAAGACCAAGTTCGTCTCCAACAACTCGAACCTCATCCTTAAACAGAATTCTAACTGGTTCTACAAGTTCAAAATTCATATCTTCTGGAAGTCCGCCTGCATTATGATGCGCCTTTCCATGTCAGCCGGACGTCTGATTTCAGTAACATTCATCTGATTTTCCTCCTTAGTATCCTCTCAATATCTACAATGATTGTACCGTCATTATGATTACACGTCAACACATTCTGACATAATTTGATTTATTTATCTTTCAAAAATATTGCTGTACTTTTTTCCTTCTGCAGTGTTTTATTTTCATCAAAGGGTATATGATTTAAGCTTTTTTCTTTGCACCATAACATTTTGTCAAATATCTGTAAATAAAAGTATTTAATATCCCAAAAAGCTTTAGCGATTTAAAGCAGAAAATTGCTAAATTGTATTGTCGTATACAAAAACAGCTGTTATAATATTAAAAATGATAATCAGGAGAGATGAAAGAAACGATGCAAACGCATACAGTTTATTGTTTCCCTCACCGCGTGCAAGCTGAACGACTACTACATAGACCATATATGTTAAGTAGTATCCATATATCGAAGCCGCATCCTCATATTTCATGAGGCAAGCCGCCAGAATAAATCCCGCTGTCAACACAAGTGCTGCAAAAACTATATAGAGAGAAGCAGAAGCTATAACTGTCTCTCTCTTCTCTTCTGATGTAATCATAAATCTGAAAACGCCTTGTTCAAGTTGCAAAGTCAGAATTGGAATCAGGATGCTCGCCACCGTGGTGTACAAATCAAGTGTTCCATATTCTGCCGAGGTAAGTTTATAGGTGTATAAAGGCAATAACAGAAAACTTACAAACTGTGTCGATACCTTGCCAATCATTAGTATTCCGGTGTTTTTTAATAAATCATTGCTATGTGACATTTTACAACCTCATCTAACTATTATTCATCGATCCAACTAACTTTTGTCTGTAATGCATTCAATTTGCCTGCATTAAATTCACGAATAACACATTCTGAT
>OLPF01001223.1_pt1 | contig 22566 bp, 17 predicted proteins | sample 1673121 | NCBI WGS metagenome assembly OLPF01 (sample SAMEA3136756, study PRJEB25190) | human gut metagenome
TCTGGCTGGACTAGGACATGTGTTCTATCGAGACACACTTTTTGTCCTATAAGCCGAACTTCACGAGCCTTGCGCGCACATCTGCGCCCTTATGACTTTGGAACGTCGCCTGCCCACCCCCGCCCGCAGTCGCGTATACTCGTGCGCATGGATACCGAACATGGACAAAGCAAACTCGTCGGACGCTTCGCCCCGACTCCGTCGGGACGCATGCACCTCGGCAATATATATGCCTCGCTGCTCGCCTGGCTTTCCATCAGAAGCGCAAACGGAACGCTTCTCCTGCGCATCGAAGACCTAGACGAACGCACCCGCAGCGGCCCTTGGACGAGCCTACTGCTCGACGATTTGCGCTGGCTGGGGCTCTATTGGGAAGGCGAGCCCGTCTTTCAGCACGATCGAGAAGAGCTGTATCGCAACGCGGTGGAGCGCCTTGCTGCAGCCGGCCTCACCTACCCGTGCTTCTGCACCAGAGCCGAGCTCCACGCCGCGAGCGCGCCCCATGCGAGCGATGGGACCCCCGTGTACGCGGGAACGTGCAGGAATCTCACCCCTGAGGAAGTTGCCGCCCGAAGCGCCGTAAGGCCGCCCGCAACGCGCCTTCGAGTTCCCGTGTGCGAATCACCCGAAGGAACCATCTCGTTTACCGACCGCGTCTTCGGACGGCAACGACAGACCCTCGCTCTGGATTGCGGAGATTTCCTCATCAGGCGCAGCGACGGGGTCTTCGCCTATCAGCTTGCCGTTGTGGTTGACGATGCAGCGATGGGAGTGAACGAGATCGTTCGCGGATGTGACCTGCTGAGCTCCACGCCACGGCAAATCTACCTTCAGCGTCTGCTCGGATACGATGAACCGAGGTATGGCCATATTCCTCTTCTGCTTGCGCCAGACGGAAGGCGTCTCGCCAAGCGCGACCACGATCTCGATATGGGAGAGCTTCGCCAGCGCTTCGGTACAGCCGAGCATCTTCTGGGATGGGTTGCCCATCTGGCCGGAATCACCCCCGATGACAAGCCGCGTAGCGCCGAAGAGCTGGTCGCCTTCTTCTCATGGGATAAGCTACGGGAGCACCATGAGAATATCGTGATCAGGCGCGCAAGCCTCTAGACCGCCACACAGCACCCCTGTGCATTCCGTTTCTTGCGCAATTCTCAAGAGGCTGAAGTTCGTCCTTGTCTTCAGGCCTGAAGATACGCTAGTATAGTTAGCTGCTAACGGAGAGCTGACCGAGAGGCCGAAGGTGCTCGCCTGCTAAGCGAGTATTCCCCACAAGGGAATCTGGGGTTCGAATCCCCAGCTCTCCGCCAGCCGAATCGCAGAGCCCGTGTCCCTAGGGATACGGGCTTTTTGCTGCCGAATGCGGGGATTCGAACCCCGAGAGGGCGCGGAGCTGAGGAAACGCGGGGCGTTTTCCAGCGGAGCGCGCAAGGTGCCGCAGGCGCCGCAGCGGCGGGCGGCGCGAAGCATCGCCTCGAATCCCCAGCTCTCCGCCAGCCAAACAAGACAAGCCCGGTTTCCTTTGGGAGCCGGGCTTCTTGCTATCGAGCGCGCCGGGTCGAGCGCGCTGGAATATGGCTAAACTCGCTACGGCAGTAGCGACCGATGCACAGCACTGAGCTCGTCGCGCGCCGTGATGCGCCACATATGGTAGACGCAGCGGCTAGCAAGGTAGTGAAAACCGTTATCTGTAAGAAGCACCGTCGCATCGGCAACCTGGCTTGCCGCCTCGGGGCTCGGAGGCACGGGAACACCCATCTGCTCGGCCCGAGCTGCCGCCTCGCGCAACGTCGGACGCTCCGAGCGGCCCATTTCCGCCAACAACTGCGAAAGCTCCTCATCGGCCATGGGAGTGATGTGTTCATCGCGCGGCACCAACCGATAGCACGCCATTGCCGTCTCACGATCCCCCAGCACCCAATAGGCGAAAGCAACACGATAAAAGAGGTACGCAATGGAGCTTCGATCATAGGCAACGCGCAAGCCATTCTTGGCCACGTCGATAACCTCTTGGAAGCGCTCAAGCCGTGCAAGCACGTTCACCAGCATTGAATATGATTGCATCGAGGTCGTCGCCAGGTCGAGAAGCTTTCTAGCCTCGGGCAGCGCGCGTTCGAACGCCCCTGCGCCCATATACAGGTCGCAAAGTTCGTACCGAGCGAAGAACAGGGCATCGGGGGCACGGTTGATGCGCGCGGAGCGGTCTTCTTCGAGCACGGGCAGAAGGATGCGCCCGAGATGGTTCTCGCAGAACCGCGTGATGATTGGCCGGTCGCTCATGAACTCCACAGCGGCGCACCGCGCCTCGAGCTCTTCGATGAGCTCCGTATAACCCCGCTCCGCGCGAGCAGGGTCAGACGGCGCAGATGCTCGCAGCTCGTTAAATCGGGCCATATATGGATCATCCGGTACCTCCATGACCTCGAGCTCGTCAATCGAATCGGCGAGCAGCAAATCCTGTAGGGCACGGGGCAACGGACGCATGTCTTCACGTGGAGCCGCCTGCAGAGAAGCCGGAATATCCCGCTGCATGCGTTCGGGAGTAACCGAACGAGATAACCGCTCCGTTGCCGTTTCGCATGAAAGCGGGGCACCGTCGAGCTCACTTGCAAGCGGCATAAGGTGCGTTGTGAACTCCGTACGGTCGAACGCAACGGAAAGCGAGGCGTCGCGCAGGGCGTCCCACTTCTCTACCACGCACCGCCTCATGCTCAAGCTCGACGAAAATGCTGCAGCAGCTAGCACCAGCACCATTCGATTGGCGTACTCGGTGGCATATCGAGCCCGTTCATCGTTGTCGATGGACACCCATGCACCCTCGAGCACATCGAATCGTGATGCCGGCATACTCGAAGCTTGAGGCACACCGAACCGAACGCGAAGCTCACGAGCGGCACTATCGAAGCGGTAATCGTACTCAAGGCGCACAATGAGCCCCAAGCGCTCGCACGAAGAGGCGAAGCGCGTCCGCACGTCCCATTCCCCTCCAGGCCGCGCGGCGATATGCCCCGGCTGAATCCATGCATTTGCAGAAATCGCATCATCCATCAGCCGCTTGACCCACGATGTAATACCGGAGAACGCCGCCTGGTCGTAAGCGGAGCAAGCTTCTTCCGAGGGTGATGCGCTCGCTGCGCAATGCGCAAACCCCAGCATTCCCAGCACGCGATGCAGGCGGTTGATAGCCGCCTCAACCGCAAAGATGGCATCCGCTTCCCCCGCAGAAAAGGCCGTATGATCGAAGTTGATGTAATAGGCGTCCATGCGCTCGATATACGCGAGCGCAATCGAACTCCGCTGCATAAGCGTCCGGAGGAAATCGACATCAATCTCACCGAAAACGCGGCGCGCAAAGCGCTCGATGCCCGAGGATCGATCGTGTTCGCCTATCTGATACACCACGGCATCGATGGCATCTGGAAGGGGCAGCCGGGAAAAGGCCCCCATGATGTCAACGGGCTCGTCGAGCGGATATGCCCTCATGTCGATAGAGATGGAAGGGCCTTTTCCTACATTCCGCCGCTCAGAATCAAACACGCAATACCGTAGGTACATCGATGCCATAAACGGACGATACGTTAGGCTGCGCGACGTGTTCCATGTCTCGGAGTCGCTCACCTCGCGCATGGTCCCTTTAAACGAGCCGCGATACTTGCTCAAGGGTTGTAGCGAAGCCCCTTCCCCGCGTATGAGCACCGTTCCAGAATACCCACGCTCATCGGGTGTAACGGCGAAATCTGGGCACGCCGCGGGCGCAAGCGTGATGGGCTGATCCACAGGAAACACCGCGCCCTGGTCATCGATGTAGGCAAGGAACGAGATGCTCCGCGCGTTGTTGAACTTCACGACATAGCACGATCCGTGCGCCGGCATGGGAAAGGAGCTCCACACGACCCCGTACGTCGTACCCTCTTCCTGCCCAGGAAGCGAAGGCAGATGCTGACGCTGTGCCAAGACAGAAAGCTTGTAAACCTGTGTCTCCGATGCTTGTTCTGCCATGGCAACCTCCTCGCCTCACGGCCACCAAGGCGCGTGGGCACGGATGCCTCCCAAGATGGCTTGTCATCTTTCATTGTGAGCATATGCAACACGAAGCGATGCGACGTTTTCGTATCAGGTCGGTTTAAGCCGCCGAACGTATGCGCTAACAGAAAAGGGCGCTCCGAGGAGCGCCCTTCAATCTCAACTGGTGCGGCGTATAGGATTCGAACCTATGACGTTCTGATTCGTAGTCAGACCCTCTATCCAGCTGAGGTAACGCCGCAACGCGCTAACTATAATGGCATTCTCCCCCGGGCGCGTCAAGAGATTTTTTTAAAAAAGTTATCTCCTGCATGATGTTGCATTGTCAAAGTACGAAACTCGCTGGTAGATTACGCGGGACTCACGATAATGATTAGAATCGGCGCATATTCGGCACGCACCCATCCCCTTTTCTATCGAACGATGGGGTGCTCGGATACCTCATACGCCACCCCTAAGCGCCGCATGAGGGCACGGATGCGTATAGATGCGTCGTATCCGCTGTATGCCGCCGCAAGCAAGTTGATAAGTTGCTGCACGTCCTCTGCATGGAGATACTCCAGCATGGGCGCAATGGCCCGCGGCGAAACGGTCACCTCTACTTCGTGCGGAGACTCCTCGAAGCACCACGCCGTAAGCTCGCCCTCGCTCATCTGGTGAATTACCAGCCCGCCCTCCTTCGTCGCCCTGCAGGAGATGCGCAGCACCTCTTCATCTTCTTCGCTTTCGAACAGCAGAACCTCATCGTTGCCCTCGTGCCTCATAGCGTTCATCTCCTTTCTCCAGCTCCCTTCCCTGGCTCCATTGTAAGGGTTGATAAGAACATTTGTTCGTGGAACTTTTGTTCGTATATTTGGGAGATGTCCGCGCGGTGTGCTATAGGAAAACGGGCCTTTGGCACACCTCGAGCAATCGAAGAATCGCGCCGTCTCTCACTAGGCATGCCCTGCTAGGAAATACTCTTCGAATGAGCTAGCTATCTATTGCCTTTCGCACGTGGCCTCCTGCCACATCAGCCCCTCAACGACAAGCAACCTAAAACCCCACAGCGGCATCCAAGCTCACGGAGGCGACGAGCTTAGAAGCTCTCATCTAGGCTATTTCCCGTTTTCGAGCAGCGCGATGAATGCCAGATCCACAACAACAAGGCCGTATATCACGGCTATGGGGGCCCAGAGTGCCAGCAAGCCAGCAGCGGCGAGCAGCAACACGAGCCCAACCACGGAGGTTACGCCAACGCGTATGAAGGTCACTTCGACACCGTCAAGCGCTGCAACAAGCGAAAATCCCGTACCCAAGAGCACGGAAATAGCAGCCTCCACCATCGTGAACGATCCCGGCGCACATGCATTCACCGAGAGCATGGTAATGAATGAGCATGCCTCGAGTATCCCAAGCGCCGGTAAGGCGTCGAGCACGGCGAGCACGAGGTTCGAAAGAGGAATCTGATCGCGAACGAGCGTTACTCGCATATCCTCACGAAACGCCAGAGAAAGCTCGCGCAAGAAGGATAGGGAGGCGAGCGCCATGAACATGCCGTATGCCCAAGCGACAATCACAACAGGCGAGGACGCGCGGGCAAGCGTCCATGCACTCAGCGGCACGATAAGCACGCCCATGGCAGCGATTCCCAGCAGGCTCTCGAACTGCCGCGCATGCGAAAGCGCAGCGCGCGTAATCGCCGCGGCGGGCCCACTCGCAAGACGAAACGTCGGACGCAAGCGACGACGCGCGATACGGTAACGACGGCGCAGCTCGCGATACTGGTCAGGAGCCTGGAACGCAAGGCGTCGCACACCAAAAAGCGCGGCATCCGCTGCCCCCTCCTCGATCGCACAGGCCAGGTCGGCCCGATTTGCCCCGCATACAAGCGCAGCAGCGCTGCAAGCAACCGCAAGCGCAAAGACCCCCACAGCCACCCCAGGAGCTGGAGCGTGCACACCATTTGCAGCGCTGAAGGCGTCGAGGGGAGCCCTCCATCCCGCACCTGAAACAGCGAACGCGGCGCCTGCACACAGCAAAAACTCGAACGCAAGGACGCCTATGCTCCAAGCCACTCGCCTGGGCCCGCGCTTTGCGAAAGCTAAGCGGGCATAGCCGGCGGCCCGCGCAATCAGAAGAGCCGCTGCAACGGCGCAAGCCACGGTGCTTGATAGCGCAAGCGCATGGAGCTGCATTCCAGCTGCGGCACAGCCGCTACACAAGAGCCAAACACCAAGCGAGGTTGCGAAGCTGAACGCGAGCGTCCGCGGCATCGCATCGATCAAGGCAACGAGCCCGACGGAGCGAACATAAGGGACCAGAAGCCATAAGTCCGGACTGATAAGGCGCAGCGGAGAACGCCAGAGCGCCGAGACCGTCGAGCGAACGAGCACGGCCAGGAGAGCGAACACGAGCAACGCTCCCGTTATGTCAAGCAGAATTGCCCCGCCAAACACATAGGCTTCCTCGACACTCGACACCGCAAACATCCAGGCGCTCGCCGTCCACGCCCCAAGCAGCACGAGGAGATATAGGTAGTACAGCTTGTCGATGAGATCGGCCTTGGACCCGATGTCCGCGCCAAACATGTAACCCCAATAAGCGCAGGCACTTCGTATGTGGCGAACCTTGAGCCACACCAACAGCGATATCTCATGCATGAGAGCCCCCATCGCCCACAGCAGTCGCGCAAGGCCCCGCAACTCCACCGGGGCACGGCCCCGCGTCGCGCGTGCCTGGCTCCCCGTCGCAACCGTCAGGCCCCGCGCCGAGCTCGACCGGGCCTGCATCGTGCGCGCCCGGGCCTGAGGCTCCTCCCGCGACCACGCTGTCATGCGCGTCTACTTCACGCAGGCGGCCGTCGCGCAGGTCGTACACCACATCCGGAGCGACGCCAGGTAGTTCGTGATGGCAGCTCAAGAGCACGGCCGCCCCGTCGCGAGCCGACTCTTGCACCAGCTTCCCCAAAAGCACCCGCGCATCGGGGTCAAGCGGCCCCGTTGGCTCATCCATGAGCACGAGCTTCGGCTTCATCATGAGTGCGATGACCAGCGCGAGCTTCTGCCGCATGCCGCGCGAAAACGCAGACGGATAGGCATTGCAGAACTCTGCAATGCCGAACGCTTCCAGCATGCGCTCCGCCCTATCCACCACCTCACGTTCCGCACGGTTTGCCCGCAGTACGAAGTCGATGTGCTCTCGCGCCGTCAGGTCCTCATAAAACGCGGGAACGTCGGCAACGAAAGCAATTTGCCGGCGGATGGAGCGAGACCGCCCCGTAAAACGCTCACCCATCACATCGATCTGGCCGGAGCGCGGGGACATCCATCCCGCCAGGCACTTGAGCAGCGTCGTCTTGCCCGCTCCGTTCGGACCGGTCAGATAACCAATCTCCCCAGCATAGAGGGCTAAATCAACCTGATCCCAAACGCGCTCGGAACCATACCCAAACGAGAGACCGTACGCATCGAGAACCGGGAGCTCGGCGCGTTGGCCATCATCGGCACGTTGACCATAGTCGGCGCGTGGGCCATCACCATGCTCCAAGGCCTCGGACCGGGCGCCCACGCCCTCTGCTTCGGCCGCCTTATCGCCCGCATCGACCACCATATTGGCTCCTCTCGACATCGTTGGCGCGATTATACTCGCCTATCGAGCAAAGAAGCGGATTGTTTGCGTCGCCTCTCCCCGAGCGCAGAGCGAGCGCCCCATCAACCGCAACGGCTCAAAACAGAGCCTCGACCAGGGTGCATTGAGCGTCCCCATCTTAGCCGCGACGGCCTACTTCAACTTGGGCCCGACCCCGCGCGAGCGCGCCACCCATACGAGCGAGCCGCCCATACAAGAACCGGTAAACCATGTACCAGCGAATTCTTTAGCATGCGGCCCGCCCTAACGTGCAGAGCGGGCCGAAACCGAATCAACCTTGAGATGCAACGCGAGGCACAGAGCCCCCAGCCGAGCGCTTCCCTAGCGGATGACCTCCATGCCACCCATATACGGACGCAGCACCTCGGGCACCGTGATGGAACCATCGGCATTCTGGTAGTTTTCCATGATGGCCGCCATCGTACGACCCGTGGGCAGGCCGGACCCGTTCAGCGTATGCACGAAGCGCGTGCCCTTGAAGTTCTCGGGATCGCGATACTTGATGTTCGCGCGACGAGCCTGGAAGTCGCCGCAGTTGGAGCACGACGAAATCTCCTTGTAGCTGTTGTAGCTCGGCAGCCAAACCTCGATATCGTAGGTTTGGCGAGCGGAGAAGCCCAGGTCGCCCGTGCAAAGGCTGATCACACGGTACGGGAGCCCCAGCTGCTGCAAGATGTACTCCGCCTCGGCGGTCATGCTCTCGAGCTCGTCGTCAGACTGCTCGGGCGTCGCAAACTTGACCATCTCCACCTTGGTGAACTGGTGTTGGCGGATGATGCCGCGCGTATCGCGGCCGGCGCTGCCAGCCTCCTCACGGAAGCACGGGGTGCCCGCGGTGTAGCGCAAAGGCAGCTCTTTCGCATCGAGCACCTCGCCGGCATGCAGGTTGGTGAGCGCGACCTCGGCCGTGGGAATGAGGAACTGGTCCTCGCCCGTGTGATAGGCGTCGTCCTCGAACTTGGGCAGCTGGCCCGTGCCGTACATAATCTCGCGGTTCACGATGACGGGCGGAATGAACTCCTTGAACCCGCGCTCGAGGTGCGTATTCAGGAAGAAGTTCTGGAGTGCGCGATCCAGGCGAGCGCCTGCGCCCGCGAGCACCGTGAAGCGCGCGCCCGACAGCTTCGAGCCACGATCGAAATCAAGGATGCCCAGATCGGTACCCAGATCCCAGTGCGGCTTGGCCTCGAAGCCCTCTGCGGCGAAGTCGCGCGGGGTGCCCCAGCGGCGACGCTCGGGGTTCTCGCTCTCATCCTTGCCCACGGGAGTAGCGGGGCAGGGAATGTTGGGCAGGTGCGCCATGAAATCCGCCACTTCGGAATCGAGTGCGCTGCGACGGTTGGCAAGGCCTTCGATCTGCTCGTTCACGCGGCGCACAGCCTCTTTGGCCGCCTCTGCCTCGTCGCGCTTGCCCTCGCGCATGAGCTCGCCGATCTTTTTGGACTCGGCGTTGCGCGTGGCCTGCAGCTGCTCGACCTCGGCGATAACGGAACGACGCTCCTCGTCGAGCGCGAAGAAATGCTCACGGTCCCACGAGGTCTGGCGATTCGCCATCGCGGCATCCACCGCGTCGGGGTTCTCGCGTACGAATTTGATGTCGAGCATGATCCCTCCGGTTTCGTGCGTGCTCTATCGTGCTTCATGCCGTGCGACGCCAGCGCCATGCGTACCGGCTTGGTAAGCATTCGCCTTGAAACGCCCGGCCGTGCTTTGGCAAGTATATACTTATTGAACACCGTTCGTGGCGGGTTCGCGCCCGAAACGAGCGTAAGCACAGCATTCCAACCGATGATGCGAGAGAGCACAGCATGGATACCATCTTTTCGTTCCTGTTCGGTACGCGCGAGGGGCTCGCGGTACTGTTCTTCGGCGGCATCGTAATCGTTGCCATCGTCGCCTTCCTGCTTGAGAAGCGCACGAGCAAGCTCTATGTCGATCGCGGCCCCAAGCAGGATGACGACGACGGTCTGTTCTAGCAGGCAGGACAGCGGCCCGTTCACGTAGAGGAGGCAGCTTGTTCTAGCAGGCCCCGGGCAGTGTCCGAGTAAGTCCATCTCGCGGCACCTCGCGCCCCGCTACGCCCGTCCGCCTGCCGAGCGGCCATCCTGTTCGCAAGCGGCAGGCAACGCGCCCTGGAATCACCAGACTCGATAACGGAAGGTTGGCTGAACTCATGGCTTGGAAACTTCATCCCTCCGACGAGCCTATGATTGACCCGTTCAACGCTCCAGATCCGGTCATGCCAACCGATGAGCCCTCCCTCGAGGCGCCGGATTCGAGCGATGGCTCCGAGCGCCTGCGCAAGCATGAGCTGCAGCGGCGCCTCGAACGGGCGCGTGCGGAGGCATCCCGTGGCCATCGCGCGCCCGAGCACCGGTCCTCCTCGTACACGCCGCCGATCGAATCCTCACAGGGGCCCGTGGACTCCCCGGCGCCCTCATCCGCAACGTCCTCGGCAGCGCAACGGACTGCACCGGATACAGCCGATGAATCCAGCTGGCTCGGCATGCCATCTTCTTCATCGAACCGGAAGCGTCGCTCCAGCCACCGCGATCGCCACGCCTGGCACCGAACCGCAGAGGCCCGTCGAGCCGCCGCGCGCCAAGCCAGCCCGGGTAACCGTGCCCACGCTCGCAGGCTCATGATTTACATCATCGTCATCGTTATCATCCTGAGCGGCGCCATCGGGCCTCTTTTCGTTGCCTGCAGCGCGGTAACCGGGGACTTGTTCGACCAGGTTTTCGATAGCGGCACCGCAAGCGATGCCGACATCTACGACGACTACGGCGACTACGGCGATACCGATTCCCCAGAATACGAGATAACGGGAACGCTCGCGAGCGATGCCGAAGAGTCTGCGACGACGCTTACACAAGAACGGCTGGATTCCGCAATCGCAGGCACCAACGAAGAAACGATCCAAATTGCAGAGGACGCCTTCACGCAAGCGTTCGAAACCTATTCGGGTCTCACGCCCGATGAGGCCGGCATCGATGCGCGCGCGGTAGCAGAGCGGGTGCTTGCAAACCTCTCGTACAACGACCTTATCGCTTACGCCTACACCGAGACCTCTGACGCAGGCTACGATATCGATTGCACGGTCTACTACAGCATCGAAACGCCGCAGATAGACGATATCGCCTACGATCTGCGCTGGAATACCCCGAGCTCCATCTGGGAGACGTATCGCGAGACCGGCACGCTGGACGAGGAGAGCCGAGAAGCCCTCGCCGCCGAGCTGGAGAACATCCTGGCTGACCTGGGGTCTAACCGCACGGAATATTCAACCTACCTCGAGTTCACGGGTACGGCGCAACAAGATGGATCCGGTCTTGAACTTGAACTCGACCAAGATGTTTGGGAGAGCGAAATGGGCTGGATCATCGGCTAACTCAGAAAGGTCATATTGCATGTCGACACTTCGTATCGCTCGCTGCGGACTCTCCATCGCCCTGCTCGCCGTCGCGTCCTCGATAAGCATTCCTCTGGGACCCGTTCCCTTCACCCTGCAGACGCTCGTTCTCGCCATGCTTCCCATCGCGCTCGGCGGCCGCGATGCCGTCGTCACCGTAGCCCTCTACCTCGTACTCGGCTCGCTCGGACTGCCCGTGTTCTCCGGATTTTCGGGCGGCATCGCATCGCTCGTTGGCCCTACAGGCGGCTTCCTCTGGGGGTTCCTCGTTGGAACGGCTTCCGCCGCCCTCATCCTCAGCGTAGAGCGCATGCCTGAGCGGGTACGCGAGGCATTGGCTGTCACGTCGATGTTGCTCATCTCGTATCTACTTGGAACGCTTCAGCTCATGGTGCTCATGGGCCTTGACATCGTCGGGACACTCGCCATTGCTGTCTTGCCGTTCATCGTGCCCGACATTGTAAAGCTCGTCGTTGGCGTGCAGGTAGGCCGCATCGTGCGCCGAGCGACCTCTCGCACACGCAACGCGCAGGCCTAGGCGCCAATGCGCACGGCCCTGCAGCTCTCAAGCCTAGCCCTGACCGATTTCGCTGCTCAGAACGCCTTGCCCCTAGCGCTCCGATACCAATTTTCAACTTTTGGGCACTCGAAGGGGATGCGCCAAACTATCCGGCATTATGAACAGCACAAAACCGCAGGTCACAAACGTCCGCGCTGTTTTTCTACTGCGCCGCAGGCCGTTCTAGTGCCCAAAAGTTGCAAAGTTGATAGCCTGCGGCAAGGAAGTCGCCCCGGCGCCACCGAAGATGGCGCTTCGCAAGCCGGTTTCGACTGGACCTGCCAAGCAGGCACCGCCGTGACCTCAAAGAAGCCGCAGTTCACAGTAGTGACCTGCGGCTTCTGGCGTAACGGTGCAATCATAATCGTTCTTGAGTGGATCGGTGCTTGAAGCACGCTCCGGCACTGCTGCCGTTTTAGTGCCGCGTGCCCCCCTAGTCCTTCTTTACGGGCGCGGGCGGAACGTTGCCGGCATCGTTTGTCTCCGCTGCCGCCACCATCTGCTCGAACATGCTTGCGCTCTCCTTGAAGTTAGAGGGAAGCACCACCGTTGAGCTCTTGCCGGTGCGCGCGAACTCGGTCATCATCTCGGTCCACTGCGTGTACATAAAGAGCAGGTTCGCCTCGTTGTTGGAGACGCCCGTCTCCTGGATGCTCTCGAGCGAATCCTTGATACCCACGGCAATCGCCTTGCGCTGGTTGGCAATGCCCTCGCCGGCCTTCTCCATGGCCTCTGCCTCGGCGCGCGCCTCGGTCACGCGGCGAATGCGATCGGCCTCGGCAAGGTCCTGCGCCGCCGCCTTAGTGCGCTGGGCGGCATTGATCTGGTTCATGGAATCCTCGACCTCGGCGGGCAGCGCGATGCGCGTGATGAGGGTCGAGACGAGCGTGAAGCCATAGGCGGCCATCTGCTCGGAAACCGTGGCATTTACGTCTTGGGCGATGTCATCCTTCTTGGCGAAGACCTCATCGAGCGTATAGACGGGGATCGAGCTGCGCAGGGCATCGGTAATGAAGTCGCGCATCTGGGCGACTGGCTGCTGCAGCATGTAGTAGCTCTTGTAGACGCCGGAATCCGCCGGGCCCGCGCCCATCTCGTAGCTCACGTGGTACTGCGCCGAAACCTCGAGCCCGATGGTGACGTTGTCCTCGGTCTTGGCATCGATATCGAATCCGTTCTTCATGGTGCGCAGGCTTACCGTCGCTGCTTTGCGGTCGATGAAGGGGATCTTCGCATGCAGACCCGAGCCAACGATCTTGTTGAAGCGCCCGAGTCGCTCGATGATAACCGCGTGCTGCTGCTTGACCACGAACAGGGTGTCGGCAAGAAGCACCACAACGATGATGACAATGACGGCAAGACCGATAAAGCCGCCGATGAACTCTCCCAACATAGGCCCCTCCTTGAGCAAGCCGGTTGCATTGCGCCTAGCATATCAGGTTTGTGCGCTACTGCGGGCACAACGCGGTAAAGACTCGGAAATGAAAGCCAAACGGTGCCGGCTCCCTGCGGCGAAGCCGAGCGGCGGCAGGCCCCTGCGGCGAAGCCGGGCGGCGCCGGACCCTGCGGTCAATCCAGATGGCCCCAGCACCCCCGTGCGGAAAGCCGGACGGCGCCGCGCCCTATACTCCGCTAGCCCTCGATAGCGTCAATTGCCTTGATGAACGCCGAGCGCATGCCCGCAGCCTCAAGCGCCGCCACACCCTTGATGGTCGTGCCGCCGGGCGAGCACACGGCGTCCTTCATGGCGCCCGGATGCTGCCCGGTTGCAAGCTGCAGCTTCGCCGTTCCGGCAACCATCTGGCTTACCATCTCATACGCCGTGGCGCGCGGGATGCCGTACTTCACCGCGGCGTCGCCGAGCGCCTCGATGACCATGGCGATGAACGCAGGCGAGCACCCACCGATCGTGCCCGCGATGGAAAGCAGATGGCTATCGACCTCGACCACCGTTCCAAGCGCGCCGAGAAGCTCGTGCACGAGCCATGCCTCCTCGCCCGAAAGCGTCGTCTTGCGTTCGCAGGCAATCACACCCTCGCAGATGGCAACGGGGGTGTTGGGGACGGTCGAGATATGGTGCGTGCCCGGCAGGATGTGCTCGTAGCCCTTACTGTCCCAGCCAGCCGCGACCGAGATGATCGTCTTGTTAGCAAGCGCTCCGGCCAGCTCGGGCAGCACGTCTTCGATGAGGTACGGCTTGATGGCCACGACCACGACGTCAACGGCGCGCACGAGCTCCTCCCCCGACGCACACGCATGCATTCCGCGCGACTCCGTGCGCTCGCAGAGAGCCTCGTAGCGGTTCGCGCACGCATAGAGCCGATCGCCGGGAACAACTCCCGAAGCAATCCAACCATCCGCCATGGCGCTTGCCATGTTGCCGAACCCAATGAAACCGACTTTTACATCATCAGTTGTTGGCATGTTCTTCTCCATATCCCTTGTAGCGCAAAGGGCCTATCCCCCGCCCCCACTGAAACAACTACAAACAACTATACCCGGTGCATTTGCTTCACGAGGCAACGCGCTGGTCGACTTGCCTCGCATTTCTCCCCATTCATCGCATAACGAGCTCCGGGTAGAGCGGGTGACACTCGAGCAGTTCGGCGGTGCGGGCACGAACCTCGGCCAAAGTTGCCTCGTCCTCGGCATGGAAGACTGCGCGCGCGATGAGCTCGCCAATCTCGCGGAACTCCTCAGCCGTGAAGCCGCGCGTGGTAGCAGCAGCCGATCCCACGCGAATGCCGCTCGTTACGAAGGGCGAGCGCGGCTCACCCGGAACGGCGTTCTTGTTGACCGTAAGTCCCACGCTGTCGAGCAGGCGCTCAGCATCCTTGCCGGTAACGCTGGCCGGCGTAAGGTCCACAAGGCACAGGTGGTTATCCGTGCCGCCCGAAACGAGGCGCAGACCACCTGCCACGAGCCCCTCGCCCAGCGCCGCCGCGTTCTCGACCACGTGGTCGATATACGCGTGGAATTCCGGCTGCAGCGCCTCGCCGAACGCGACCGCCTTGCCCGCAATCACGTGCATGAGCGGACCGCCCTGCGTTCCAGGAAACACCGCTTTGTCGATGGCACGCGCAAGCCCGCCATCGTTCGTGAGAATGAGGCCACCGCGCGGCCCGCGCAGCGTCTTATGGGTGGTCGAGGTCACCACGTCCGCATGGGGGAAGGGGCTTGGATGCGCGCCGGCGGCAACGAGGCCTGCAATATGCGCCATATCGACCATGAGCTTGGCGCCCACGCCGTGAGCAATCGCGGCCAACCGCTCAAAATCGATAGTGCGCGGATAGGCCGAGGCGCCACCCACGATGAGCTTCGGTCGCTCAGCGCGCGCCAGGCGCTCGAGGCCTTCGTAGTCGATGGTCTCGGTCGCGGGATCGAGCCCATAGGACAGGAAACGGTAGAGCCGTCCCGAGAAATTCGCCGGCGAGCCATGCGTGAGGTGCCCGCCCTGGTCGAGGCTCATGCCGATAACCGTATCGCCCGGCTCGATAAGCGCCATGTACGCAGCAAGGTTGGCGTTAGCACCAGAGTGAGGCTGCACGTTGGCAAAACTGCAGCTGAACAGCTCGCAAGCGCGTTCGCGGGCAAGGTTCTCAACAATATCGACCTTTTCACAGCCGCCGTAATAGCGCTTACCCGGATAACCCTCGGCATACTTGTTGGTGAGCACGCTACCCACGGCCTCCATGACAGCGGGAGAGACGATGTTCTCGGATGCGATGAGCTCGATGGTGCCCCGCTGACGGCCAAGCTCTTGCGCAAGGGCAGAGAACACCTCGGGGTCGGTCTGGGCGACGTGGTCATAGGTCATGGGCGGGCTCCCCTCGGATAGGTGATGCGATGCCAGCAATGCATCCACCATAGCGCCGCCGCGCGTGCAAGGCGAGCAATATTCGGCCAACGCGCCCACGCAGCCAGAACGCATGAAAAATGCCTGGCCAGCTGTATCACTCTGAGGCCAGCAACGATGCGTTGCCGGCTTCCAGCCGTTTCGCCAACGAGATGACACACGATTATTCGAGCCCTTGGCCAAAATAATACGATTGGTGGTTGCAGAAGCGGACCTGCACCTGAAAAACCGGGGCTCAATGCCCCTCATAGAGATCATCGCCTCCGCAAAACGGCCATGCCGGCGCCCCTTTGCTTCGAGATGCCCCAAAACCTCGCCATCGAAAGGTCGACGCTTACCACCAGTCGTACGTTTTTGGCCATGAGCTCCGTATGAAACGAGCCTTGCGGCAACAACGGTGTCGCACCTCAGCCCAAGCGGCTCGTCGAAGTGCCCGAGGTTGCCGCGAAAGAGGAGGGAGCACGCCTCGCGTGCGGCGACCAACGATTGAGCGGCAAAATCGGGTGCTACGGCGGGCCGCTACCAGTCGCCAATGCGGTGGACTTCCGGCTCGAGCTCCACCCCAAACTGTGCGCGCACCTCATCCTGAATATGCTCGATAAGCGCGGAGACATCGGTTGCCGAGGCGCCCCCCGTGTTTACCACGAAACCGCAATGCTTCTCGGAGACCTGCGCCCCGCCCACGCGCGCGCCGCGCAGGCCCGCGTCCATGATGAGCTTGCCGGCGAAGTACCCCTCGGGTCGCTTGAACGTAGAGCCCGCCGAGGGCATCTCGAGCGGCTGCTTCTCCTCGCGGCGGCGCTGGTAGTCGTCCATGCGTCCGCGAATGGACGCTTCTATATCCGGCATGAGGGCGAACGTTGCCTCGAGCACCACGAGGCCCTCGCTCGCCACGCGGCTCTTACGATAGCCAAATCCAAGTTCATCGCGGGTGAATGTCCTGACCGCACCCTTCTCGCGGCTGCCGTCGGGAAGATCGCGGCCCGGTACGTAGGCCGTGAGCGACTCAATAAGCTCGCCCGTCGTGCCGTCGTAGGCGCCCGCATTCTGGTGGCAGGCGCCGCCGACGCTCGCGGGGATGCCCCAAAGCGGCTCAAGGCCCGAAAGGCCCGCTTCTGCCGCCGCAAGCGCCACATCGCGCAGGAGCGCGCCCGCCTGCGCCACCACGCGCGTGCCCTCGACGCGCACGTTGCTGTAATTCTTGCCGAGCAACACCACCACGCCGCGGATGCCGCGGTCGCTCACGAGCAGGTCGGAGCCGTTGCCCACCACCGTCACGGGAACCCCGGCGATGGCGCACACATTAAGCGCACCAACCACGCCTTCGATGGCCCTCGGTTCAACGACCACATCGGCCGGCCCGCCGATCTTGAACGTCGTATGCGCGCTCATGGGCTCCGCGATGAGCACCGCGTCCTCGCCCGCTGCCGCGCCTAAAGCGCAGATAATATCGTCGCTGACCTCGCTGTACTCGTGCATGTCAACCATCCATCCCACCGGAATCGTTACCCGTAAGTATGCACAATAAATCATTGATCAAGGCGTTTTGCGGATCCAAAAACGGAAATGGCCATGACAAATAATATGTACCTAGATTAGGGTTCTTGAATTCGTAATCTACCAGCAATTGTTTACATTCTGCTATTCTCTGTTGAAGCATCTCCTTTGCTTCCTGATCGTTGTATACAAACGCGTCGTGCGTCAGAGAGCGAAGTGATGTGAAATCTAGATTCCCTAGCACGCCGCTTTGAAATGGGAGGTCCGATATGCTGGCATAGCTGACTTCCAAGGCATCCACACGCAGGCATAACCATTGGCCGTCAATACCGTAACCTGAACTCAATGCGTAATCAAAATAAACAATAAAGGCGCTTATCGAATTAAGCGCTCTCTCCTTAGCTGCATAACGCTCGAAGCTTACTCCTGCCACAACTCCACATAAGAGAAGTGTAAGGATTATCACAACAGGAAGCCGTTTGCTTCGCATAACCCACCTCTCGTCGTTTTGTCGTCAAACCCGATTTAGCGAAATAGTAATTTCAAGTCAATAAGTTCTGCAGGACTTCCCATAACGCCCTATATTACCGAAGGGGTTGCTATGGCAATTCAATGGATAAAAAGGTTCTGCCCCGTTGTCCTCGCTATTGTATCGCTTCTATTTATTCCTAATTACGCCAATGCATTAGAAACCAAGTCGATGACGCTATCGCCAACTGCAGTGTCAATGACCGAAACTCTTCTTACGGACCCCTCTCCAACGGATAAATTCAAAGACAGCACGCTGACGCTTACGATAGTTGGAAAAGAATTCGAATTCTCGGACACCGAAAAAGATGGCCGCAATCTGCCCAATCTATCAGGAGCGTTTAGTCGCTTGAGCTTTGATAACGGAGACACCATTTACTCTGGGGTATCTACATCGCAGAAGGCAAATGCAGATTCAATAGAATTAATTCGTGTAACTGTACGCAACGGCACTGATAACATAGAGCTGGTCATATTCGACACAGCTGATGAAAAGTACTATTTTCTGAATCTGGCGCAGCCTGAAAACCAAGCCGCCCTATATGACTACCTTGCTTCCGAGCCCTCAATACCTACCCTTGAGGGAAAAGACGCTCTAGCCAGCTACAGCGTCAAAGCCCTTACTAACGCCCATTCAAACAATGAGTTGAATTCTCTTAGTTCTGGGAGCAAGGGAGCGTCGTATAATTCCGCTTCATGGGATTGCTCCTCATTCTATCGTTCAGAAGCGGCCCGCGCTTCCACATATAATGGATATAGAGATTTATTGTCTGCACTGCAAACGCAGGGACGGGTCAAGCTGTCCGCTTTCGCCTCGAAAGTAGATACGTCTTTCTTCAAGGGCGGAGGGTGGCACCATGTCAACTCATTTTCGGGAGCACAATACGCCTTCTCCTCGTATAGCTCCTCAAATGGTTCCACAGAGTATTTAACCCAGGTTGCTCTGGTTGACTTCTTCGTTAATAACGACAGCTACGAGGACAAGGTCTATTTCGGCATGCAGGGTCTTTACCATGGCGGCCTTGTCGCAAGTTACGACAAAGACACGGACTATTTGTCGCTACTATTTGCCGATATGGGACTAGCTCTTAATGATTTCCAAATCGGCTATAATGGACTGACGAACAAGGCGGTTGTCGTTCAATCGCTAGCCATTATTGATATTAGAAACAGCTATCAAGTTGACCTTTATAAGGCGATCTCAAACCCCTCTTCCATCGTCAGCGATGTATTCGCTTTCCTACAATTTGAAGGAACTTTAAACAGTACCGAGGGAAGAATATTTGATAGCACATACGAAGCACAAGTAAATCGCTACGGTAACGGAAAGGTTATTAGAGGAATAGCCATTAACGGCAAGGGCGGCTACCTCAATCAAAAAAATCAATACATAATGTTCGACAGCACTATCCAACTATACAATGGAGCTAGCACGACTTGGAAACATGGATTTTCTTACAGCGCGTCCGCAAACATATAGCATCCGGCATACCATATGATTAGTCTCGGGGCCAAGAGGGGCATTCCCTTCTTGGCCCCGACTTATTATGCCTGGATTCATCACAACACGCAGCAATCTCCCAGCTACTCTACATGCTCACGTCATGGGTTCCTGCACGTTCTTGCAAGATATCAACCGCGTATTTTGGCAAAGCCCTTTAACCCCAAAATAAACACAGAGTACTCCGCATTACGCTGGTATAGTAGGCACCGCATAGTTTCAGGGTTGGGTGCAATTCCCTACCGGCGGTAACTGGCGGGTCGGCGCAAGCCGGCCGGACCGCGCGTCTGCATAAGTCAGCGCGCGCCAGGAGCCCGCGACCCGCGTAAGCGGCTGACCTGGTGAGATTCCAGGGCCGACGGTACAGTCCGGATGGAAGAAACGGAGGCGACTGCCATGAGCAGCTCATCCACCACACACGTCAACACCAAGAAGATCGCGCTCGCGGCCCTCTTTACCGCGGCCTCGCTCGTGCTGAGCTTCATCCAGATTCCCATCTTCCCCGCGGCGCCGTGGCTCATGTACGACCCTTCGGGCATCGTCTGCCTCATCGCGTCGCTGGCCTTCGGACCCAAGCTGGGCGCTGCGGTCGCCATCATCTCGTGGCTGCCGCGCGTGTTCCTCGACCCCTTCGGCGCCCCGATGGGCATGGCGTCCACCTGCGCGCTCGTTATTCCCGCGGCGCTCATCTACGCCAAGACCCACACGCGCGCGGGCTCGATCGCGGGGATGATCGTGGGTGCCGTGGTTTCCATCGTAGTCGCCTGCGCGCTGAATCTTGTGGTCACGCCGCTGTACACGGCAGTGAGCGTTGCCGACGTCGTGGCGATGATCCTGCCGATTCTCCTGCCGTTCAACACGCTCAAGATGGTCATCAACGTGGTAGCGGGGCAGATCCTGCTCGCTCCCTGCATGAACGTGCTGTCGGCACAGGGCGAAGGCACGGTCCACGGGCACAGCGCCTAACCGCGAATCCCCGCCATGCACCTGCAGGATCACCCCATCATGAGCGAACGGCAGCCCATCATCCAATTCCGCGACGTCCGCTTCGCCTATCCGGGAGGCGGAGACGAAGCGCTGCGCGGCATCACCCTCGATGTCGCGGCGGGCGAGTACGTCTGCGTCCTCGGCGGCAACGGCTCCGGCAAGTCAACGCTCGCGCAGCTCATCAATGCGCTCCTGGTGCCTACGAGCGGCAGCGTTCGGGTGCTCGGCATCGATGCCGCCACGGAACCGGAGCGCACGTACGAGCTGAGACAGCAGGTGGCGATGGTCTTTCAACATCCCGACGACCAGATGGTGACGAGCATCGTTGCGGATGACGTTGCCTTCGGTCCCGAGAACCTCGGCATACCCCAGCCGCACATCGCCGAGCGCGTCCGCGAGGCGCTTGCGGCGGTCGATATGCTCGACTACGCACAGGCAGATCCCGCCGAGCTATCCGGCGGGCAGTGCCAACGCGTTGCCATTGCGGGCGCGTTGGCCATGCGACCGCGCGTCCTCGTACTCGACGAGCCCGCGGCCATGCTCGACGCCGGCGGGCGGCTCGCGATCCAGGATATCATCCGAAATCTTCGCGACCAGGGCATCGCCATCGTGCACATCACGCATTTCATGGATGATGCGCTCGACGCGGACCGCGTCATCGTCATGGAACGAGGACACATCGAACTCGAAGGTGCACCAGCCGAGGTGTTCGCCCAGCACGAAACGCTCCGCCGGCTAGGACTTGAACTGCCGTTCACCATGCAGCTCGCAGAACGCTTGGCTCCCGCGATACCCCATCTGCCTGCAGCAGCCAATGTCGAAGAGCTCGCCTGCGCGATTTCGTGCGCGGCGCGCGGCACCGTCGGCAGCTCGTTCACGCATTCGGCCCCACATGTCAATCCGGATTCGCCCGAGCGCCCGGCTGCGCCCGTCGGCACAACTTCACCCGTCGGCACAGCTTCGCCCGTCGGCACAGCTTCGCCCGGAGATCCAACGAGGGCGCAGGCTGCGGCAATCGAATTCGACCATGTCTCCTTCTCGTATGCCGACGAACGGCATCCGCACCAGCGCTCCGGCCTGCTCGACCGCCTGGGCATCCGGCTGCGTGCCCGCATGCCGCGAGCCGCCGATACCTTGCGCGACCTCAGCTTCACCGTTCCCGCTGGCAGCCTCACCGCGCTCATCGGACGTACCGGCTCCGGCAAGTCCACCTCGGCGGAGCTCGCCTGCGCGCTCAAGCTCCCCAACACCGGAGCGGTGCGCGTGCGCGGCATCGATACGTCCGACCTTGCGCGCCGCACCGAAGTACGCGCGAGCATCGGCTTCGTGGCGCAGCTGCCTGAACGTCAGCTCTTCGCCGAGACCGTCTTCGACGACGTCGCGTTCGGGCCGCGCAATCTAGGCCTCACCGAAGACGAAGTCACTGCACGCGTGCGAGGCTCACTCGAAGCCGTGGGCCTCTCCCCTACGGACGAGCTACTCGAACGCTCGCCCTTCGCGTTCTCCGGAGGCCAGCAGCGCTGCGTGGCGCTCGCCGGCGTGCTCGCGCTGCAAACGCCCATCATCGTGCTCGACGAACCCATGGCCGGGCTCGATCCGCGGGCGCGTGAGCACATGCGCCGGCTGCTCGCGCGCCTCAAACGCCAGGGAACCACACTACTCGTAATCTCTCACGACATGAACGATGTAGCAGCGCTCGCCGACCACGTTGTCACCCTCGATTCAGGCTCTCTCGTTGCCGAGGGGACGCCGGCAGAGGTGTTCACGGGCAACCGCGACCTCCTTCCGGGCGTACCGGACGCAATCTTGTTGGCAGACGAACTCGCAGGCCACGGCGTCAGCCTGCACCGGGCCCCGCTCACGCTCGAGGACCTCGAAGACGAGATGCTCGCCGGATGCTACACGGTCGAGCCCACGGCGGCGCCGGGCGCGAAGGCGAGCCCCCACACACCCGCCACCGAGCATCGTGCGACACCTATGCCGCCCCTCCCCGCGCACCGCGCGGAGCCCGCACGAGAGCCAAGCCCCATCCATGCGCTCGATCCGCGATTGAAACTCGCCGTCACCGTCATCTACATGGTGAGCTGCCTCATGGTTGCCACGGCGCCGCAGCTCATCCTTGCCGGGTGCTTCGCGATCATCGCCATCGCGCTCTCCCGCACCTCGCCCAGCAAGCTCCTCAGGCAGCTGCGGCCCGTCGTCTTGTTCCTCGTGGTCACATCGCTCTTCAATCTATTCTTCGTGCACACCGGCGGTGTGCTCCTCGTCGCCGGCCCCGTGACCATCCACGCGGGCGGCCTCTCGGCCGCCGTGCTCTACACGCTGCGATTTCTCTTCCTGCTGCTCATGGGCTCGCTACTCATGATCACCACGCCGCCCGTTGCCCTCACCGACGCCGCCGAGCGTCTGCTCGCCCCGCTCGAACGCATCGGCGTGCCCATCAGCCAGGGCATGCTCGTGCTCTCCATCGCGCTGCACTTCGTCCCCACCCTCAGCAGAGATGCGCGCGCCGAGTTTTGAACGTATTGACTGAAGATGCTGGCCGTTTCTCAATTGAAGCTGCTCAAGCTGCT
>OLPF01001226.1_pt1 | contig 22514 bp, 19 predicted proteins | sample 1673121 | NCBI WGS metagenome assembly OLPF01 (sample SAMEA3136756, study PRJEB25190) | human gut metagenome
GGCGCCTGCACCATTTCCGATATGTTCCACCTTGAAGCCATTCGCCTGATTTCCGAGAACTTGCGCGGCGCGGTGCAGAACACCGAAGCCGGCAGAGAGGGCATGGCACTCGGTCAGTACATTGCAGGCATGGGCTTCTCGAATGTCGGCCTCGGCATCGTACACTCCATGGCACACGGCCTCTCCGCTCTGTATGACACCCCGCACGGCGTGGCTTGCGCCATCATTCTGCCGACCGGCCTTGAGTACAACAAGTCCGTTGCAGGCGAGCGTTACCGCGCAGTAGGCAAGGCCATGGGCGTTGAGGGCATTGACGCGATGACCGCCGAAGAGGCTGCCGATGCAACGATTGCGGCTGTGAAGAAGCTGAGTGAAGATGTGGGTATTCCGACAAACCTGAAGGGTATCCTAAAGGAAGAGGACGTACAGTTCCTCGCAGAAAGCGCATTTGCAGATGCTTGCTGCCCGGGCAACCCGCGCGACACCTCCGTTGAGGAGATTGCCGAGCTGTACAGAAGCTTGATATAATCGTTTTTTGCCTAAGGTAACCGAATAAACATAGAGACCCCCGCTTTCGGAGTTTTCCGGGAGCGGGGGTCTTGTGCGTTATGGGGTTATACGGATTTTTTTGCGGGAAGACGCGCAGAGAGCTTTTCGGTGATGCGGCAGAACAGGCGGCGGATATTTTCGATGCCGACGGCTGCAAGCACGCAGAAAAGCGGAACGTTGGTGTACAAATAACGGGCGCGTACTTCAAACAGGAGTTCAAAGACGGTGAGGCCGATCCAAGTGAGCCACAGGATATTTAAGGTTTTTGCGTGCTTATGACTGAAGCTGCTGAACAGACCGGCGGCGCCAAGCAGCAAGATCATGAGCCAAATGAATTGCTCGAAGGTTGTGAAATACAAATAGCGGCTGCCGTCGGGGTAGTAGATGCTGCGGAGGAAGGGAGCGGATTTTGTATTGGGCGGATCAAAAACGGTTTGAAGGAAATTTCCCTCCTTTCCCCATGCGAATGTGCCGTCATTATAGAGCGTGAGCATTTTTTGCGCGAGCTGTTTGAGCGTGCCGAAAAAGCCCATTTCCTGTAAACGCTGTTTGCCGACGGCGATATTTGCCTGCGTGCGCTCGGAAGCGGTGACAAAAGAACGGGAATAGCGAACGTCTTCGGCGGAATAGACACCTTCTTTTTCCGGGTTAAGACCCATCATCCAGAAATGTGCAATGCCGAAGCTTTGCTCGTTATCAAGCTGAATGTGATAGTGGGAACACAGAAAACCTGTACCGGCTTTAACGGCGAAAAAGGTGATGGCGACTGTCAAAAGTGAGAGCAGAAGCGGTTTTAACAGGTGCTTTTCGGACAGTGCGTAAATACCTTCAATCAAAAAAACGGCGATAAGCAAAATAAAACACTGCGGCTTGATAAAATACCCGAGTGTGCCGATGATGGCGGAAAGCACATAGGAGAGCCATTTGTGTTTTGCCGGACGGATGAATACATAGAGTGTAAGGATAGGGAAAATCAGCCCTAAAGCGTCTGTGTAGCAGATGACGTTCCACGGGGAAAGCCCAAAGCTGAGTACCGCGAGAAAAAAGCCGAAAAAAGCGTATAGCTTTCGTGTGAGCTGCGCGGCGGTTTTATAAACGAGCAGACAGGAAAGCGTATTGAGTGCGCAGTTGACGGTGATGACGCACAAAGCCTGCTGTGTATCGGAGAAAATGCTGAAATATTTATTCAGCTTGAAGACGAACAGCTCGAAGAAAAAGTACAGCAGATTATTGGGATAGTTGGAAAAATAGCGGATATCGATCGACTGCTTGTGCATCAGATTGCGGGCGTTTTCTGTAAGGAGGCCCGCGTCCCAACCGGTTTCGAAATAAATGTTATAAGAAATATAGAGCTGTGCGGAAAATAAAAGCAGACACAGACAGTATATGAGCACATCGAACGATACGGTCGGCCGATGCCACGAAAGCTTGACCTGTTGCAGGCGGTCGAGGGACAGAAACAGCACAAGAAGGGCGATGCCGAACAGAAGCAGAGCGATATTTGAGAGCAGAAATGTCTGCTTTTTGGCGTATGTACATTGCGTAAAAAACAGGAGCAATACAAAAACGCAGCCGAAAACGGAGCCGAGGAAAAATTTGGAAGCTCCGAAAGCGAATTTTTTCATAAAATGTACCTCTTAAACTCAACATGCCGTGAGCAGCGGGAAAAGAAATCCCGAACTGCTGAGACAATTCGGGATCCGGTTTGGTTAGCGTATCAGTGTTCGTCCAAGACTTTTTCTTCCGGTTCGGCTTTGAGATGGGTTTCGATGAGGAAACGGGGGCGCTGCTTGACTTCGCTGTAAATTTTGCCGATGTAGCCGCCGACGACGCCGAGGCAGAGCATTTGCAGGCCGCCGAGCAGCCAGATGGACGCGACGATGGCTGTCCAGCCCGCGACGGTGACGCCGCACAGGTGCGAGATGAGCGCGTACAGGAGGCCGAAGATGCTGAGGACGGAGATGAGAATGCCGAGGTTGGAGATGAGCTTTAAGGGCTTTACGCTGAACGACGTGATGCCGTCGAGCGCGAAGGAGATCATCTTTTTTAAGGGGTATTTGGATTCGCCCGCGAAACGCTCGGCGCGGTCGTAATAGACATAGTCGCTTTTAAAGCCGATGAGCGGCACGATGCCGCGCAGAAACAGGTTGACTTCCTTATACTCGGAAAGGCCCTCGAGTGCGCGACGGCTCATCAGACGGTAATCGGCATGATTGAAGACGACGTCTACGCCGAGAATCTTCATGAATTTATAAAAGCCTTCTGCGGTGGTGCGCTTGAAGAATGTATCGGTCTCGCGCTTGTTGCGCACGCCGTAGACGACGTCGCAGCCCTCCATATATTTTTCGACGAAGCGGTCGATGACGTTAATGTCATCCTGCAGGTCGGCATCCATGCTGATGGCGCAGTCGCACAGCGGCATGGCGGTCATGAGGCCGGCGAGCAGGGCGTTTTGATGGCCGCGGTTGTGCGCGAGCTTTACGCCGTCCACATAGGGAATCGCTTCAGCATATTCGGAGATGATCGCCCAGGTTTTATCCTTGCTGCCGTCATCGACATAGAGAATGCGGCTTTCGGGATCGACCTGCTCGGTGCGGATCATGGTGTGCATTTTTTCGGTCAGACGCTTGGTGGTCTCCGGCAGCACGGCTTCCTCGTTGTAGCAAGGAATGACGAGGTACAAGACCGGAATATTACGTTCAGTCGTCATTATCAAAACCTTCTTTCTTTTCCAAAGCGCGGTCGGTTTGACTGCGCGGTTTTATGTGAATAATCCCGCTGTTTTCAAAATGCGCGCCGTGCTTTTTTGCATAGTGGGAGAGCGGGCGCAACACCATATTGTGGCGGGCGAGCGGTACGGGGACTTCTTTGAAGATCGTGCGCATGAGTACCATATAAAGTGCGAACAGAAGCACGCACACGACGGTGATTGCCATGCCGAGGAACAGGCCGGGCGTGCGGTATTTGAACTCGATCTTGACATTGGTGCCGGCGTTGACGCGGATGGCCATGAAGCCGACGTTCACCTTTTCGATATCGACCTTTTCGCCGTTGACGTAGGCCGACCAGCCGTTTTCATACGGGATGCTGAAGAACACGGGGACGTCGCGGCTTGCTGTGATGGTGGCGTTAAAGCCGGTATTTGTATATTCAAAGGTATCGCAGGTGAGCTTTGCGCGGTTTTCGCAATCTGTTTTGTAGGTTTCCTTGGTGTAGGAGAGTTCGCTTGTATCGAGCGGAGAAAGCATATCGCCCCATTTTGAAACCTGCTTATCGGTGAGGACGATGCCCTTGAGCATCAAAAGCTCGCGGTAGCTTTCGCTTGTGTTTTCGTAGTCCTTTTCGGTGACGTAGCTGTCGTAGGTGAAGCCCATGGGAATGTAATGGTCGTTTTCCCAAATGTCAAAGCCGTTTGTGTTGCCGTAGTACATCCAGCCCGGCATGGCGGGGTCGGCGTAGTCTTCGCCGGCGAAATACTCGGTATCGTGATCGTCGTCAAAAAGATACTTGACGCTTGTCAGTCCGCGCAGGCCGTAGTGAGTGGTATCCGGGCGGGAAGCGACATCGCGCTGCACGCCGATGGAATCGTAGAACTCCATGAGCGAGCCGGGGACGATGCTGTGGAACGCCTGAATGGACTGTACCTCCCAGAACATGGCGGAGTTATCGAGGCTTTCGTAGAAATCCGTACGGACGTTGTCGTCGCGCAGATCGTCTATGGCGACATCCGCGCCGCCGTTTAAGGCGTAGGGGATGATGTGGTCATAGGTGTAATCCGACTGTGTTTTGCCGAGCGCGATGAAGAAAACAGAATACAGCACGATGGTGATGCTGAGGCAGACGGACGCAGCGCGGTAGAACGGGCGGGAGCCGCGGTTATAAAATGCAAGAACAAAGCCGACAAGTGCAAGTGAGAGGAGCGCAATGGCGGCGTATGTCCAGAAGCGCGTGGGGTATTTTTCGAGGCCGAATGTGACATCGGTAATCTCGCCGTCCGTTTTGGTGAGTGTGGGCATGAGGCCGATGACGAGCGTCATGGCGAGCGTGATAAGCGTTGTCCACTTCAAGGAGCGGCGCCAATCAACACGCGGGTTTTCGAGCGCCATCATGGTGGCGGCGGCCATCATGAGCGTGAGCATATAGAACCAGCGTGCGTAATACGACGCGTTCATGAGCTGGAACAAAGCGTTGAGGCCGGGAATAAACGCCATGAAGAGCAGAACGCAGAGCATCTTTTTCAGCCAGTGGCGGCGCTTCAGCTGCATCCAGCCGATGACGCCGGCCATGCTGAACATGGGCAGCCATGCGCCGAGGGACGCCCATTTGGATTCGGAATCCGGGGTGAAGTTCGGGCGTGCGGGAAGATCCGGCGGGAAGAAGAGACACTGCAAAATGTGAATGTAGCGCTGGTTGCGGTCATAAAGCAGGGCGCTCCAGCCGCTGATGGGATTGGAAACGCGGTAGTTTTGAATGATGCACAAAACGCTTGGCACAAGCAGAATGCACGCGATGCCGAGGCCGAGCACGGCTTCGAGCGCGAGCAGGAGGAAATCTTTGACCGTGATGTGCCAGCTGCCGGAGAGCAGACGCACAAAGAAGTAGATGACCGTGAATGTCACCATGCCGACGAAGAAATAATAATTCACGATGCACGCGGCGGCGACCATGAGCGCAAAAATGCCGCGGCGCTTTGTGTACATGTATTCATCGAGCGCGGCTAAGAGCAAAGGGAACACGATGATGGCTTCGTGGAAATGATTGAAGAAAATATTGTAGATGGAGTAGCCCGAGAAAGCGTATAAGAGAGACGCTAAGAGCGCCGTGTTGGGGTTCTTTGCATAGCGGTGCAGATAGATATAGCCAGAGAGGGAGGCGCAGCCGAACTTTAAGATGAACAGCGGGCCCATGAGGTATTGCAGCCACTCGCCCGGGAACGGAATGGTGAGCCAGAAAAACGGGCTGCCGAGCAGGTAGAACGAATAGGAACCGATGAAATTGACGCCGAGATCTGTTAAATGATTCCAGCCGATGTTGCCGGAACGAATGGCATCGTGCGCGATGCGGTAGAACGGCACCTGCTGCACATTGAAATCGCCGTAGAACAGAAAGCGGCCGCCGTCTACGATCATGAACGGCACAAAGATGACAAAGGCCAGAGCGAGGCCGAAAAGGAAGGAGAAGAGGAAATAATTGCCGCGCGGCTTTTGCTGGATGCGACCATCGCGCACATAAGATTTTGAGGTATCCAAGTGAATGTCCTCCTGTATGTGAATTTAGAATGAGGTTTCTTGTAAGCGTGGTTAAAAGTTTTTGATCGACCTTTTTTCAAATGAAGGTCAAACCGAACCTACGGTTCGGTCGTGGGGTCTCGGGGTGAAGCCCAGAGTCGTCGTCCGCAGACGACGAAAACTTTTTTGTCTCCCAAAAATCAGGACTGGGAGAAACCAATGCTTCGCATTGCTATCAAACAGTCCGGTGGACTGTTTTTGCGCGGGAGACCCAATTAGGGGGTCTCCCGAAAGGCGTGTAACGCCTTTTTAAAAGAGAGATTCCCCGCATCTATATTTAAGCCCAGTATAACACAAATAAAGGGTAGATTAAAGGCAAATTCTAATTTTTAAGGAATTTTTATTGAAATGTGCGGGGCAGTTCGGTATTATAATATAAGTAAAATTAAAAATACAGAAAAATCAGAAGGATATAAAAATGAAAATCGGAAATCTGACTTTGAACGGTGTGGCGGCGCTGGCTCCGATGGCGGGCGCGACCGATCGGCCGTTCCGCGAGCTTTGCTGCTCGTTCGGCGCAGCGTACTGCGTGACGGAAATGGTCTCGACGAGAGCGCTGCAGTATAACTATAAAAAAACGCAGGAGCTTATCACGCTCGGCGAAAAGGAACACCCCGTCGCGATCCAGATGTTCGGCGACGACCCGCTCATCTTTGCATCTGCCGCAAAGCGCGCCGCAGCGGCCGGACCGGACGTTATTGATATCAATATGGGTTGCCCTGTGCCGAAAATTGCGGGCAATAACTGCGGCAGCGCCCTAATGAAAAAGCCGCCGCTGTGTGGGGACATTGTCCGTGCCGTGAAAAATGCGGTCGACCTGCCCGTGACGGTGAAGATTCGTAAAGGCTGGGACGAAAACAGCGTGAACGCGGTGGAGGTCGCAAAATATTGCGAAGATGCGGGCGTGGACGCCATTTGCGTGCACGGCAGAACGCGCACACAGATGTATGAGCCGCCGGCGGACTGGGATATTATCCGTCAGGTGAAGGAAGCCGTAAAGGTGCCCGTCATCGGCAACGGCGACGTAAAATGCGTGCAGGACGCCGTGCGCATGATGAACGAGACCGGGTGCGACATGGTGATGATCGGGCGCGGGGCGCTCGGCAATCCATGGATCTTCAGGGAGATCAACGGCTATTTCAGCAGCGGTCTGCGCATTATGCCGCCGCCGACGCTTGCGGAGCGCATTGTGGTCATTAAAAAGCATATGGATGCGCTGTGCGCCGCAAAGGGAGAGGGGCGCGGCATGCGCGAAGCGAGAAAGCATGTGGCGTGGTACATGCACGGTCTGCGCGGTGCGGCGGAATTCCGGCGCATGGCGGGCGAGCTGGAAACGCTCAGCGACCTCGATAAATTGCTCGAGAAAGTGTATATAGAAAACAAAGACGTGTCTTTTGACCCGTGACGGAAAGGAAGATCAGCGTGAAGCTTTTAGTACTGGACGGCAACAGCATTTTAAACCGCGCGTTTTACGGCATTAAGCTGCTGACAACGAAAAGCGGCGAGTTTACAAACGGTATTGTCGGATTTTTGAATATTCTGGAAAAAGTGAAGGACGAAACGGAGCCGGACGCGGTGGCCATCGCATTCGATATGAAAGCGCCGACATTCCGCCACAAGGCCTATGCGGGTTATAAGGCGCAGCGCAAGGGCATGCCGCCGGAGCTTGCGGCGCAGATGCCGGTCTTAAAGGAGCTGCTCGGCGACCTCGGCTATAAAATCGTGACGTGCGAGGGCTGGGAAGCAGACGATATTCTCGGCACGTTTGCGGAAACGTGTGAAAACACGGACAATACGTGCATGATTGCGACCGGCGACCGGGACAGCCTGCAGCTTGTCTCGCCAAAAACGACGGTGCGCCTTGCAACGACGAAATTCGGTCAGTCTGCCGTGACGCTATGTGATGAGGCGTATATCAAAGAGACGTACGGCGTGGAACCGAAGCAGCTTATCGACATCAAGGCCATTCAGGGCGATACCTCGGATAATATTCCGGGCGTTGCGGGCATCGGCGAAAAGGGTGCGGGCGAGCTGATCCGCAAGTTCGGCTCTTTGCAGTATATTTACGACAATTTAGATGAGCTGGACATCAAGCCCGGTATGAGAACGAAGCTGATCAATTCCAAAGACAACGCGTTTTTGAGCTACGACCTCGGCACCATCCGCCGCAATGCGCCGATCGATACGGAGCTTGCGCATTATATTCCCGGCGAGGGCGACCCCGCAGCCGCGGCGCAGATCATGACGCGTTTAGAGCTCTTTAAGCTGATGGAACGCCTGCACCTGACTCCCGGCGCGGCGCCGACGGCGAACAGCGCACAGGCCGAAGAAGCGGCTTTGCTGCCCGTGAAGAATTATAAAAACGGCGCAGCGGTGCTCGGCCAGTGTGAGGACGAGGGGGCGGCGTACTTTGTGCCGGTGTTTGAAAACGACGAATTAAAGCAGCTTGTGTTTAACGGTAAGTTCGACGCGGGCAAGCCGGCGATTGCGGTCGTGGATGCGGACGACGCGTTTTTGAAGGCATTCCTCGGCAGTAAGGTGACGAAAAAATACACGTTTGCGCTGAAAAAGCTGCACCGCACGGCGCTGCATTTGAGGACTTCCCTTGAAAACGCCGTGATGGACACGGCGCTTGCGGCGTATCTTTTGAACCCCTCGGGCTCCGATTACGGTGTGCTGCGTTTGGCGGCGGAATACGGCATTGCCGTACCCGCATATGAGGACGCGAACGTGCAGGCGGCGGCTGTGCTGCCCGCTGTTTGTGCGGCGCTGCAAAAGGGCATCGACGAAAACGGCCAGCACGAATTATTGGAGAACATTGAAATTCCGCTTGCTTTGGTTTTGGGCGAGATGGAGGAAAGCGGCTTCCTTGTTGACCGCGAGGCCATAAAAACCTACGGCGAGGTGCTTTCTGAGCAGGTGGACGCGCTGCAGAAAGAAATCTATGAAGACGTGGGGTATGAATTCAACATCAACTCCCCGGTGCAGCTGGGCGAAGCGCTGTTCGTAAAGCTCGGACTGCCGCACGGAAAAAAGACGAAAAAGGGATACTCCACAAACGCAGATGTGCTGGAGGGCCTGCGCGGCGTGCATCCGGCAGTTGATAAGGTTTTGCGCTACCGCACGCTGACGAAGCTGCGTTCCACGTACTGCGAGGGCTTGCTGAAAGCCATCACGGCGGACGGGCGCATTCACTCGAGCTTCAACCAGACCGAAACGCGCACGGGGCGTATTTCCTCGACTGAGCCGAATTTGCAGAACATCCCGGTGCGCACGCCGCTTGGGCGTGAATTCCGCCGGTTCTTCATCGCAAAAGAGGGAAATGTGCTTGTGGACGCCGACTATTCGCAAATTGAACTGCGCGTATTGGCGCACGTGGCAAACGACACGCAGATGCAGGAGGACTTCCGTCTTGGGCGCGACATCCACACCATGACGGCGGCGCGTGTGTTCGATATGCCCGAAGACCTTGTGACCCCGCAGATGCGCAGCCGCGCGAAAGCGGTCAATTTCGGCATTGTGTACGGCATCGGTGCGTTCTCGCTTTCAAAGGACATCGGTGTTTCCCGCCGTGAGGCCGAGGACTACATTCACGATTACCTGCGCAATTATAAGGGCGTTGCAGACTATATGGAGCGCGTGGTGGAGGAAGCGAAGAAAAACGGCTATGTGGAGACACTGTTCGGCCGCAGACGCTATCTGCCGGAGCTTGCAAGCTCCAATTTCAATATGCGTGCGTTCGGTGAACGTGTGGCGCGCAACATGCCGATTCAGGGCACGGCGGCGGACATCATCAAGATTGCGATGGTGCATGTGCGCAACCGTTTGAAAGCCGAAAAGCTCGATGCAAAGCTGATTTTGCAGGTGCATGACGAACTCATTGTGGAGTGCCCGGAAGCGGAAAGCGACACGGTGAAGAAAATTCTGGAAGAAGAAATGGCAAACGCGGTGCAGCTGAGCGTGCCGATGCTGGCAGAGGCCGGAAGCGGTAAGAGCTGGTATCAGGCGAAGGGCTAAGGGTTTATGATGATATTTTGCTGTCCCGCATGCGGCAGCGCGTTGGAAAGAGAAGACCGCGCGCTGCGCTGCGCAAACGGACATTCTTATGATATTGCGCGCCAGGGGTATGTGCATCTTCTGCCCGTAAAGCAGATGCACGCGAAGATTCCCGGCGACACAAAGCAGATGGTGGACGCGCGCCGCGTGTTTTTGAGCGGCGGCTACTACGATGCGTTCCGTGACAAACTGGCGGAGCTGACGGACAAATATCTGCCCGAGAACGGCGTTATTTTGGACGCAGGCTGCGGCGAGGGCTTTTACACTTCGGCTTTATATGAAAAAGCCAAAGCGAAAAACGGTTCGGTTTCCGGCGTGGACATCTCGAAATTCGCGGTGAAAGCGGCTGCGGGCAAATATAAGGGCATCGATTTCGCGGTGGCGAGTTTATTTCACCTGCCGTGTGCGGAAAACAGTGTAGATGTGCTGACGGACGTTTTTGCGCCTATTGTGCCGGAGGAGTTTTTTAGGGTGCTAAAGCCGGGCGGCGTAATGATCCTTGCGGTGCCGGGTGCGCGGCATCTGTACGGCATGAAAGAGGTTTTATACAAAGAGCCGTATGAGAACGAAGAGCACGACACGGCCTACGACGGGTTTGAATACCTCGGCCGTGCGTGTGTGCAAAAGTTTATCACGGTGAACGGGAAGGAGAACATTGAAGCGCTGTTCTCCATGACGCCGTACTACTGGAAGACGGACGTAGAGGGCGGAGAGCGTCTGCGCGCGCTCGATGTGCTCGGGACCGAGATTAAATTTGACTTTCTGGTTTACAGGAAGAAGTAGGCGGGTGCGCCTTTCAGCAGCTTTGTGCGGCACAATGTTGTTTATTATTGTTGTTTTGTTGTCATTCATTGAAAATTAAAGAATACTTAGTAGAATTCTCTCCCGAACTGTGCTATGATAGGTAGCGGTCGTTCGGGAGCGTTTTCATTTTGGAAGACGAAATACGACCGATTATAGAAGTATTCGAGGTTTATAATCAAAGATGAAAATTTTGTTTATCTGCACCGGCAACACATGCAGAAGCCCAATGGCGGAGGGCATTTTCCGCCGCGAAATGGAGCAGCGCGGCTTTGAGAACATCATGTGCCAAAGCGCCGGTCTTTCCGCGCTCGATGGGCAGCACCCCAGCGAAAATGCGGTGCTGGCCTGCAAGGAGATCGGCGTGGACATCAGCGGTCACATTGCGCGCCGCTTTACGCCGGAAGAAATCGATGTGTGGGACGTTTATTTCACGATGTCGAAAACCCACGCGTACATTTTGATGCAGGCGGGTGTGCCGGCGGAGAAAATTTACGTGCCGCATTACATTGACGATCCCTACGGCGGGGACCTAAATACCTACCGCAAGTGCCGCGACAAGATCTGCGAGGAATTGCAGACGTTTGAGCAGCATCTCGGTTTTTAAGGAGCGTTTATGCAGATTGTTTCGATGACGGCGGAGCACGTTTCGCGCCTTGCGGAGCTTGAAAAGCTTTGCTTTTCGGAACCGTGGAGCGAAAAAAGCCTGACGGAGGAGATTGATAATCCTGCCGCGTGCTTTTTGGTGGCGATGCAGCAAGATAAGGTGCTCGGCTACGGCGGCATGCACACGGTGCTCGGCGAAAGCTATGTGGACAACATTGCGGTGTTCCCGGAGTTTCGCGGCCATGGTGTGGGCAGAACGCTCATGGCGGCGCTGATCGAAAAAGCGCGGGAAAACGGCGGCGTTTTCATCACGCTGGAGGTGCGGACATCAAACCTGCCGGCCATTGCGATGTACCGTTCGCTCGGCTTTACGGAAGCGGGCGTGCGCCGCAATTTTTATACAGAACCAAGAGAGGATGCGCTGATTTTTACGCTCTCCTTCTGAATTTTTAGCTATACTTAGCTATACGGGGGTAAAAAGTATGCTTTTCGGAAAAATCAAGGCGCTTGTCGAATACGGCGTGCGCACGGGGCTCATCGAAGCGGAAGACACGATTTACACGCGCAACCGTTTATTGGAGGCGCTTTGTGAAGAGGATTACGCGGATGAGGAAGCGGAGCAGAGCGAAAACCTGGCACTTTTGCTGGACGGCCTTTGCGACGAAGCCGTAAAGCGCGGCATCATCGAGGACGGTGCGACGTCCCGCGATTTATTTGACACGAAACTGATGGGCCTTTTGACACCGCGCCCGTCTGATGTGAACCGCACATTTCGCGCACTTTACAAGGAATCCCCGGAAAAGGCGACGGACTGGTTCTATAAGCTTTGCGGCGACTGCAATTATATCCGCCGCGACCGTGTGGCGCGCGATTTAAAGTGGGTGTATAACGACCCGCGTTTCGGTGCGATTGATATTACCATCAACCTTTCAAAGCCGGAAAAAGATCCGAAGGCCATTGCTGCGGCAAAGAAAATGAAGGTTTCCGGTTATCCTGCCTGTATGCTGTGCAAGGAGAATATCGGTTATGCGGGCCGCATGAACCACCCGGCAAGACAGAACCACCGCGCAATCCCGATCACGGTGAACCATGCGGATTGGTTTTTGCAGTATTCTCCGTATGTGTACTACAATGAGCACTGCATTGTGTTCTGCGGCGAGCATGTGCCGATGCAGATTGACAAGAGCACGTTCCGCAAGCTGTTTGATTTTGTGGAGCAGTTTCCGCACTATTTCCTCGGTTCTAATGCCGATTTGCCCATCGTTGGCGGTTCCATTTTGACACACGACCACTATCAGGGCGGCCACTATACGTTCGCGATGGCGCGCGCGAACATGGAGGAGCACTGCACGCTGCACGGCTTTGAAGATGTGGAAGCGGGCATTTTGAACTGGCCGGTATCTGTTTTGCGTTTGCGCCATAAAAACCCGGAGCGCCTGATTGACGCGGCCGACCACGTATTGAAAGCGTGGAGAAGCTACACGGACGAGGACGCGTTCATTTTTGCGGAGACGGACAGCGAGCCGCACAACACCATCACGCCGATTGCGCGCTGTGTGGACGGCGTATACGAGCTCGACCTCGCGCTGCGCAACAACATCACGACGGAAAAGTATCCGCTCGGCGTATACCACCCGCACGACGAATATCATCACATCAAGAAAGAGAACATCGGCCTCATTGAAGTTATGGGTCTCGCGGTTTTGCCGTCCAGACTGAAAGACGAGCTGAAGACCCTGAAAGATGTGATGCTGAAAAACGGCGACGTTTCAAGCGTGGAGAGCATTGCAAAGCACGCGGAGTGGGCAGCGCAGGTGAAGCGCGACCACCCGGAAATGAACGAAGCGAATGCCGAGCACATCTTGCAGCAGGAAGTGGGAAAGGTGTTTGTAAAGGTGCTGGAGAACGCAGGCGTCTACAAATGCACGGCAGAGGGCAGAAAAGCGTTCAGAACGTTTGTAGAAAGCGTACGCTGAATCGAAAATAATACGATAAAATAAGGAATCCACCGTATGTGTGAAAGCGATACGGTGGGTTCCTTTTAATTCGTGATGAAACAGCTTCAAATTTCTTTGCCGCAGTATGGCAGATTGCGTTTACGTGTTCTTTACCGTGTCTTTCAGCGGTTCGCTTTTCGTGCCGTCTTCGTTGACCTTCTGCATGTTCGGGTAGACGAGCGCGAGGTAGTTGTCATCCAAGTGCTTATCGAGAAACATTTGGAACGAGCTTGTGGCGGGGATGCCCTCGGCGCGCTCGTTGGCGCGGGTCAGCGCGGCGCAGGAGATGAACCCGTCAAACAGCATGAACGCAACGAGCAAAATGGTGAGGATAGCGCCCGGGCGCTTCGGGATTTTTTCAATCATGCGCGACATGGCGGGGTAAATTTCTTTGATCCAGATAAGGCCGAGCGTGCCCCAGATGAGCGCGAACATCAAGTTTGTGCGGCCGTCAATGTTGAACGGCGTGCCGCTGTAATCCCACGAAACGGTGCCGAACAGCATCTCCTGTCCCCAACTGCACAGATACTCGAACGCCGCACCGATGATGCCGCTGGCAACAAAAATGACGATGTCGTCCTGCTTGTAGAGCTTATACAGGCACAGCGTGATGATGGCTGCGCCGCCGCCGTAAATGGGCTGGAATGGGCCATACACAAGGCCTACACGCAACTCAATCTGGTGCGCGATGAAGAACGCCCAGCATTCTTCAAGCACAAAACCGGCAAGGCAGCCGATGAAGAAGATCCAGAAGAGTTTTGTGAAGTTCATGCCGAACGCAAACGGGCGGTCTTCCGGGTTTTCGAATGTAGCTTCATATTCATAGCGATTGCGCTTCCAGCGTTCGGCGGAGCGCTTTTTGCGCTCTTCCGTCGTGATGCGGTACGCTTTTAATTCCTTTTCGTACTGCTCGTTCGTCATATCCGGCGAGGCGCTCATGAAGCGGCGCTTTAAGAAGTTCGATTTGTTGAGGAGTGCCGTGTAGTTTTCGTCGGCGGTCTTCTGTGCTTCCTGAAGCTTCTTTTGCAGGTCGAGGTCATCGATGGCCTCCGCTGCGCCGATGGCGCCGCCGGTGACGGCATTGCCGAGGGCGTTTCTCGCCTCGCGCACGCGGTCTCCGAGTTCGGATAAGCGTTTAAACTGGTGATTCAAGCGCTGCACGGTGATGGACGTGATGATGATGTCGAGCAGCATGATGCCGAGGACGGCATAGAGGATGACCCAGCCGACGGTGCGGTTGACGTAGTGCAGAAGTGACGTGAGTACCGGCACGATGAACACCACAATGAACGAGAAGCACACGCCGCGCACGGTGGCGACGGGTACGGAAACGTAGCCCTTGATATTCCACTTGAATTTGGAGTAATCACGCAGGCGGATGTGCGTTGTTTTGCGCAGCAGCCACGCGAACGTGAATTCCACAAGGAAGCTTGATATCAGGCAGAAAAACAGCGTGGCAACAAACGACGTCTGCCAATGCAGCGCCGTCAATGCCGCCCACGGCAGCGCAATCATCAGGCCGTACTGCGGGCAGTACGGGCCGTTCAGCATGCCGGGGTTTTTGAATTTTCGGTATACCATGCCGATGTACCCCACCTCTGCGACCCAGCCGCAGAAGGAAGCAAGCACAAAGTACCATAGAAAAAGCCAGATCTTATATGCCATGCGTGCATCTCCTTAAACCATCGAGCGTCCTATGTATATCTCGGAAAAGTATAAAACAGTATAGCATATTTCACGGTTTTCAACAATACTTCTGCAAGAAAAAACTGTCGGAAACCGCAGCAATATCGGAAATTTTGAGGGGAAGACAAACGGCTCCTACCACGAAAACCTGCCCGTACTGCCTGATGGATGACGTGAAGATCGGCGCGACGAAATGCCCGCACTGCGCATCCGTGCTTCCGCCGGAAGACGAAGAGGAAAAGAAGGACGCATAATATCTCGCTTATACATACGCGGCTCCACGGTGCTTTCATGCGCCGGGAGCCGTTTTTCTTTTTATTGTCCGAAGGACTATAGCATTCGCCGACAGGCGAATATAATTAAGGCGCACTTTCGGAGAGGAAGTACGCCTTGAAAATATGTATTCTTATGTCTTACTTAAAGCAAAATTACCAGCCGAGGCCCTTGAGGTAATCGCGGCTCATCTTCACGGCTTCGAGAGCGGGGGTGTCATAAGACTGATCCTGCTCGACAACGACCCACTTGGAGCCGGCTTCCAGTGCTGCATCGAGCACCGGCGGAATGTTCTGCATGCCGTGGCCGACCGGACGGAACTCGAACTTGCCGGTTTCTTTCTTCTTCTCGGTCTCAATGCCGATGAGCTCGTACATGTTGGCCGGCTTACCTTCCTTGTAGAAGTCCTTGAGGTGGACGACCGGTGCGCGGCCGGCGTACTTCTTGATATAATCGACCGGCTCTTCGCCGGCGACCTTGACCCAGCAGATATCAAGCTCGGTCTGGAGCAGGTCGGCGGGAATCTCGGTATAGATATAATCGAGTGCATACTGACCGTTCGGCATCTTTACAAACTCGAAATCGTGGTTGTGGTAAAGCAGCGTGATGCCGACTTTCTTGCAGGCTTCGCCGATCTTCTTGAAGGTCTCAATGTTCTTGAGGAACTTCTCGGTGCCCGGACGATCTTCTTCCATCAGATACGGGATGGCAATGTACTGCATGCCGATCTCCTTGTACTGTGCGACCGTGCCTTCGATGTCGGCTTCGAGCTCCTGGAACGGAACGTGTGCGGAAAGCGGAACGAGGCCCACTTCTTCCAAAATCGCCTTGACTTCCGCCGGCTTCATGCCATAAAGGCCTGCAAGCTCAACGCCGTCATAGCCCATGTCCTTGATTTTCTGCATGGTGCCCTTAAAATCGCGCTCAGCGTCATCGCGGACAGAATAAACCTGTACCGCTACGGGTAAAGTTTTCATGGTGAACTCCTCCTGTGGTTTTGAAATCTGATTCAATTATACAAGAGTATTTGCAAAAAATCAATGGAATTTTCGTAAAAATCCGAGTTTTAATTGGTTATTATCGCCCTCTTTTTCCATTTCGGTGGCGGGATCGGCAAATTCCTTCAGGCGTGCCGCATAGGCTTCTTCAAGCGCATTTTCAAAGGGGAGCGTTTTCGCTTCGACACCGATCAGGTGCAGTAAATAGCGCGTGAATGCGGGGTTCATGGTGAGAAGCGGGCCCACGAGATACGTGCCGAAAAAGTTGTGCATATGCACGCCCTCTAAGTCGGAGCTTTTGTTTAGTCCCATGCCACGCTCCGCTTTGGCAAAATAGTAAGCGCTGTTGTCGCCGTAAGCCATGGTAAACTGCGTTTTGCAGCCGAGCAGGCGCATATTTTGGAACATGCCGAGAAAATTGCCGTTATAGCGGTGGTTGTAATCCCGCACAGCGTAAAGATCAAAAAGAGCAAGCCCCGGTATGCGACGGCTGCCATCGCGAATTTCGCGGAACAAAACCTCCACGGCATTGCCGGTGAAAAGGAAGCAGCGTCCTTTTTCAATTTGCGCTGCAAGCTGCGCTTTATGCGGCAGCAGCTTTTCGATGACCTTTTCCTGTGTGTGCTCGGACATGGAGCCGAGGTAGACGAGATTGACGGGATCTTTTACGAACTGCGGTGTTTCATAGAGCGCGGTCTCGATGAATTCCGCGTTTGGCAGGCAGGCTTTTAAAAGCAGCACATTGCCGTAATCGCCGAAAAGATTGCAGCACTCCGGAAATAAAATCTCAATTTTCATTTGCAGTCTCCTTTTTGACACGTTCAATCAGGCAGTCGCGGAGCTGCTCTGCGGCGGCGCGGGTGAACACGGCGTGCAGAATATACACGCGCTTGACGTTTTTAAAATTAACCAATGCGGCGGTGTTCTCCGGTTTTTCGGCACAACGGATATTTTCCTGCGGAATACCGGCGAGCAGGGCGCGCACTTGGTAATCGTAACAACGGCTGCCGACGGTTATGAGCTCACGCACACAATCGGTATTCAAAAATTCGTAGTCCGCTTCGTAAAGCCATGCGGTATTTTCCGAGGAATGTGCCGCGTCGTGCCGGTCGTAGTTCATGAGCACGACGGCGCAGGGGATGTTCTGCTCCGCGATGAACTCAAACACACGCGAGCTTGCGATGGGGCTTTGGCCTTTGGCAAGGCAGAGTACAATTTCTTTGTCACTGGCTGACTGAATATCATAGCGCGTGCGGGTGAGCTCCGTTTTTTCGAGCGAGGATGCGATCTGCTTTTGCGAAAGTCCGAGCGTTTTTAAAAGCGTGACGGCGGTGAGCTCGTTATAAAGGTCTGTGATGTTTTTGCCGAGCAGGCGGTAGGTCTCTTCGCCCTGCGGTGCTAAAAGCGTGAAGCGCATGGCAGTTTGATCGACCGTTTTTGCTTCGTAATCGATGTTCGGCGAGCCGTAATCGCAATTTGGGCAATGCGCGCGGCCAATGTGATTATATCGCAGAAAGCGGTAGGAAAGCGGCGCGCCGCATTGCGGGCAGGCGGTGATGTCCCGCACAAGATTCGGGCGTGCGGCATCGTCGCGCGGGAGCTTATCAATGCCGAAGTACACGCGTGGGTTCTGCGGCTTTAAGTGGCTTGTGATGAGGTCATCGCCGTTTAAAATGAGCGTGGCGCTGTCGTTCAGATTTTTGTTTAAGAGATCGGCGATGAATTCCACATTTGCGTTGCGGTCGAGCGCATCGCGGCAGAGATTGGTGCAGACGAAATAATCCGGCTGTATATAGGAGAGAATCTTTTCTGCCGAGCGCTCGTCAAATTCAAAAACGGCAAGATCATGCTTCGGGTTGCCGAAAAAAGTGGAATCGGCAATGAGCGCCGAAGCAATACCCGTGTTGACGTTTGCGCCAAAGCGATTGCAGACGTATTCCACATGGTTATCCGTTAAAATGTCTTCTGTTAAATTGCAGACGGTTGTTTTGCCGTTTGTTCCGGCCACCATGACGACGGTTTTCGGGCGCGGTATGCGCCCCAGAAAATCCGGGCACAGAATAATGGCCCAAGAGCCCGGCATGGATGTGCCCTTTCGCCCGATGAGCTTTAAAATACGCGCCGTGCACTTGGCAAAAAAGAGAGCAAAATAGAAGCGAAGTGATTTTTTCAAAAGGGTTCCTCCCGTTTTGTATGCGTTTTCAAAAGCTGCACCGAAAACGCTATATGCGGTATTGTCAAAAACAAAAATAGTATAACACTATATGTACAAATAGTCAATACTTGCACTTTTTACCATTAAGAATGCGATATGGATTGGGTATAATGGATTAAAAAAAGGAAGTGCGAAAAAAGAGGAAACGAATGAAAAATTTTTTGGGTGAAAAAATCAGACAGTATCGCGTGGAAAACGGGCTGACACAGCGCCAGTTTGCAGACCGGTGCGATTTGGATGAGTTTTATATCAGCCGCATAGAAAACGGAAAACGCACACCGGGCAGAAAGGCGCTGGTACAGATCGCGAATGCCATGCAGATCTCGGTGGATTCTCTGCTGCAAACGGAATCGAACGCTGCTTTTCAAAATGAATACGCACGCTTTATGCAGGAATTTGAGCATTGCTCCGCAGAGCTTTCTGCCGAGGACAAGGAATATATTCTGGATACATTAGAGCTGCTGCGCACACGATTTTTTAAGACTGATTGGAAGGAATGAAGAAAATGAAACGAAATTTACGCTTTTATTTTGCGCTGATGTTCGCCCGCGGTACGGCGCTGGTTTTAAAGCTTATCGGGCGAAAGGGCACATCCATGCCGGGCTCTTGGGCTATTATTCTGTGCCCGGATTTTATCGGGCGCATGCCGAAACCGAAGAAGATCATCGGCATTACGGGCACGAACGGCAAAACGACTGTCTCGAACATGATCGAGGATGTTTTGGAGGATAACGGTATCGAGTTCATGTGCAACCGCTCCGGCACGAATGTCGCGACCGGCGTGGCATCTACGCTCATTGCGAACAGTCACTTTTTCGGCAAGCCGAAGTGTGACCTTGCGGTGTTTGAGCTCGATGAGCGCTCTGCGCCGAACATTTACCCCTACATGCAGCCGGACATTGTGCTGTGCACGAACATTTTCCGTGATTCTTATAAGCGCAACGCGCACGCGGAGTTTATCCTCGATATTCTGAATAAGGAAATTCCAAAGGGCACAAAGCTCGTTTTGAACGGCGACGACCCGCTTTGCAGTTCCATTAAGCCCGAAAATGACCGCGTGTATTTCGGTATCGACCACCTTGACACGGACAAAAAGGAATGCGACAATATCGTAAATGATGTGCCTGCCTGCCCCAAATGCCACGGCCCGCTTGTGCACGACATTGTGCGCTACCATCATATCGGCCGTGTGCACTGCGAAGCCTGCGGCTACCGCTCGCCGGACATCGACTACCTTGCAACGGACATCGATACGAAAGACATGAGAATGAACGTAACGGTGGGCGGCAAAAAATCGGAATACCCGCTTTTGAACAGTACGAACATCAATATTTATAACGCCCTTGCCGCCATTGCGACGCTGCGTGAATTCGGCCTTTCCGAAGAAAAAATCCGCAATTCCATGGGGAAAATGGGCATCAGCGAGACGCGTTACTCTGAAAAAGAAGTGAACGGCAGAAAGTACATTCTGCACCTTGCAAAGGGGCAGAACCCCATTGCGTGCTCCCGCGCGTTTGAAAATATCCGTAACGCGCCGGGCAAAAAGTCCGTTGTGATGTTTCTCGACGACTACTTCGATGCGCGCCACACCGTGGAGAACACCGCGTGGTTCTACGACACCGATTTTGAGTTTTTAAATGACCCGAGCATCGTGCAGGTCGTCATTGCCGGTGCGCGCCACCACGATACGTATGTGCGCACGCTTCTGGCCGGTGTGCCGGCGGAGAAGATCGTGCACATGCGCGATGAAAGCGATACGCCTGCGGCGGTCTCGAAAGAAGCGGACACAGTCTTTATTCTGTACGACGTATACACCATTCGTTTGGCAAATGACATTCGCGATAAGATGATCGAACGTGAGAAGGAGGGCGAGACGAAATGAAAATAGAAGTCCTTTTCCCGGAATTCTGCAACCTGTTCGGCGACGCGTACAACATGGTCTACCTTGAAAAAACGCTGCCGGAAGCGGAGTTTATCCGCACGAAATTCAGCGACGATGTGCGCTTTACCGAAGAAAAAATGAACCTTGTGTATATGGGTCCCATGACGGAGCGTATGCAGGAGCAGGTCATCCGCAAGTTGATGCCGCTGAAGGAGAAAATCCAAAAAGCCATTGACGACGGCACGGTGTTCCTTTTCACGGGCAATGCGCTCGAAATCTTCGGCGATTACATTGAAAACGAGGACGGCAGCCGCGTAGAGTGCCTTGGGCTTTATCGTTTGTACGCAAAGCGCGATATGATGCACCGCCATAACAGCGACTTTGAGGGCGAATTTGACGGCAATGTCATCATGGGCTTTAAGACGCAGTTCACGATGGCCTACACGCCGGATGAATCGCACGGCTTGTTCGTGAAAAACAAAGGTGTGGGGCTCAATATAAAGGCGAAATACGAGGGTATCCGCGTAAACAACTTCTTCGGCACATACCTTGTGGGGCCGATCTTGGTTTTGAATCCGCCGTTTACAAAGTACATTTTGAACCTGATGGGCGCGGGCGATGTGAAGCTTGCATTTGAAGCGGAAAACATGGCGGCCTACGAGCAGCGCAAGAAGGATTTTGCCGAGAAGGTACACTGATGGTGCAGCACGAAATTCCGCCGGTGTTCGACGAAAACAGCCGCGTGCTCGTTTTGGGCTCGTTTCCGTCTGTGCAGTCGAGAAAAGCGGCGTTTTTCTACGGGCACCCGCAAAACCGCTTTTGGCGCGTCTTGAGCGCAGTTTTCGGTGAACCGGTGCCGGGGGATGTCCCCGAAAAGAAGGCGCTTTTGCTAAAGCATAAAGTTGCCTTGTGGGACGTCATTGCCTCGTGCGACGTGACGGGCTCGGCTGACGCGAGCATCAAAAACGTTGTGCCGAATGATCTTTCCGTGATTTTATCGACAGCGAACATCACGCATGTGTGTACAAACGGTCAAATGGCGCACAAGCTGTATCAAAAATATCTGGCGAAAGAGATCGACCTGCCGGAAACGGTTCTGCCGAGCACCAGCCCCGCGAACGCCGCGTGGAGCTTGGAGCGGCTGACGGAAGCGTGGAAGATTATCCGATCAATTTAATACGGCAAGCACGCGGCTTTAAAAACCGCGTGCTTTTTTCACCCATTTTTTCTCTCTCCATATAATAAAATCAGGAGGGCTGAAAATGAATGATATTGTATTTTATGCGCTGTTGGCGACGCTGGGGACATGGCTCGTTACGGCGCTTGGTGCTGCCACGGTGGTGCTGTTCAAATCGCCGAACCCCAAAATTCTCAATTTGATGCTCGGCTTTGCCGCCGGGGTGATGGTTGCGGCGAGCTTTTGGTCACTTTTGCAGCCGGCTATCGAGCGCGCGGAGGCGGCGGGAAGCATGCCTGCGTTTTTGGTGGCGACACTCGGGTTTCTCTGCGGTGCGTTGTTCATGTGGGGCTCCGATAAATGCGTGACCTACGCGCAGCGGCGCTCCGCTTTGGCGCAGGGCGAGAAAAACGCACGGCTGAACCGCATCATTTTATTGGTGCTTTCCATCACGCTGCACAATATCCCGGAGGGGCTCGCTGTGGGCGTAGCGTTCGGTGCGCTGAAAAACGGCGGCTATACGCCGGAAGCGCTGATGGGTGCCGTGACGGTGGCTGTGGGCATCGGTTTGCAGAATTTCCCCGAAGGCGCGGCCATTTCCCTGCCTCTGCGGCAAGAGGGAGTGCCGGCATGGAAAGCGTTTCTCTACGGGGGGCTTTCCGGCATTGTAGAGCCTATTTTCGGCATTCTGGCCGTATTGATTGCCGGGAGCATTCAGCCCTTGCTTCCCTGGCTGCTGGCCTTTGCCGCCGGAGCCATGATGTACGTTGTGGTGGAAGAACTGATCCCCGAAGCTCATTTGGGGGAACACTCCAACATTGGCACTTTGGGCGTCATGGCAGGATTTCTGGTCATGATGGTCCTGGACGTGGCTCTGGGCTGACCACCTGCGGTGGGGCAAGCCGCGCAGGCAGCTCAGGAGCTGCCAAACTTGGGCAAAGAGAACGGTTTTCCGCCCGCGGGGATGCGGACAGCACTGCAAGCTG
>OLPF01001230.1_pt1 | contig 22458 bp, 22 predicted proteins | sample 1673121 | NCBI WGS metagenome assembly OLPF01 (sample SAMEA3136756, study PRJEB25190) | human gut metagenome
CCGCGAGGGTGGCCGCACGGTTGGTTCCGGCGTTGTGGCGAAGGTTATCGAGTAAGCTTTGTTCTTTCAGGGAGCATCCTCGCAAGAGGATGCTCTTTTTTCCATCCAGATGAACATGGCAAGGAAGCGCATTGTGCCGGGAGGAAATTGATTCGTGCATTATAAAATCCATGAAGTGGCGAAAATGATGGGTATCAGCCCGCAAACCTTACGCTTCTATGAGCAGTATGGCATTTTACCCCACGAGCGTATAGGGGAAGGAAAATACCGCCAATACTCAGACGAGAGCGTGGATCTACTGATGAGCCTGCGCAAGTGCCGGAATTGCGGCTTCACCGTGGCACAAACGGCGGAGCTGCTAAAATCACGGGACACCACACAGGTGCCGCGCATGATTGCCGAGCAGGCGGAAAAACTTAAGCGCCATGCGGAACTGGAACTGCGCATTGCCCAATCCATGAGCCGGTCCGCGGAGCGCGCCGCAACCATCGAAGAGAAGCTGGGTGATTTCCAGCCTGTGGAACGCCCGGAAACGTATTGGTTACCCGTGAAGCAAGGGGGTGGGATGCGCCCCTCTGCGGGTATTATGGAGCATATCGGAACCTTATCGGATTGGCTCCCACTGGTCACGTGGGTTATGCGCTTTCCTTCAGGTGGCGCGGTGGAGATGGGCTTTGCCGCCCGGGCCACAACGGCGGAGTTCCTTGGGTTTGATCGATTGCCGGGGGTGCATAGGCTGCCTGCGTGCCGCTGTATGTATGCGCTGATGCGCTGGCCCTCGGGAGAGGCCGGGGCATCTGCCGCAGTGACCGAAGGCATACAGACCCTGCAAAAGCAAGGAGTATGCGTATGTGACGCGCCCATGGTTAGCACCCTGTGGAACCTGCGCATAGACGACAAGGGCACGACCTATGGGGAGGGCTGGTACCCCATAAAATAAAAATGTCAAGTTTTTATCAAAATCTATTGACCCTCATATACCTTTAACGTTTATAATGGTAGGCGGATAAGGGACCGGCGGAAAGCCGGCCAGAAGGAGGAAAATGAATATGAGAAAGAGCCTTTGCGTTATCATGGCGCTGGTGCTCGCCCTGTGCCTCAGTCCGGTGGCGATGGCGGAAGATTACACCGCCACGGCCAAGGGCTTTGGCGGTGACGTGACGGTCACGCTGACCATCGAAGATGGTAAGCTGACCGCTGTGAAGGCGGAGGGTCCTGACGAGACCGAGGGCATTGGTTCCAAGGCCCTGGAGGAATTGCCCGAGGCCATGGTTGCCCGCAACAGCGTGGAAGTGGATACCGTGGCCAGCGCTACGGTAACCAGCACCGCTGTGCTGACGGCCGCCGCGGATGCGCTTGCGCAGGCGGGCGTGACCCTGGAGCCCGTGGAAGTGGAGGAGGAGGCCAAGGAGCCTGCCAAGCCCACCTTCGAGAATCCCGATGTGATCGTCATCGGCGCTGGCTTCTCCGGCATGAACGCCGCCCTGGAAGCGGCCACCAATGGCGCCAAGGTGTACCTCATTGACAAGAACGACGACATGGGCGGCTCCATCCGCTTTGCAGGCGGCACGACCTCCGCGGCCGGCGCCAAGATGCAGATCGAGGCCGGCGTGGAAGACTCCCCCGAGAACTTCCAGGCGGATATCGTGCGCATGGGCGGCGGCACCAACGTGCCGGAGCTGACCAAGAAGCATACCGAGTGCGCGGCTGCTGCCGTGGACTGGCTGGATGAGCTGGGCGCCGACTTCGGCGACCGTCAGCCCAAGATGTCCTCTTCCTACGATGCCTTCAATGTGCCCCGTGAGTACCGTGTGACCGGCGGCGGCAAGGCTATGGTGGAACTGGTTCGCCCGCTGATTATGGAGCAGGTGGAGCAGGGGAACATCTCCCTGCTGCTGGAAACCGAAGTGGCGGATATCCTGGTGGAGGATGGCGCTGTGACCGGCGTTGTGCTCACGGATGGCACGGAATATCGTGCTCCTGCCACGATCCTGGCCACCGGCGGTTATGGCCACAACGAGGAGCTCCTGCACCGCTACAACTATGCCAATGTGCTGACCATGTCTCCCTCCTTTGTGACGGGCGATGGCTACAAGTTTGCGGAAAAGGCCGGCGCGCAGTTCAACAACATGGACTACCTGCCTGCGTATCCCGGCGGCGTGCCGGTGGGCGGCTTTGATGTCTCCTGCACCGCTTCCGTGCAGTATCCCGGCGTGATCTGGGTGGACAACACCGGCAACCGTATTGTCAAGGAACTGGGCAGCCTGGACAGCGAGCGCAAGGCGGCCTATGCCAATGCTCCCGAAAACCTGGTGTACATCATCCTCACCCAGTCCATGAAGGACACCCAGGACCCCATCCTCAGCGTGGGCGGCGGCTTCTCCGGCAAGGCGGATGAGGGCTGGACCTACTTCGACCAGCTGCTGGCGGATGGCAACTGCGTGTACTATGGCGAGACCATCGAAGAGCTGGCCGCCAATGCGGGCATTGACGCGGAAGGCCTGGCTGCCACCGTGGAAGCCTACAATGGTTATGTAGCTGCCGGCGAGGACAAGGATTTCGGCCGCGAAGCCGATACCATGGTTGCTCTGGAAGGACCCTTCTATGCCGTGAAGACCTGCCCCTATGTGATGCTCACCAAGGGCGGCCCGCTGATGAATCCCGATGCGCAGACCCTGAACGCGGACGGCGAGCCCATTCCCGGCCTGTATCAGTGCGGCGAGCTGGCTGGCGGCGCCAATATCGGCGGTAGCGCCAACATCGGCGGCCTGGCCAACACCAGCTGCATCGTCTGGGGTAAGATTGCCGGCGCCAATGCTGCTGCCTACGCTCTGGGCAAGTAATCTGGTATCCTCTTTATGTCCCTGAACCCTTATGGATTGTTATTACTTATTATTTATTACTTATGTGGCGCCATCCTCTGCGGAGGATGGCGCCCGCCTTTTTTGGCATTTATCCATTTTTGCAGTCTCACCGCAGCGCGGCTTCATGGCGCAAAGGAAGGCGAAGCACCGGAAAGCTGAAGGTTTGCGGCCGTCCGCAGTTGCTTTTTCATGGAAAAAAGGGTACAATGATTTTGTTTATTCGGAATCATTTTATTTCCGGGATGGAGCATGAGGGAGGCTTGTTGTATGAATTACGTTTTCATGACCGACAGCGATAGCGATTTGCCGTACAGCCTGAAGGCGAAGTATGACATTCCCGTGGTGTACATGCCTTATGCCATTGACGGCAAGGAGTACTTCGATGATCTAGGCCAGACCATGGACCAGCATACCTACTTTGACAAAATGCGCGCCGGTGCCACGCCGGTCACTTCCGCACTGAATCAGGCTGATTATATGGAGTATTTCGAGCCCATTCTGAAGGAGCAGGATCTGCTCTTTGTGGCTTTCTCCAGCCAGCTGAGCTGCACCATTCAGGCGGTGTACGCCGCCCGGGAAGAGCTGCTGGCCAAGTATCCCCAGCGCAAGTTCATCGTGGTGGATACCCTGTCCATTTCCGGCCCCATGACCATGCTGCTGCTCAAGGCCCATGAACTGTACCGCGAAGGGAAGTCCATGGAGGAGGTGGCCCAGTGGCTGGAGGAAAACAAGCTCCGTGCTCAGGCGTTCTTCACCGTGGATGACCTGAAGTACCTGAAGCGGGGCGGCCGGCTGTCCGCTACCAGCGCGGTTCTGGGCACCATGCTGGACCTGAAGCCCATCATTGTGGAGTCCAAGGAAGGCAAGCTGGTTCCCGTGGACAAGGTGCGCGGCCGCAAGAAGGCCATGAGCTACTTGGTGGACAAGTCCGCCGAGAACATCACCCATCCGGAGGACCAGGAGGTTATCATCCTCCATGCTGACGCGCCGCAGGATGCCGCGAAGCTGGACGAGATGCTCAAGGCGAAGGTGCCCGGCGTGCGCACCCGCATCGAGTGCGTGGGCCCGGTGATCGGCGCCCATTGCGGCCCCGGCACGGTGGCCATCTGCTTCCTGGGCAAGGAGCGGGCGGTCTAAATAGCGGCCCTGGGCCAAAGAAGTATGTATCATAGCTGTCGCGCCTGCGACGCGGTTATGCAACCGCCGCGGGCGCGGCGCTTTTTCCATGGGAGGAGGGCCGATATGCCGCGACTGCTGTTTCTGGGTTCCACCTGCGCGGATGTGATTCTGCGCGTACCGCGCTTGCCCCAGACGGGGGAGGACATGAACCTGCTGGGGCAGTCCGTCTCCCTGGGCGGATGCGCCTTTAATGCCTGTGCTGCCGCCCGGTGCTTCGGCGGGGCGGAAACCACGCTTTTCTCGCCGGTGGGTGGCGGGCTGTGGGGGGACTGGGTGCGCCGGGCGCTGGCCCAGCGGGGGATTGTTTCGCCTATTCCGCCGGTGAAGGCGCCCAACGGTTGCTGCTATTGCCTGGTGGATGGATCGGGAGAGCGGACCTTCCTGTGCGAGCATGGGGCGGAATACCGCTTCCGTCCGGAATGGCTGGACCTGCTGGGGGATGCGCCCTATGACGGCGTTTACCTCTGCGGCCTGGAGGTGGAGGAGGAGACCGGAGAGGTGCTGTTGGATTATCTGGAGCGGCATCCTCCCCGCAGGCTGTATTTTGCGCCCGGCCCCCGGCTGTGCCATATTCCGCCCCAGCGCATGGCGCGGATTTTTGCGCTGCATCCCCTGACACACCTGAATGCTGCGGAGGTGACTTTCTTCACCCGGCAGCATACGGTGGCCGCGGGGGCGGCGGTGCTTGCCCAGGCCACGGAAGGCGATGTGGTGGTTACCCTGGGCGGCGAGGGCGCCTATATCCTTTCCCACGGCCGTGCCCGGGTGGTCCCTGCCGTACCGGTAACCGTTCGTGACACTATCGGCGCGGGGGACGCGCACCTGGGGGCCATTATGGGCTGTGAGGCACTGGGCATGACCCTGGAGGATGCCACGGTACGCGCCAACCGCGCCGCCGCGGCGGTGGTCAGCCGGGAAGGCGCGGAGCTAACGCGGGAAGTATTTGTACAGTGGATGGAGGAAATGTAAGCCATGGGATTTGAAGAGATAAATGCATACCTGGTTCAGGCAGGCTATGGGGACAGGGTGCAGGAATTTGATGTATCCAGCGCCACGGTGGAGCTGGCGGCACAGGCCCTGGGGTGTCCGCCGGCACACATTGCCAAAACCCTTTCCTTTATGGCGGATGGCCAGCCGCTGCTTATTGTGGCGGCCGGGGATGCCCGGGTGGACAATGCAAAGTACAAAGCCCAGTTTCACCAAAAGGCCAAGATGATGTCTGCCGAGGAGCTGGAGCGCTTCACGGGGCTGCATTTCGGGGGCGTGTGTCCCTTTGCCATGCCTGCGCCGGTGCAGGTGTGGCTGGACGTATCCCTGCGCCGCTTCGCGGAGGTGTATCCTGCCTGCGGCAGCGCCAACAGCGCGGTGCGCTTGTCCATCCCGGAGCTGGAAAAGCTCAGCAAGCCCATGGGCTGGGTGGACGTGTGCAAGGGCTGGGCGTGAACCAAGACGAATAACCCCATAAGGGAGTGTGATACGGTGCTGCGGGTGGGAAATCTATCCATACCCTTATCGTCCACGGAGGAAGAGATCGCGCAACAGCTGCTTCGGCGGTTGCGGATTCCCCGGGAAGCGCTGCTTTCCTGGAAAATCCATCGGAAGTCCGTGGATGCCCGGGACAAGGGCGACGTGCATTTCGTGCTAACCGTGGACGTGACGCTCAGGGAGGAAGCGGCGGTACTTCGCCGGTTGAAGCCTGGCGTGGCGGTACGGGTGCAGCCTGCTCCCGCGCTCAAGCTTCCTCGCGCGGCATTTGCCCGGCCGCCGCTGGTGGTGGGCGCGGGGCCTGCGGGGCTGTTTGCCGCGCTGACGCTGGCCCAGGCAGGGGCGCGGCCCATCCTGATTGAGCGTGGAAAGGCCGTGGAGAAGCGCGCCCTGGACGTGGAGCGCATGTCCCAGGCGGGCGAACTCAACCCGGAGAGCAACGTACAGTTTGGAGAGGGAGGCGCGGGAGCTTTCTCCGACGGAAAGCTGACCACGGGTATCAAAAGTCCCCATCAGCAGACCGTACTGGAAACCTTTGTGCGCCATGGCGCGCCGGAGGAGGTCCTGGTGCTGGCCAAGCCGCACATCGGGACGGATCTGCTCCGGGGCGTGGTGGCCTCCCTGCGGGGGGAGATCCTTCGGCTGGGCGGGCAGGTACTGTTTGAAACCCGGCTTGTGGAGCTGACGCTTCAGGGAAACCGGGTGGTGGGCGCGGTGGTGCGTCAAGGGGAGGACACCCGGGAGATCGCCACGGATACGGTGCTGCTATGCATTGGCCATAGCGCCCGGGATACCATGCAAACCCTGTTTCGCCAGGGCGTGCATATGGTGCAGAAGCCCTTTGCCATGGGGGTGCGCATTGAGCATCCCCAGAAGATGATTGACCGCAGCCAATACGGGCGCTTTGCGGGACATCCCGCCTTGCGCGCCGCGGAATACAAGCTGGCGGTGCGTACCCCGGACGGCAGAGGCTGCTATACTTTCTGCATGTGTCCGGGGGGCGAGGTGATCGCCGCGGCGTCCCAGCCCGGGGGCGTGGCGGTGAACGGCATGAGCTGTCACGCACGGGCAGGCGAAAATGCCAATGCGGCGGTGCTGGTGGGCGTGCGCCCGGAGGACTTTGGGGATGACCATCCCCTGGCGGGATTCGTGCTGCAGCGCAGCGTGGAGCAGGCGGCCTACCGGCTGGGGGGCGGAGGATTCAAGGCTCCGGCCCAGCGCCTGGAGGACTTCCTGGCGGGGCGTGCCTCCACGGGCTTTGGCGGTGTACGGCCTTCCTACCGGCCCGGGGTTACACCGGCCAACCTGTGGGAATGCCTGCCGCGTTTTATCGGGGAGGACCTGAAGCTGGGCATTGTGCAGATGGACCGGCAGCTGCGGGGTTTTGCGCTGCCGGACGCGGTGCTCACCGGCGTGGAGACCCGTTCGTCCTCGCCCGTGCGTCTGTCCCGGGACGCCCTGCGCATGGGAAACCTTGCGGGGCTGTACCCCGTGGGGGAAGGCGCGGGCTATGCGGGAGGCATTGTATCGGCGGCGGTGGACGGCATTGATAGCGCCCTGGCTGCCCTGGAAAGGAGTACCCTATGATTCGCGGCGTATGCTTCGATATGGATGGCCTGCTCTTTGACACCGAGCGCATGGGCGCGGAAGTGATGGATCAGGCGGCGGCTTTGCAGGGATGCAGCCTGACGGAGGAACAATGGCGCAGCGTGATTGGCCAGAGCCTGGCGGCTACCCAGACCGCGCTGCGCAGCTGGTTTGGCCAGCGGATCGACCCGCAGCGCTTTGTGGATGACTGGTGCCGGCTGATGCTGGAGCGTGTACGCAAGGATGGCATGCCCCTGATGCCCGGCGCCAGAGAGGCCCTGGAAATGCTTCGCCGCCGCGGGGTGGCCACGGCGCTGGTGACTTCCAATGGGCAGGCCGTGGTGCGGGAGTACCTGGCCATCAGCGGTTTTGCACCGTATTTCGATCAGGTGATTACCGGTGAAATGACCCAACGCAGCAAGCCTGCCCCCGATATCTACCTGCTGGGGGCAAAGATGCTGGGACTGTCCCCGGCGGAGTGCGCGGGGGTGGAGGACTCGGTGAACGGAGTGAAGGCCATTCGCGCGGCGGGAATGCTGTGCGTGATGGTACCGGATGTGGTGCCTTATGGCCCGGAACTGTCCCCCTATGTGGATGTGTGCCTTGATAGCCTGCACGAACTGGAGCAGGCCATTTTCGGGAAGGAGTGACGGAAAACATGATGACGGTTGCCCAACGCTTTTTGAAGTACACCGGCTTTGAGACCACTTCCTGTGAGATGTCGGAGAGCTGTCCCTCCACGCCCGGCCAGATGGAGCTGGCCCGGGCGCTGGTGGAGGAATTGCAGGAAATGGGCGTGACGGATGCCCGGGTGGATGCCCATGGATACGTTTATGCGTCCATCCCACCCAAGGGAGACCATCCGGCCCGGGTAGGATTGATTGCCCATATGGACACCTCCGACGGTGTCAAGGGACCCACCCATGCCCAGGTGATTTCCAACTATGATGGCAAAGCCGTTACCTTGAAAAACGGCGTGGTCATCGACGGGTTTGATTTCCTGGAGAGCCTCAAGGGACAGGACCTGATTGTCACCGACGGGGAGAGCGTTCTGGGGGCTGACGACAAGGCGGGCGTGGCGGAGATTATGGCCCTGGCCGCGTTGCTTACCGCGCCGGATGCGCCGGAACACTGCCGGGTATGCATTGCCTTTACCCCCGATGAGGAGATCGGCCGCGGGGCGGACCTGTTCGACGTGGCGGGCTTTGGAGCCGACTATGCCTACACCGTGGATGGCGGCGCACTGGGAGAGCTGGAGTATGAAAACTTCAATGCCGCCTCCGCCGTGGTGGAGGTGCGCGGGGTGAATATTCACCCGGGCTCTGCCAAAAACCAGATGAAGAACGCGGCCTTGATTGCCATGGAGTTCAACGGAATGTTGCCGCCCTGGGAGATTCCTGCCCATACGGAAGGCTATGAGGGATTCTATCACCTGGGCGCCATGGAGGGAAACGAGGAGCTGGCCATCCTGCGCTATATTCTCCGGGACCATGACAGCGACAAGCTCCAGCAGAAAAAGGAAAACCTCGCCCGCATTGCCGCCTACCTCAACGGCAAATGGGGCGAGGGTACGGTGCAGCTAAAGATCAAGGACAGCTACCGGAATATGAAGGAAATGCTGGCCCCGCACATGGAAATTGTGGACAAGGCACGGGAAGCCTTCGAGGCTTGCGGCGTAACGCCGAGCGTACAGCCCATTCGCGGCGGCACGGATGGCGCGCGGCTGAGCTACATGGGTCTGCTGTGCCCTAACCTGTCCACCGGCGGCTACAACTGCCATGGTCGGAAGGAACTGATCACCGTTCAGGCGCTGGAGAAGATGACCCAGGTGCTTCTGGAGATTGTCAAAAGGGCGTGAGCCAATGATCTATACGCCCATGGTGAATCGCGCCCTGCGCCTGGCTTATAGGGCGCACGCTGGGCAGCTGGACCGCGGCGGAGTTCCGTACATTTTCCATCCATACCATCTGGCGGAACAGATGGACGATGAACGATCCATATGCGTGGCGTTGCTTCATGACGTGGTGGAGGATTCTCCGGTGACCCTGGAGGAGATTCAGCGGGAATTCCCATCGGAGATAGCCGAAGCCGTTGCGCTGCTGACCCATGACCCAAGCACGGATTACTTTGCGTATGTGCGCCGCCTGAAGGCCAATCCCCTGGCGCGAAAGGTGAAACTGGCGGATCTGATGCACAATACTGATCAGACCCGCTGCGCGGGTGCCGGAATCGATCCGGTGAAGCTGCAACATTGGTGTGAAAAGTACCGCCGTGCACAGGAAATTTTGATGGAAGGGTAGAACATGTGTTCAAACTGCTGGCTGCCTAGGCGGCCGGCAGTTTTTTTGAAAAAAACTGCTTGACTTTTTTCTGCGTTTGAGTATAATATTTTCTGTTGCGAATCGCAGCACATGCACCATTAGCTCAGTTGGTAGAGCACCTGACTCTTAATCAGGGTGTCTAGGGTTCGAGTCCCTAATGGTGTACGAAACACAACGCCCGGCAGGCTGAATGGCTTGCCGGGCGTTATGTTTATTTTTTCCGTTGCAGTTTTTTCAGGTGGTTTAGAACGCTGGTGGCAACTACGCCTGTAACGGCCCCCGTCCCCAGGCCAACCAGCATCAAAATGGCCATATAATACATGAGCTGAGAGGTGTGTAGCATCACCATAGCCAGACCCACCTGGCCAACGTTATGCGCTACGCCACCCACCATGCTTACGGTGACGGGATGAATGCCCTTCACACGGCTGAGCAGCGACATGGCAATCATGCTTACCAGCCCCCCTGCAAAGGCATACATCATGGCACTGACACCGCCAAAAAGCAAGCCGGAAAGCACGACTTTTAACACCATCAGTACAAAGGCTGTGGGAATATCCAATAGATACAGTGCGAATAACAGCACCCCGTTGCTCAAGCCCAATTTAATGCCCGGCACAACCGTAGGGACGGGGATGAGGCTTTCAATATAGCCCAACACCAGCATCAGGCTGACCAGCAGGCCACATAGGGCAATGCGCTGATTATGTTCCCGGACGCTTCTTGCCATGGTGCGCCTCCATTCTTTATTCTTCGGATGCCACGCTTTGAAGGAGTTCCGCTACTTCCTCAGGGGTGAGCAGCTCCAGGGTAACGCCATTGGGCAGGCAGATAATCATGTTTTGCAGTACGCGGGTATCCCGGTTTTCCAGGGTGACGGCGCCCTGCTTCACGCAGTCCTGATTGTCACAGTTGGCGCTTGCCATGACGATGCTGTCCGGCGTAACGTGAATGACGTTTTCCAGACCGACAGCCTTCTGCGAAATAGAATAATCAGCTTCTTCCAGCAGCGGTATGGGTTCATACATGATGCCACCCACCGTTGCCAATAGATAGGCCTTGGCTTCCTGCACAGAAGCGGAAGCCGCGCCCTCGGTAGCCTGAGCAGTCTCAGTAGCTTGAGCAGTTTCAGTAGCCTGAGCAGTTTCGGTGGCCTGAGCGGTTTCGGTAGCCTGAGCAGTTTCGGTGGCCTGAGCAATCTCTGTGGCCTGAGCGGTTTCAGTAGCCTGTGCGGTCTCAGTGGCGGTAGCCGTGGCAGAGGCGGTGGCCAGAGGAGAGTAGGTGCTGGTCTGCGTGGGGGTGGAAACGACGAGGGTTAAATCCTCATTGCCCTCCTGGGATACAAGCGTAGCGCTGCGCCTGGTGGGCAGGGTCAGGCCAACAATGGCGACGATAACAATGGCCAGCACAACTGCGCCAATAATATAAAGGTTTTTTTTAGACATTGGTTTGCTCCTTTCAAATGCAGGACGGTGTCGCGTCCTGACATCCTCCCTGCCTATCCGTGGCCAGCCACCTGTGAAGGCAGCAGCCAGTCCATTCCCCATTATTCGACCACCCGGCCGATTTTTCCTGCCGGATTTTGCTGCCATAAAGTTAAGCCTTTTCATTTCTTCTGTGCTATGATAAAATAAAATAGAATATATATGGACGGAGCGTGCATAGCCCATGAATCAAACACCTACGGCGCACCGTGGGACGGTGGCGCTGCGCTGGATATTTATTGTCGGGATGCTTGCCTTCTGCGCTTTTATGGCTTGGCACACTTGGACGGTGTACGACCTGCGCTTTCAGGTGAAGGACTTGGCCCTGACCCTGGATACCAACAGCCAACGTGTGCGCAAGCAGCAATATGAGTATGATCAGGTGGTGGCTGCCCTGCCGGAAACACAAACCCAGCTGGACCAGGTGCAGCCGGAATCAGATGCCATGGTGCAGACAGTGGATGAACTGAAGGAAAGGCGCAAGGAGTTCCGCGCACAACGGGATGCGCTGGCTCTGGAACTGGAGACGGCGCAAGCGGACGCTGACAACGCACAGGCGGCGTTAACCCAGGCGCAGAGCGAGCAGCAGACCCTGGCCCAAACCGTGGAGATGCTCCAACAGGAAGCCGAGCGGCTAAGCCAGGAGGTCGCCGCGCTCCAGCAGCAGCTGGGCCAATGAATTTCGGTTCCAAACGCATGGAATGCGTTTTCACCCATGGACTTTCAGGAGAAAAAGGAGGTATGCCCGGATGTCGGAAACCAAGAAGGTCAATGTTCCCTTGCTACTGTTGTGCGGTGTTTTTCTGGTGGCGGTCATTGTGGCCATCACCATGGCTGCCCAGCGCAACAGCCTCTCTGCCGAGGTGACTGAGCTGCAACAGCAAATTGCCGAGGAGCAGGCCACATGGCAAGCCATTGCGGCGGAGAAAGAGGAACTGCAAGCCACCCTGACCGAGACAGAAAATGCGCTGAAAGAGGCGCAGCTTTCCCTGGAGGAAGCCACCGCACGCAAGGCGGAACTGGAGACGGAAGTGGAGGAGCTAACGGCCTCCAATGAAGCGGCCACACAGGAGATTGCCGGGCTTACCACCCAGAAGGAAACTGCCCAGGCGGAACTGACCACGGCCAACCAGTCCATTACCGACTTAACCGATGCCAAGACTGCACTGGAAGAGCAGATTGCCAGCCTGACCGCGGAGAAAGAAGCTGCGGAAAGCCAACTGGCGGAGCTGAACACGCAGCAAGAGGCACTGAGCAGCCAGGTAGACACCCTGACGGCGGAAAAAGAGGACCTGAGCAGCCAAGTGGAAAATCTGTCCGCAGAGAAGGACACGCTTACGGAACAGGTGACCGCGCTGTCTGCCAGCGAGGCAGACGTACAGGCGCTGACCCAGGAAAATCAGGAGCTCCAAACTTCCAACGATGCATTGACGGAAGAGGTCGCCTCTTTGCAGGCCACCGTGGAGACCCTGGAGGCAGAAGTGGAAACCCTGCGCGCCGGACAGCCGGAAGCCACAGAGGAAATGGTAGCCTCGGCCAAGGGCTTTACCGCCGGAGAGGTTACCGTGCGCGTGACCATGGACCAGGGCGTTATCGCCACGCTGACGGTGGAAACGCCCAATGAGACTCCGGGATTTGGCACCCGCTGCTCGGAGGACGCATTCACCAGCCAATTTATCGGCAAGTCGCTTCCTCTTACGCTGGGGGACGATGTGGATGCGGTGAGCGGCGCTACCGTCACGTCCCAGGCAGTGGTGGACGCGCTCAATAGCCTGGCGGGAGCAGCGAATCCATCCTAAATCCAAACATAAAAAGAAAGGGGATGCATGCGTCCATGCGCTGCATCCCCTTTGATATGGCGGGCGGCCTTAGCCGGCATGTAAACACTCCTGCACAATCTGCTCCATTTGTTCCATCTTCGCCAGCATATCCTTGGCCAGGGCAATCTGGCAACGGGCCCGGACAAGGTTATGTGACGGGTAGTTGATTTTGAAATAGGGATCGCCTAACAGATAATCGTCCAGGAAGCGGACCGACAGCTCACAGGCAAGAACCAGGCAGCTCAATGGCAGCGTGGCAATTTCCAGTTCGGTGAGGGCATGTGCCGTGGGTTTCAGAAAGCCCTGGGTGAACGTACGGAAAATATCCAGGTTGATGCCTGCCTGATCCGCGTGGGGGCTGTCCTCTTCCACATAGTTTGCGGCAAAGCGGATAGCGTCGCCAAAATCATGCCCCACCAGGCCGGGCATCACGGTGTCCAAATCAATGACTACCAGCGCGTCATCCGTATCCGGATCAAAAAGCACATTGTTGATTTTGGTATCATTATGGGTAACCCGCAGCGGAAGCAGGCCCTGCTCGTGCAGGTTGGTCAGGCGGCAAGCCTGTTCCCGGACGCTCAATAGCCAGTCATATTCCGGACGGGCTTCAGCAAGACGGCCCTTGGGATCAGCCTGAGCGTCTGCGATGAGCTGCTCATACCGCTTGGGGGTGTTGTGAAAATTCGGGATGGTCTCATACAGGCTGGAAGCATCAAAGTCGGAAAGCATCATCTGGAATTGTCCAAAGGCCTCCCCGGCATTACGTATGATGTCCAGGTTGTCCGTGGTGTTATAGGTATTGGAAGGAATATAGTTGAACAACCGCCAAAAGCCCTTATCGTCCATCAGGTACGTCTTCCGATCAGCCGTGTGATGGAAGTGCAGCACGCGCTTTTTGGGCGCCTTGGCGTGTATGTGCTCGGTTACCAAGTCAATGTTGCTCATGACCTGAACGGGATTTTTGAACACATACGTGTTCACTGCCTGCACGATGTATGACTTGCGCTTGCCGTCCTCCTGCAGGAAGTTTACACGGTAGGTTTTGTTGACGTTTCCCACTTTAATTTCTTCGTAGGATTGCAAGGAACCTTGGATACGAAATGCCTTACAGACCTGTTCTAGCTTCTCATGGGTAGAAAGCTGGACTGTCATGAATATGCTCCGCTCCCTTGTGTTTCTCTTAGGACGCCGCTGCTTACACGTTAGCATCAGCGCGGCCGGCCTTCCTGCAGCTGGTACACAGTTCATCGGTACGGAAAGCCTGTGCCCGGTGACGAATATGTACGTATACCCCCGCCCTTTGGTCACCTGCTCAGTATATCATTTCCGTCATGGGTTGGCAAGCGCTTGGAAAATTCTCTTCCTATGAATTTCCGGGTGAAGCTGGCCAGGGAGAGCCCTGCTTGAGAAAGATGGCACTTGTGTAAAGATGCAATTTCTGGCTTGCAGGATCAGCATCTGGCATGAGGACTGAGGAAGTACAGGGGGAAAAAGTACCTTGGGAAAAACCGTGCCCTAAGGGCTGGGCCCTTATGCGGTGCAGCGCACGGACGTCTAGCCTGTGCCGGCATAGCATATGCTCCCTTAGAGGAGGGCAAAGGCATGAAGAAGCGGCAGTGGAGGATGATGGTTTGCCTGGGAACGTTGCTGGCCTTGGGATGCCTATATGCCGCGTGGGAGATGCATCCATCGGGAACGGCAACGCTTCCGGGAACAGGGGAGCGGCAACGCACCATCCTGCGCGTATGGGATGTGGACGGCCCCACCGGTTCCAGCGCATGGCTGCGCGCCCAGTGTGGAAAGTTTGAAAAAATTATGCCGGGCCTTACCGTTTACCTTCGGAGTGTGCCTTCCTCGGAGTGCTTTGCACCGGAGACGGTCCTGCCAGACGTTATTTGCTTCGCCGACGGAACCTTTTCCACGCCCGAGCAGGTGCTTGCACCGTTGCATGGCGTGGAATCGGTGTCGGAAACCTTTTTACAAAGCGGGCGATGGCAGGGCGAACAGTATGCCCTGCCCCTTGCGGCGGAGCCTTGGGTGCTGGCGGTAGGGGATGCCTATTTGCCTGCACCGGCGCAAACACCGGTGCCTACCACCCTGCTGGGACGCGCCGCTGCCACGCCCCAGCCAGATGATTCTGCGGCTATGCCCCCCCTGGATACCCTGCGCAAGCAAAGCACACCTCTGGCTGCGCGTGGGCAGGGGCTGTTTGCGCTCAGCGCATGGCTTGGCGTGCAGCCACTGCCGCTGCCCGAGCAGGTCATGACGCAGGCAGAAATTCTCACGGCATTGACCCGGGGCGAAGCGGCCTCAGCGCTGCTGACCACAGGCCAATGGGCATCCCTGGAGAACGCCATGGGACAGGGACAAAGCGCGGGCTACCAGGTCTGGGCGCTCCCGGAAGCCCTGGCTCCACGGATGCTCTATGCGGGGCTGACAGCCCAAGCGCAGCCGGAAGCGGCAGCCCTGCTCAGTTATCTGATTTCCACGCCTGCCCAGCAGGAACTTGCCCAACAGCATTTGTTTTCTGTATGCGAGGATGTGCTGCTGTACTTCTCGTCGCCCTGGGTGGATATCGAGCGCACTGTGCGGCAGTACGGAGCCCCGGTGAACGCTTTCTGGCCCAAGGAACGGGTGGAGAACGCCGCCCGCGCAGCATACCAGGGAACCGTGGAACTGGACATGGCACTGACCGAACTCCGCTGAGACAAGTATACCCATGTAAAAATGCGGTTCCTGTGCCGCTTTTCCCTCCTTCCAGCTTGACAGAGAGCCGCCTTGCCGAGTACAATAGCATAGACGGTTTCTATATTTTCAGCGGGGCTTCGGCCCGTGGAAAACATAGGTCTGACCCGAAGTCGGAAGGAGGAGGGCGGCGGGGCTGCCCGTAAGCAACAATGAAACGACGGATTTTGATCGGGCTGATGGTATGCGTGGCGCTGTGCTGCCTGTGTGTGGCGGCATTGGCGGCTACTGACCCGTTAAAGTTCTCCATGGAGCTGAGCCAGAACAAGTTTACGACTACGCAGTCGATCACCGTATCCATCACCGTTTCCAATACCGGCGAGGAGGATCTTCCTGGCCCTGTAACCCTGTATTATCCTAACGGGCAGCCGGTGGAGGAGTTTGGCAGCCCGACCCTGGCCGCGGGCGCTAGCCAGTCCTGGAGTGGTAACTGGGACGTGACGCAGAAACAGCTGGAAGCAGGCAAAATCACCTTCAAGGTCAAGTACTCCATGTATAATGACGATGGTGAGCTGACCAACAAGACCAAGAACTATTCCATTCCCATCACCTATACCACCGCCTCGGCGGAGGACGCCAAGGTCCAAGTGGAGATCAACCGGACCATTACCCCTTCTGTTGCGGAGAAGGGGCAGGAGGTCAACGTCATTTATGATGTGGTCAATGCCGGCGAGGTAGAGATCACGGATGTGACCATCAAGGAAAACAGCAGCATTTCCAAGAGCACCGGCACCATTGCCAGCATTCCCGCAGGGGAAAAGGGCAGCTATACCTTTACGGTGACCATGGGCACCAAGGACCTGACCAGCCAGTCTACCATTACCTACAAGGCCAATGGCAAGACCCTGGCTGCCCAGAAGGACAAGGCCACCATCAAATACGGCCAGGTGAACCTGACCGCCAGCCTGGAAGCGGACAAGAAGGGCGGCGTGCCCGGCGACGTGGTGACCCTGACCCTTACGCTGAAAAATACGGGCAAGGTCAATTATACCAACATCAATGTGACTGACCCCACCCTGGGGCAAGTGTTTTCCAACCTGACCCTGGATGCGGGCAAGACGGAAACGTACACCAAGGAAGTAACCATTACCGACTCGGCGGATTATCTTTTTACCTTGACGGCGACGGATGCCGATGAACTGGAAACGGTTACCAGTACCGGCAAAGTATCCGTCACCGCGGTGAGCCCGGACGACCAGGTGATGCTGAGCGTCTCCGCCACCAGCGACCGGGATACGGTCTATTCGCTCCCCGGCACGGTGAAGTTTACCGTTACGGTTACCAATGAGGGCGCCAACGAGGTCAAGGATGTGTATGTATCCGCCTCCGGAGTGCAGCTGTATCATTTCCCCACCATTGCCGCGGGGGAGAGCCGCAATTTCAGCCGGGACGTGTCGGTTTCCATGGCCGGACAGTATCAGTTTACCGCCACCTGCAAAAATCTTTTGCAGGAGGACGTGACCTTCCAGAGCAATATCATTCCCATTCAGTATGCGATGCCCACGCCGGTTCCCACCGAGGCACCCATTGTGACGCCTCCGCAGCCCGAGTACGTGGAAACGCCCACGACGGACGGTTTGCCGGAATATGTGGACTCCATTCAGCAGGCGCTGGACGTGGTGTGGACCGTGTGCGCGGTACTGGCGGTGATTAGCGCCGGTCTCCTGTGCGCGGGTCTGATCCGCCGCATGCAGCAAAAGGCCCAGTCCGCCAAGGCATACGATCACCTGGAGCGGGGCAACTACCGTGACTATACGGCTCCGGCGCCCAAGGAGAAAAAAGTCAAGGGCAAGGGTGCCAAGCCCGGAAAGCCTGCCCAGGACAGCCAGCCGGATAAGGCCGCGGAGGAAAATGCCGAGGATACGGCGGCGGAAGACGAAACCGGCTTGCCGGTGTCCGACCAGGATGCGGATGACTGGCTCACGGGGGACATGGCCGATGAGCCAGAGGAGGATACGCCTGAGCAGGGGCTGGATGAAGAGAACGGCGATGATGCAACCGACGTGGAGGAGGACATCTCCGCAGCGGAAGAAGCCGTGGACCTGCCGGTGGACGCGGACATATCCGCTGAGGATACCGTGACAGAGGCGCCGGACGCCGGCACGCCTGCCGCTCAGCCCGCGGAAGGCGCCCATGCGAACCGCCGCCGCCGTTCCAGCCGCCATTACGAGGAATAAACGGTTTGCCAATGCACGCCCCGCGAAGCCGCGCGTTGCTCCGCGGGGCGTTTTCAGCTCACAAAGGCTTGTTCAGGAAAGGAAAATAGGAGATGAAGGCATTTTTCAAGGAATTTCGGCAGTTTATTTCACGGGGAAACGTCATTGATCTGGCTGTGGGTGTTATGATAGGCAGCGCCTTCAGCAAGATCACCACTTCCCTGGTGAATGATGTATTTATGCCGCTGCTCAGCCTGGTGATAGGGCGGCTGAATCTGGCGGATGCGTTTCTGGCACTGGACGGGAACGCGTATCCCTCCGTGGAGGCGGCCAAGGCGGCAGGGGTGAGCACGCTGAACTATGGCGCTTTTGTGCAGTCCGTGCTGGATTTTTTGCTGATTTCCCTGTGCATTTTCTGCTTCCTGCGTCTGCTTCACCGGCTCCGGCCCGCAAAACCGGAAGCGCCGAAGCCTGCGCCCAGGCTCTGCCCCTATTGCTGCACGGAAATTCCCCAGGGCGCCACCCGCTGCCCACACTGTACCAGTGACTTGCAAGTAACCACGAAAGAAGGAATGATGGTATGACCGTTGGCATTGTAGGATTGGGACTGATTGGAGGTTCCCTGGCACGCAGCATCAAGGTGCATACGGACTTTGAGGTGCTGGGCATGGACATCAATTCACAAACCATGCTGCAAGCCAATCTGCTGGGCGCCATTGACGGCACGCTGACGGAGGACAATCTGGCTCGCTGCGATGTGGTGCTGGTGGCGCTCTATCCCGCGGCCATTGTGACCTGGATCACGGAGCACCAGGATGCCTTCCGGCCAGGGGCATGGGTGATTGACTGCGGTGGGGTAAAGGAGGCCGTTTGCACGCCGCTGAACGCCCTGGCTCAGGGAAAGCCCTGGCACTATTGCGGGGGCCACCCCATGGCGGGGCGCGAGTTTTCCGGCTTCCGCTACGCCAAGGATGATCTGTTCGACCGCGCCAGCATGATCCTTACCCCACCCCGGGATGCGGGGCCCGAGGTCCTGACCTGGCTGAAGGACTTTTTCCTCACCATCGGCTTTCGCCGGGTGCAGTTTACCACACCCCGGGAGCATGACGAGATGATTGCCTATACTTCGCAGCTGGCCCATGTGGTTTCCAGCGCCTATGTCAAGTGCCCCCTGGCCCAGAAGCACCGGGGATTCTCCGCCGGCAGTTTTGCGGACATGACCCGGGTGGCCAAGCTCAACGAGGACATGTGGACCGAGCTGTTTTTTGACAACCGGGATGCGCTGCTCCCGGAGATCAACGGACTCATTGATCGCTTGGCTGCCTATCGGGATGCCCTGGCCGCGGAGGATCATCAAGCCATGAAGCAACTATTGCGCGAAGGCCGGGAAATCAAGGAAGCCCTGGAAGAATAACCAAAGCAGGCCCTAGAAAAAAAGGATGTGACGCCATGGGACTGTTTGCCTTTGACCAACAGTACGCCATGTTTGACGCGACGCCGGTGCAGAACCAGTTTATATTGGAGTATATGCCCTCTGCTCCGGGAGACTATGTGAAGGTATATCTGTACGGCCTGATGCGCTGCTGCCATCCCAGCGAGGAGATGACCCTGGCGCAGATGAGCCATGACCTGAACCTCAGCGAGGAGGATATCCGCGCGGCATACCGGCACTGGGAACGCCGGGGCCTGGTCCGCCGGGTGAGCGACGAACCACCCGTTTATCAGTACGTGAGCGTATACCAGCAGTTTCTCATGCGGGACGCGGCGCCGCGGGACACCGCCTATGAGGATTTTGCCGAATCCCTGTATGCGCTCTTCGGGGAGGACAGGCAGCTCCATGGCCGGGAAACTACCATGGCCTATGAATGGGTGGAGGACATGGGCCTGCCCCAGGAAGTGGTGCTGATGCTGGTCAATTATATGATTACCAACCATGGCAAGCATTTCAGCTTTGCCACCGCCCAGAAAAAGGCCGTGGAACTGGCCAAGGAAAAGGTTTCCACCATTGAGGAAGCCGAGGAGATCCTGGGCCGGGAAAAGAAGATTGAAGAAGGGCTCAAGCGGCTGCTTCGCCGCTTTGGACGCCCGCGCCCGGCCAGCGCCGACGAGCGCAGCATGTATACCAAATGGGTAAAGGAATGGGGCTATACCCCCGAAGCCATTGAGGCCGCCTGCGTGGAGACCCTTAACGGGGAACCGACCATGAAATACCTGGATGGCATTCTCAAAGGCATGCGGGAGCGGGCCGGGGAAGCGCTGACCACCCAGGGACAGGTGGAACGCCTGCGCAAGAGCGAGCAGGACCGCTTCGCGCCGCTGAAGGCCCTGCTGCGGGTGATGAACATTCAGGGGGTGTCCGTGAATGAAGGTACCCTGGCCTCCTATGAGCAGATGCGGGAGCTGTATCCCGACGAAATCATTCTGCTGGCAGGCCAGGCCTGCGCGAAGGCGGGCGGCAAGCTGGATGACGTGATGACCACCCTGCGGGCCTGGAAGCGCATGGGTCTGCAAAATGCCGCCCAGGTGCGGGAAAGCCTCAAACAGGTGGAGCAGCAGAATGCCTTCCTGGGTGCGCTGTACGAGCTGTGGGGCCGTCCCCATCGCCCTTCCGCCGGGGATCGCGCCCTGGTGAACCGCTGGGAGCGGGAGCTGGGCTTTGGCGAGGAAACCATCCTGTTTTGCGCGGCCTTTGCCCGGGACGCGGACAAGCCCATGCCCTACCTGGATAAGCTGCTGACCGCTTACCATGCCCAGGGGCTGACCACTCCCGAGCAGATTCAGGCAGCCCGCCAGACGGAGCATGCCGCGCCTCCTGCGCCGCGCACCGGTAAAGTGGTGCGGGAGCAGCAGTATACCCAGCGAAAATATGAGGAAACCAACGAGCTGCCCGAGTGGATGCAGCGTAAAATTAAGGAGCTGAAGGGCGATGCGTAATGCCATACTGCGGGAGCTGATGACGGAGTACGAACAGCTCCGGGCCGCCAACGCCCGGGAAGAGCTGCGCCGCCGGGAGGAGGTTTCCCGCCGGTGCCCGGAGATTGCCGCCATCCTGGAGCAGCGTCAACAGCTGATTTTCCAGGGGGTGCGCAACGTGCTGGATGGTCTGGGGAGCGCGGAAAACCTTCCGCAGCAAATGGAGGTGCTTACGGCGTGCCTGGAGCACCTGTTGCAGGAGAATGGCTACCCGGCAACCTACCTGGACCCGGTCTACCGTTGCGCCCGGTGCAAGGATACGGGCTATGTGGGGGAAACGGTGCGAGACATGTGCGACTGCATGAAAAGCCGGTATTATGCCCGGCTGTACCGCCAGGTGGGCCTATCGGAAAAGGGTGCGCAATCCTTCGAAACGTATAACGAAAACCTGTTCTCCACGGACCTGCTGCCTAATCAGCGCATCAGCCAGCGGGAATGCATGGCTTTGCTTCGGGATATCTGCCAGGAATATGCGGATACCTATCCCCATTCGCCCACGCCGGATCTGCTGCTTACGGGGCCCAGCGGCCTGGGGAAAACCTTCCTGATGCACGCCATGGCCAAACGCCTGCTGGACCGGGGCCTCAATGTGCTGATGCTCAGCGCCTACCGCTTTCTGGACCTGGCCCGCAAGGCATACTTTTCCCATGATGGTGGGGAAATGGACACCCTGATGGAAACCGATGTGCTGATGCTGGATGACCTGGGCAGCGAACCGCTGATGGAGAATATTACCATTGTGCAGCTGTTCAACCTGATTAACGAGCGGCAGACCGCGGGAAGGGGAACGGTGCTCAGCACCAATCTCACCGTGGGGGAATTGCAGGCGCGATACACGGAGCGTATCGTTTCCCGGCTGATGGATCCCCGTCAATGCACGCTACTGCAATTCATGGGCAGCGACATTCGCAGGAGGAAAGCATGAATATTCAGCTTTACGCGGTGAAGAAAAATTTTGACCAGCAGAAAGCCGAGCGCTTTTTCAAGGAGCGGCGCATCCCCGTGCAGCTCATGGATATGAAAAAGCACAAGCTGGGCCGCCGGGAACTGGAGACCTTTGCCCGGGCGGTGGGTGCCCAGGGCCTGCTGGACAAGGAGGACAAAAAGGTCAAGGAGCATCCCGCCTGCTATTACAACCAGGATGGGATGATCCTGGACGCCATGCTGGAGGCTCCCTGGCTCATGCGCAGCCCCATTGTCCGCAACGGAAACAAGGTAACGGTGGGATACTGCCCCGAGGTGTGGGAGCAGTGGATTGCAGCGGATAAATGAATGACTTTCTTTCGCGCTCTGGAGGCGCGATACGCAACGGAGGCGTGTATCTATGGCCAAGGCCATCAAAACAAACGTGCTGCGTCATCTGGACGCGCTGAAAATTCCCTATGAAACCCGGGAGTATACCGTGGAGGACGAGCAGTTTGACGGCCTGCTCACGGCGCGCAAGCTGGGCATGGACCCCGCCATGGTATTCAAGACCCTGGTGCTCACCGGCGACAAGCTGCCGCACCTGGTGTGCTGCCTGCCTGTGGACAAGGAGCTGGACCTGAAGGCCGTGGCCCGCGTTACCGGCAACAAGCGGGTGAGCATGCTCCCGCAAAAGGAGCTCCTGGGACTGACAGGATACCTCCGGGGAGGGTGCAGCCCCATCGGGATGAAGAAGGCATTTCCCACGTTTGTGGATGCGTCTGCCCGGAACCAGGAAAAGATTTCTGTTAGCGCGGGCGTGCGGGGCTGCCAGGTAATCCTGGCCACGGATCAGCTATTGGCCTGCGTCCATGGCACCCTGGCGGAGCTGACGCAGGCAGCTGGGGAATAACTGGCCGTAACCGGCAACACAAAAGGCA
>OLPF01001233.1_pt1 | contig 22441 bp, 17 predicted proteins | sample 1673121 | NCBI WGS metagenome assembly OLPF01 (sample SAMEA3136756, study PRJEB25190) | human gut metagenome
TCACTAATCATGAGAAAATCTCGTGATTAAGAGGGTACTTAGAGCATACAACTCCTGCCGCCAGCTTGAATTTCTTATATTGGCGCACCGCGAAGCAATCCGGCTTTTCCCGCTCCAAATCCTCAAACATCAGGTCAATCGGATTCCGGAAATCCTCGTTGTCCTCGCGCGTCTGCATACTGCCGATCATATCAATCAGCGTCGCAAAGTTGCGATCTTCCTCCAACGCTTCCTGCCACAGATAGCCGATCAGCGCCGTGTAGAGCAGTACTTCCGATTTCTCCCAAAATGGATCACCGCCTTTTCCTTCGCCGCGCGTATTGGCAATCAGGCAGTTTACCAGCTTGAGGATATCCTTTTCGCTATGGATATACGCCAGCGGATTATAGTGCATGCTCTTGGCAAAATTGATCGTGTTCATCACCTTGATGCGGTAGCCGAAATGCCGCAGCATCCTGCCGCACTCGACGATCAGACTGCCTTTCGGGTCGGTCACAACGAACGAGCAGGGGTATTTTCCCGACACACATTGCATGAGATTTGGTTTGACGAAGAATCTCGTCTTGCCGCTGCCCGAACCGCCGACCACCAGCACGTTTTTGTTTCGCGCCGTTCGAGGGTCTTTGGGGCGGCTGTTCATGGTCAGCCGTTCCGTCTGCGTCAGGATGATGTTATTGGCAAATGCGGGATCGACATAAGGCTCGATGTCCTTCGCCGTTCCCCAGCGCGCCGAACCGTACTCGACATTGTGCCGAAACTTCTTTGCGTTTTTACCTTTCACATAAACCGCCGCATAAAACGCCGCCGCTATCGCCATGCCCGTCAGCACATCCTGCGGGTAAAAGCTCGGCAGCGGCGACGCAAGCGCCTGCATGAAGCCGTCGCCCCAATGCAGAAACTTCTCGGCGAACGCCGTTCCCGCCGCCAGCCGCCATGCCTGACCGATTTTCGTTCCGTACAGCACAATGCAGACATACGGCACCGTGCGCAGCACAATCTTTTTGATGTTCATCGGCTCTGCTCCCGCTGCTTTTTATGCGTGATGATCTGCTCAATCGGCGCGCGCAGTTTCTCCCGCAGTTTGGAATGTTCTTTGCCGCGCATTTTCTGACCGGTATATTCGGACAGCGCCGCATTCAGCGCGTCCGCATCCCGCGCCTTGAAGAAAATCAGGAACCTGGGCGCATCGCCTTTCACCTTCTTCACCGCATAATCCACGCCGTATTTGCGCGCCACGCGCTCAAAGGCTTTGATATCCTCGCCGCTCAGTTCCACGTTGCTCACGCCCTGATTCTGACCGACCAGCTTTTTGACCGACTGCCTGCCCACATAGCGCACACCCGTCTGCGCATCGTGCTTCTTCTCCTTCTTGTGCGCCACATACTTGGCGATTGCCGTGCGAAACAGGCGTGCGGTCATCTTCGCCGCGTTGACCGTCAGGGTCAGGCTTTTCTGCTCAACCTCCTCCTGCATCCTTCACCTCTCCCCCCTTCTATTTGCAGACACAAAAAAAGAACTTCCAAAGCCTTTCAGAAGTTCTTTTCCCTTATTCAATTCTTTTCGTAAAACCCTTCACGGCTGTATTCAGACCATTTTAAGTACATTTCCTGATAATTTTGCTTGATAAAAGCCCGTATTCTACCAATTTCTCTATCATTCAATATACCCCTGTTTTGTATCACCGTATCTCCGTTATCCCTTACAAAGAACTTCGCCGATCCCGTCTCTGTCAGTTTTCTGTCGCTGGCATGAACGTGCATACACTCAATAACGCAGTATGACGTGAAATACAGATAATATCCTGCAACCTTAAACTCATAGTATTTCGGCATCTTCATCCTCCATGAATTGCAGGTTCTTTTTCAGATATCCTTTAACAATATGGATTTCAATATCATCCATGCTCGTTTCCAGCACATCCATATCAGGTGAAAAGACAGTCGCCTTGTCCGGACAATTCAGGTTCAAAACGCGGTATCCTTCCGGGCATAGGCTAAACGCATAGCCATTTACAATCATTTCCGCTTCATCGGCAATCTTTTTAATGTCTACCATCTGCTATCTGCACCCCTTTAATCTGCGATAAAACCGCGTCCGCATCAAAATACAGGTTCTGGAGGATGGGCGCAAGATCAATGTACTCTTCTTCCGGTTTGTCATTGTGCTTATACTTTGCCATAACCACCAGATAACCGTGATCCCATTCCTTGACTGCCGTATATCGTTCTAGCGAATACGGTGCGCGAAAACGAATGACCTTATCATCAAAACGGAAAACCGTATAACCGGTTTCATTGCTGAGCCATGCATACTGCATCTCTTTTTTCATCGCGCTCACCTCCCGTTTTTCCTGATTTCATTATACGGCCATACCGTCGCTCAGTCAATAGATCTCATCCTTCGTTTTTTAATTGCCTGCAAAACAAAAATTGCCATTCCGCAAATCACGGAAGCCACTCCAAACAGCATCATCAGCGTAACGGGAACATCCACGCCCGTCTGAATCTCGTCCTTGGGGCGTTCCTCCTCCGGGAAATTGACGAGCCTGAACAGCTCATCCGGCGCAATATAGTTTTCGTCGATCACCACGCGGATGGTTTCCTCCGTCAGGCGATAGCCAGACTGCGTTTCGATTTCGCGGATGATGTACACGCCGGGCTTGAGGTCGTCCGCATGGACAATGCCCTCCTCGCCGGACGCCAGCTCGCGCAGCACATTTCCATCCTCATCTTCCAGCGCAAACCTCACGCCCTCCATCGGGCATCCGTCCTCATCCACCTTGACGAACTCGTAATGATTCGGAATATCCGTAAACAGCAGCGTGTTCGGCGCTTTCCAGTCCTCGTCCACATGAATCCGCACGTCCTCCACGCGGTTAAAGCCCTCCGGCACAACGGTTTCGCGGATAATCCAGTCGCCGTAACCAAAACCCGTCAAATAGAACTCGCCCTTTTCGTCGCTTGCCGCCACATCCACGATTTCACCCGTATCGGCGTTGATCAGGCTGAACGCCGCGCCCGGCAGCGCCTGCCCCGCCGTATCGACCTTCAAGCCGCGAATCTTCTGACGCTCGTTGACGACGGTCGCAATCGGCTCTTTCGGGTTGACGAACGTGCTGTCCACCGCGAGCCTGATTTCCGTATCCGTCTTGAGATAGCCGGGGAGCGCCTGCGTTTCAACAAGCGTATACGTTCCGAACGGCACTTTTTCAAACGTCGCCATGCCATTTGCGTCAGTTTTGGCGGTCATCATCAGCATCCCGTCCGCCTTTTTCAGCCCGAACATCACGCCCGCAAGCGGCTTGCCGCTTTCATCCACCTTGCGCAGCGAAAAGCGCGTGTAGTCGTCGCGAATCGTCGTGTCACCCGTGACGTTTCCATCCGCATCGACGGTAAACCGCATCTCCGCTTCATTCAGCGCATAACCGTCCGGGGCATATACCTCTTTGAACGTGTACGCTCCCGACGTGACGGGAATCTGCGGAATCTGTCCGTTTGCGTCGGTCGTTTCGCGATAAATAACCTTTCCCTGTTCGTCTTTGACCTCGATGGTCGCGCCCGGCAGCGTCTTTTGCCCGGTGATGTCCGTCTTGGTCAGCGTCACGCGGGTATAAATCAGCTCGTCATGCACGGGTTCGGGCAGGCTCACGCGAATCACGCCGCCGCTCTGCGCTTTCGGCTCAAGCGTCACGGCAAACTTCGCCGGATTGAGCGTCCAGCCGTCCGGCGCGGAAAGCTCTTTGACGTAATATGCGCCATGCGGGAAGTTTCCGACAAACGCCAGCCTGCCCGCCGCGTCCGTCGCGCCCGTCGCCACAAGCGTATCCGCCGTCAGCGTCACGTCGCCGACGCGCAGTTCTTCATCGGCAAACAAGCCGAACACAAAGCCCTCGCCGGGGATATTCACAAGCGCCTGCCGCACATGATCGTCATCCATGATGATTTCCAGATCCTCCTTTTCCTTCTCCAGTGTGATTTCCGCGGACAGATAGTCGTTTCCGAGCGTCACGTTCGTTTCGACCACCGCCGTGCGGTCGCTTTCATAGCGCAGCTCGACCCCATGCGGCGCGCCGTCCAGCAGGTATCCTTCCGGCGCGCTCACCTCGACCAACTCATACCGCCCCAGCGGAAGCTCCTTCGACGCATCCTTTCCCGCTTCCGTCGTCGTGATCGTGTCCGCCACGTCGCCCGCATGAAACCAGAGCGTCCCGTCTTTTCCGATGATATCCTCCGCCGCACGCAGCTCAAAGACCGCGCCCGCAAGATATCCTTCCTCATACACAGGCTGATGCACGATGTTACCGTAAGCGTCCGCCTGCTCCGCCAGACGCACAAGCCGCAAGCCCTTCTTCTCGACCATCACCCTGCCCATGACGGGTTCATTCGGGATTTCAATATCCAGCGTATACGCTTCGCCGGGCGCATCGCCCGTTTCGCCCACAAACACGCCGAGCCGTTCCGTTCGGATGAGGTACCCCTGCGGCGCATGTACTTCTTCAATGAAATACATGCCGCGCGTCACCGTTTCCGGCAGCGTCACCTCGCCGTTTTCATCGGTGTAGAAGGTGTCAATCTTCCTGCGCGTCGGATAGCTCACCGTCTGCGTCACCACGTTTCCGTCGCTGTCCAGCAGCTTGAACGCCGTGTTCGCCAGCCTGACGGTTTTGCCCGTTTTTGCATCCGTCTTGATGAGCTTGAGCCGATACCGAATCGCCTGATTGTTGATCGTCAGAATTGGTGGGTTGGCAACGTCCTCGTCGCCGCGAACGAAGATTTCCACGGGGCTTTTGAGCGCGTGTCCCGCTTTGCCCTTCACCTGCTTCAAGACGTACAAGCCATACGGAAGCAGTTTGGTTTTGGCATAGCCGTACCTGTTGGTCACGAGATAATCCCGTTCAAATTCGCGTGCATTGCCATAGCTTCCGGCTTTTTTGTGGTACAGCTCAAACTCCGCGCCCTCCTCCGGCGTTTCAATCAAGCCCGCATCGTCGTGAATTTCGTTGTCGCCGAGGAATTTCACGATGGCGTACATGCCCTGTTTGATGATGTTGAGCTTCAATCCCTCATACGTCACGACCGCCGTTTCGGACTGGCTCGCCGCGCTCCGCGCATCCACAAAAAAATGCGCGTCGCTGGGTTCATACCCGACAGGCGGGGACACCTCGACGATTTCATACAGCCCCGGCCACAGCTCGCCCGTTGCGGCGCTCGCATCGTCGCCCGCCGTCGTCAGCGCATCCACAACCGTATCGCCCTTTTTGAACAGCACGTTGCCCTGCCTGTCCCTGATCTCCGCACCCGCCAGCACGCGGAAAACCGCGCCCGTCAGTTCGCCGTCGCCGCGCGTGCTTGGCGCGTCGATGTTCGCGGGCTGGGGCAGCTCATCGCGCCGTCTGCTGTTCGGATCATCGCCGCCGTACTCGTCGCCGTCGCGCTTATAGAGCTTGAGCTTCACCATGACGGGCTGATTCGTTGCGCGAAGCTGCGTCGTTTCATCCGAACGCACCGTCGCGTCCAGCGCGATTTCCTCCATGACATAGCCCGCCGTCGCGCCGCGCTCGCGCACGATGTATCTGCCCTTGCGCAAAGGCGGCGAAACCGCCGCGCCGTCCTTTCCCGTCGTCATGCTGGCAACAAGCTCGCCGCCGTACTCGTCGTTTTCATAGATGTCGAACACAACGCCCTCGATGGGATTGCCGTTCAGCCTGTCCGTTTTGACCAGCCGAATCCAGCCCTTCGTCGGCTCGTTTTCCACTTCGACGGTATAGGTCTGCATGTTCTCCCTGTCGATGGTCACATCCACAGAAAATGAGTGGTCTGCAAAATGCTCCGGCACCCTGGTTTCAGCCACGCGGTATGCGCCATACGTCAGCAGCGGCGAAACTGCTTTCCCTTCCGCGTCCGTCGTCATCACCGCTGTCGCTTCGCCATCCTGACTGCCGCCATGAGAGGGCAGACCGCTGATTCTGGTGATGGTAAACTCCGCGCCCGCAAGCGCTTCCTTCGTGAGCTGATCCCGCTTGATGATTTGAATCCGCCCCTGAATCGGTTGGTTCGTCGCGCTTAAATCCGTCGTTTCGTCCGACCGCACTTCCGCCTGCATCTCGATCAGCTCTGCAACATATCCCGTTGGATTGTCATGCTCGCGCACGGTATATCTGCCTTTGTGCAGCGGCGGGGACAGGGCAAAACCCATTTCATCCGTCGTCATGCTGCCCGCAGGATTGCCGGAAGCATCATAGATGTCAAACTGAACGCCTGCAATCGGCATACCGTCCAGCGCATCGGTTTTCACCACTCGGATATAGCCCTTCGTCGGCTCGTTTTCGACCTCGACGAGGTATGTCTTTCCGTTTTCCGTGCAGTCGATTTCGGTTGAAAATCCGCTGGTTTCGTAATGCGCGGGAACTTTGCTCTCCGTCACGCGATACCGCCCATAATCCACCCAGTCTGTTTCGGCATAGCCGTTTGCGTCAGTGGTCAGCACGATGGGCGTTCCTGTTCCGTCCGTGCGCGTAATGGTAAACTCCGCGCCCGCCAGTGGCTCTTTCGTCAGGCTGTCCGTCTTGGCGATACGGATTCTGCCCCGAATCCGTTCATCCGCAAACGCCGCGCCCACCTTCCCGCCTGCCGTGACGGTGACGCTCTGACTGTCCGGCACAGAAACGAGATAACCCATCGGCGCGCCGACTTCCCGCACGGTATAACTGCCAGCCGGGAGATTATCAAATTGCGCTGTGCCGTCCGCGCCCGTGGTCTGCGTCGCTACAACTGCGCCGGAAGCGTTCGTCAGCTCGAACGCCGCACCCGTCAGCGCCGCGCCATTTGCCGCGTCCGCCTTTGTCACGATCAGCGCGCCGTTCGGCATATCAAATCGAATTTCCGTAGACTTGAGCGGATATGGCGATCCCCTCTGCGGGATGATGACCTTCTGGATATCCTCATCTGGCACGGCGACCAGAAAATTGGATTCCTGATCTTCCGTCGAAACGGATTCCGCGGTAAAAGAAAAACCGCTTCCTGCTTGGGAAACGGTAATGGTATCGCCGCTGTTCAGATAGACGTAGGTGCTGTCCTCACCGCCCGTGTAGCCGGTAATCGTTCCGACCGAACGGCGGATGCGAATACGCGGCGCATCTGTGGTCAGCGTCGTCGTGCCGGTGCATACGCCGTTGGCGACGGACACGGATACGTTTGACACCGTAATTTCGCCCGTCATTTGCGCATAGGTCAGGGCATTTGCCGCCAGCCAGCGCGCATATTCGAGATATTCCTTCGGTGCTTGTCCTGTCGCACGGTAGAACTCGTCCATGTGCCAATAATCGCGGACGTACTGCGAACCTTCCAGCTGCTTGATCACTTCCCGGATTGCAAACTGTCCAGCCGCTCTTGACCATTCCAGACATTCATCCTCATAACGGTCAAGCCCCATATAGGGGAACGTGTGCCGCAGCACCCAGCCGATGGCGTGCATCGTCTTTTCGCTGTATATGATGCCGGAGTAACCCGCCGTCTGCCCGTACTGCGCCAGATCGACGACTTTATACGGACCATCCGAGTTGTTTCGGATGCCGGGGCTGTTCATCGTATGCTCAAGACAGTAGACCACATGCTCGTTGATGTAGTGCTGGGTTGCGTAAATCGCGCCGTAATTCTTGAGCGACGCAATCTGCACATCGTCATGCACGGAATAGGCGTACACCGTCTGCCCTGCATAAAACTCGCCCGTGTTGCCACTGAGCGTTTGCAGCCTCGGCGGGGTATCCGCCGCGTACAGCTCGACCAGCGTGAACGGAAAGGCGTAAGCCGTCACGTCATAATCCGCCGCGTCGGACGGCTGAGTTTCCTCCGCCAGCGTCCAGACCGTCGCCGTGTCCGTCCATGCCATCTCGCCGTTGGGTTCTTCCTCGCCATACAGATACCGAACCAGCAGCCACGTTCGCTCCTGCGCGTCCTGCCGAACCTGTTCCACATATACGTTGGCTTCATTCACGAAATTGCCGTCGTACAGCTCGCCGTCGTCCTCATCGCCCGCCGTTTCGTCGATATCCAGATAGACGCGCGTATTCGGCGTAACCCAAACAAAGTCGCCCTCCTGCACAGGCGGCAGTTCGCTCTCCTCCAAGGTCAGCGGCTCCTCCTCCGGGATAAAATCCGGCAAGTCCAGCATTGCTTCTTTCGTCAGGCTTTCTTCCTGCTCTGGAAGCGCATCGGCAGATTCGTCGTCTGCCGCGCTGTCCACCACATCTTCCTCCGGTTCGGGGATGTAGTCCGGCAGACCGTCTGCAAATTCTTCTGCCGATTCATCCAGCCCGCCATCCAGTGTTTCCTCGCTCGCATCAGTTTCTTCCTCCCACACCGTTTCTTCCGCATACATGCCGGAAGGCAGCGCCGTCAGCGCCATGCCCAGCGCAAGCAGCCCTGCCCAAATTCTTTTTGTCATAGTCCTTCCTTTCAGCGCTCCACCGCCAGAATCACCAGCCGTCCTTCCTTGCCTGCATAGCTTCTGTCGCAGGTAATCAGGGTCAGAATATGGTCGTCCGCGCCGACTTCCACGCCCGTATCATACAGGGATTCCGATTTTGCCCGATTCACAAACGCCATGAACGTCGCATCCCCGGAAAACATCGTCCTCGACGGTTCCCAATCGCCGGCCTTCATGTTCACGACCGCAAAAATCGTATATTCGCTGTGGCGGTACAGGCTGTCCAGCACAATGGTTTGGTTGTCTTCGTAAAAATCCGGGTTCTTGTACCGCATGAGCGACGTGAACATCTTCTCGCCGCTGCTGCGCAGGTGATGCCCGTAGATGGCGATGTTCCGTCCCGGCGCTGCATAGTCCGCATCCGTCAACGAAAACAGTGTTCCGACCACGCTTGACTTTCCGCTGAACGTATGGTTCAGGTAATCATCGGGATTATCCGTCTGCACGACGGGATAATCCACGTTCGTCCCCGGAATCCGCAGCCACGCAACAAAGTCGGGATTTTGCGCCAGATACGCGGACAAGTCCACCATAGCCTGTTCGCCGACTGCGCTTTCAGACTGCTGAACGGGCAATCCTTCTTCCGCCAGCGAAATCGGCGGCACAATGTGCTGATTCAGCGTTTCTTCTTCCACGGTTTCGCGCGCTTCCGCCTGCCGGTTCTGCTCTCGAAGCTGCTCATATTCACCTGCTTCCGCGCTCACCTCCGCGTCCCATTGCAGTACGGGCAGGATGATGGCGAGCATACCGGCGATGAGCAGCAGCGCCGCCAGAAGGGTAAGCGGTGAAAATGGACATTTTCTTCGCCTTTTATTTCTTTTCATACACACTCCCTGATACAAAATAAGGGCAGCCTTTTTCAAGCTGTCCCGCGGTTATTCGATTTTCTGCTTTTTCACTTTCTTCTTAATGATGCAGATGGTGTCCGCATGATGATTTGAATTTCTCCTTATCAAATCACGATTTGTCAAATCAGGATTTGATAATATACGGATAGACACGAAAAATCAAAATGTTTTCATCCCCATCTGTCGGGCTTCCTGTTTCTACATCGGCTCCAGCAGCCTGTGCAGCAGATACCGCATCTCATCCGCCCCCTTACAGCACCGCCATGAAGCGCTGTTTGCCAACATAGCTCTGCATGAAATCATCGTCTGCGGAGAACAGGAAGCAGCGTCCGTCCTCCAATCTCGTCACGGCGTTGAGCATGAAATCGTCCTCGTCGCCGCCCGGAACGCCGAAGAAGCGGACTTCCACAGGTTCTTCCCCAAAGAACAGCGTCGTGTTCTCGTAGGCTTCGCTGTACAGCCCGCTCAGTTCATGCAGCAGCTGGACGCGCTCATATTCCGGCGCATTGTACTGCTCAATCAGGCGCTGGCACATACAGTTTTCCAGCAGATCGCCGAAAGCCATCGTCCCCGCCATGCCGTTTGCCGTTTTCAGTTCACAGACGTAGTTAAAATTCATATCGCTTTTCCTCCGTTATTTTTGTCGTTTTAAGCCAGCCCCCTGTACCGCATATCCGCCTCAAAGATGTTTTCCGTCGTCGTCGGCGCTTGAAACAGGCTGGTCAGCAGGTAGCTGCGGATGTTCCGAATCTCGCGACTCGACCGTTTCATGCTCCACAGCAGTGTGTCGATGTGGCTTGAAGTCAGCTCGCGAAAGCGCTTCTTGACCACCTCCACGCTGTACGGAACGCCGCTGATGCGCATCATTCCGCAGGGCATACAGTATATCTCGGTCATCAGCTCGACAATTTCGTTAATGACGCTGCCGTTTCGTGTCCCTTCGTAGGCTTCAAAGCAAATCTGCTTTTCAACCTCCGAGCGAATCCTGTTCCATGTCTGCACGTCCACACAGTTCCCCATCCCGTCATATCCATCTGCTTCGTAAGTCTGAAGATGGGATGGATAGGGATTGGATTTATGGGTATTGGGTGAATACGTTTTGGATATATGAGTATTTGATTGTACCGAGTTTCCCGCATCCGGCTTTTCCGTATGCGGTTGCTCCGCTTCCGATGTTTCCATCTCCGGTTCTTCCGTGCCGGATTGTCCATCATCCGATTCTTCCGGCTGTTCTTCCGTCTGCCGGATGGGCTCTTCGTAAAAGTTGTATTCGGTATCATTCATGCGTCCGTCCGCGCCGCGCACACGTTTGCGCACCAGATAGCCGCCCTTTTCCAGCTCTTTAAGCGCCGTTCCGATGCTCTCCGCCCCTTCTTTACAGATGGCGGACAGCCCGCGAATCGTAAAATTCCAGTCCTCCGGCAATGCCAGAATTAGAGTCAACAATCCCTTCGCCTTGAGGGACAGATTCTTATCTCTCAAATGATAATTGCTGATGGTCGTGTAATCCTTGACTTTCTCTACGCGAAATATGCCCACATAGAAAACCTCCGTTCCGTTTGTAAATTCAAAAAGCGCGTGTCCAGCGACAAACGCCGTTTTGTCAGGCCATGTTCATTGCCCATTCAGAAATGCTTCGTCGTCCAGTTCGTCTTGATCGACGATTCCTTCAAGCGCAGGTTCGTCAAACATGCTGATTTGATTTCCTTTGTTCAGGTGTTTTAAGCCAATCCACCACATCAGCACACTCTCGCCGCTGTCCCATTCGGGAATCATCTTTTTTCCCGACAATCTCCGCGCTTGAAGCATCCGTTCAAACGCATCTGCGTAAAACTTCCGAAACTGCGGAAACCGTTTCAAATCCCGCTGCATCCCCGCTGATCCTCCAAGCGGGCAACAGACGCATCCAAGGCGCTTTATCCCGCAGTCATACAGTTTGCAGTACGGAATACGGTAGCTCCGCAAAAAAGACCATACGTCGCTGTCCTCCCAGTCGATGATGGGATTCACCACAATTTTTCCCTGACGGACACAATGTTCCACGGTCTTTCGATTCTCCACATTGTCCGAATTGAGGATAATTCCATACTTGTTCTTTTTATAATCCGCATTGAAACCGTCTGCTGTGACTTGTGCTTCTGCACCGCCTATATTGACAAGCCCACGCTTTTTTCTTCGATTGGCACTCTCTGCCCATCTCACACCCGTAACCACAATCCGTCCGCTTCCCTGCGTTTCTTTAAGTTCAGCACAGCAATACCGATGGATTCTTGTCGGCGGAAACTGTTTCTTGACGATCAGTTCCCGCATGGTCATCTGTGGACGCACCAGCTCCGTTTCTGGATGGGCTTCCCGAATAAACCTCACGAGTTCGGGTGGATCAACGGTCGTTATGTTGTAATGAGAATCAAATCGAACGCCTGCCATTTTGCACAGAGCCAGAACACAGGCGGAATCCTTGCCGCCGCTGTCCGCGACGTAATAACCCTCGCTGGGTTCAAAAGCCTTTAAGCGCTCCTGCGCAATTTTCACCTTGTCTCTGACCGTGCCGAAAAGGTCTTTTTCAATCAGTATCTTCTGTCGCCCTCTTTCTTGTACTGCTTCCAAGCATCCTTTTATCGTTCCTGATTTTTCTGCCGCTGTTTCTGCCACACATCCAGCAGCTTGATGATGGTCTGCTCCATCTGCTTGGGCGTATACGACTTCGGAAAATACCTGCGTAGTGTGTCGCTCCTGAGCGTCACCTTGTCCATGTCGCTCTTTTTCTCCTCGCTCATAATGGCAGACATCGCCTCCTCCGTCAGCCGCCCTTCCTGACTGAATTTCTTGAGCCGCTGCGCCTGCGAAAGCGATGGTGTAGTCTGTTCCGCATCCATCGCTTCCAGCAGCATCCGCTGTTCATCCCGCTTCAAATAGGACACCTCCACAGCGGGATTAAACGCCAGCTTGCGCTCATCCACCATATCCAGAAGTTCGGAAATCAGCTCGGTTAAACGGATAAAACGTCGAACCTGATCCTTGCTTACTCCCGCATCATCGCCAACTTTTTGAACTGACAACTTCTGCGCAACTTGCATAGAAGTTAAATCTGACCGTGCGCCCTGATGTTTCAACGCTTCGAGCTTCATCTTATAGGCAAACGCCCGCTCACTCGGCAGAAGCTCCTCGCGCTGGATGTTGGAATCGACCATCACCAGCACGGCAGCATCATCGTCCAAATCCCGAATGATGACCGGCATGGTTTGAAGCCCCGCCATTTCACAGCCGCGCTTACGCCTATGCCCCGATATCAGCTCATAGCCGCCTTCCGGATCGGGTCGCGCAATCGCGGGAACCAGCACGCCGTATTCACGAATGCTGTCCACCGTATCGAGCATCCGCTGATCGTCGCGCACCTTAAACGGATGATTTCTAAACGGCTTGAGCTGGTCAAGCGGAATCTCCTGCACCCGCTCGCGCTGTGCATCCGCTCGATTTTCCTCGGTCTGAAAGATATCATCGACCGATTTCAGCACGATGTTCTTCGCGCTGCTTTTCAAGCGCCAGCACCTCCTTCGTCAACTGCCGATAGGCTTCCGCGACCTTGCTTCTGGGCGCATAGGCAAAGATGCTCTTTCCCTCGGCGCTGGTTTCCGCCGCCCGCACAGAGCGCGGAATCTCCGTTCCAAAGATGTTGATTTTCCCGCCGTATGCCTTCCGAATCATCTCGCTGATTTCGCGCTCGTAGACCGTTCGCCCGTCCACCAGGGTCATCAGAATCCCCTCGATTTTCAAGCTGGGGTTGATTCCGCGCCTGACCTGATGAACGCTTTCCAGCAGCTTCTCGATGCCCTTTGTCGGCAAATGCTGCGGGATCGTCGGCACAACAATCCCATCCGTTGCCGCCAGCGCGTTGACGGTCATCATGCCCAGCGACGGCGCGCAATCAATGAGAATGTAGTCGTACTCATGTTTGTAAGGCTCAAGCACCTGTTTGAGTATCGTTTCGTGGTACATGACGCTGATCAGCGACATTTCCATGCCTGCCAGCTCGATGTTGGCAGGCAGGAGATCCACCCCTTCCTCGTGATGAAGCATCCCTTCTCCATGGGTGACAGGTCTATCCTGTATGGCTTTTATCATAAGATCGTACAGCGTAATCGGCAGCTCGTCCGGCTCCCAGCCAAGGCTTAGAGTCAGGCTTCCCTGTGCGTCTGCATCGACAAGCAGCACCTTCCTGCCTGCCTGCGCCAGCCCTATGCCCAGGTTGGCGCAGGTCGTCGTTTTGGCTGTGCCGCCCTTCTGGTTGGCAAGGCTGATAACGTGCGCATCCATCCTATTCTTCCTTTCTTTTTCAAGGCATCAAAAAAGCCGCCTATTGTCAGGCGGCTTCAAGTCAGAGTTTTCTATACACCTTCTTCTCGCATTGGAACAACGCTTTTTTCTGAACAAATGATTCTTTGCATCATTTGGCGTAAGAATGGCGTATGGCGTATTCTGCCTAAAAATAAGAAAGCCTGACTTTCCTTGTAATATCAAGAAAAATCAGGCTTGGTAAGTTATTAGATTATCCCAGCGGCTTCATCGTCGGGAACAGGAGCACGTCGCGGATGGACGCGGAATCCGTCAGCAGCATCACCAGACGATCCACGCCGAAGCCCAAACCGCCCGTCGGCGGCATGCCGTATTCCAGCGCGCAGAGGTAATCCTCGTCCACGTCCGCGTGCAGACCCTGCGCGCGCTTGGCCGCGGCCTGGGATTCAAAGCGGCCGCGCTGGTCGATCGGGTCGTTCAGCTCGGAGAAGGCGTTGCCCAGCTCGGAGCAGTTGGCGAAGAACTCGAAGCGCTCGGTCATGTCCGGCTCATCCTTCTTGCGCTTGGCCAGCGGAGAAATCGCCACCGGGTAATCGGTGATGAAGGTCGGCTGAATCAGATTCGGCTCGACGAACTCATCAAAGCAGGCCTCCAGACATTCACCCTTGACCGCATTCGGCTCGACGTGCACGCCGCGCGCTTCGCACTCCCTGCGCGCCTGCTCGTCGCTTTCCCATGCGTAGTAATCCATGCCGGAATATTTCTTGACGGCCTCGGCCATGGTCAGGCGCGTCCACGGGCCTTCCATGTTGATTTCCTTGCCCTGATACTGAATCTTGAGCGTGCCGCAGACCTTCTTTGTGACGTAGATGTACATCTCCTCCACCAGATCCATGATCTCCTTGTAATCGGCATAGGCCTGATACAGCTCGATGGAGGTAAATTCCGGGTTGTGGCGCGTGTCCATGCCCTCGTTGCGGAAGATGCGGCCGACCTCGTAGACCTTGTCAAACCCGCCGACAATCAGGCGCTTGAGGTACAGCTCCGTCTCGATGCGCAGATACATCGGGATATCCAGCGCATTGTGATGGGTGACGAAGGAGCGGGAATTGGCGCCAATTTCGATGGTCTGGAGCACCGGGGTATCGACCTCGAGGAAGCCCTTCGCATCCAGGAACTCGCGCAGCGCCTTGAGAATCTGGCTGCGCTTGATGAAGGTGTCCTTCACCTCCGGGTTGACGATGGTATCCACATAGCGCTGGCGATAGCGCATATCCTGATCGCGCAGGCCGTTCCACTTTTCCGGCAGCACGCGCAGGGATTTGCTCAGCAGCGTCAGGGACGTGGCATGCACGGAGACCTCGCCGGTCTTGGTGCGGAACACAACGCCCTCCACGCCCAGAATATCGCCGATATCCATCGTTTTGAAATCGGCATAGACGTCCTCGCCGACGTCCTCGCGGCGCACATACGCCTGAATCTGGCCCTCGCCGTCCATCATGTGAACGAAGGACGCCTTGCCCATGATTCGGCGGCTCATCATGCGGCCCGCGATGCGGACGGTCTTCCCCTCCAGCGCGTCGAAGTTGCTGAGCACCTCGGCGGAGGTGTGGGTGCGGTCAAAGCGGGTAATGGTATAGGGATCGCGTCCCTCTTCGCAGTATTTCGCCAGCTTAGCGCGGCGAATCTGCTCCTGCTCGCTGTACTGCGGCTTTTCAAATTCTTCTGCCACGATGGATTCCTCTTTCTGTTTGTTTCACGTCTTACAGGGCAATCTCGATAACCTTGATGCGCAGCGCGCCGCCCGGCGTCTGGGCAACCACCGTCTCGCCGACGTGCGCGCCGACGAGCGCCGCGCCGACCGGGGACTCGTTAGAGAGCTTGCCGTTGGTCGGATCGGATTCGGACGTGCCGACGATGGTGTAAGTCTCCTCCTCGTCGGGGTCGTCCTCGTAAACGATGGTCACGCGGCTGCCGAAGCCGACCGTGTCGGTGCTGATCTTGCTCTCGTCCACGACGACGGCGTTCTCGATCATGGCCTTCAATTCGGCAATGCGCTGTTCGAGCACAGCCTGATCGTTCTTCGCCGCGTCGTATTCGGCGTTCTCGCTCAGGTCGCCGTAGGAAATCGCAACCTTGAGCTGCTCGGCGACCTTCATTTTTTCGGTAGTCTCTTTGTATTCAAGCTCTTCCTTCATGCGCTGAAGGCCTTCGCGGGTAACAACCACATGCTTGGTGTCAGACATCGTTCATCTCTCCTTTTCCTTGCGCGCGCTGCCGCGCGGCAAAACGAGCGCCCGGAATGTTTGCTTCCGGGCATACTGCGATATTCTATGATTATACTCTCCGCGCTCCGGTTTGTCAATCAACCCGAGCGCGGAAAATGCAGGCCGTTACAAGAAAAACGGCCAACTCATTGACGAGCGGCCGGCGTCGTGCTATAATCAGGGTACAGCAGCAGGCTTTTGCCTTATTTAGCCCTGCTTACCAGAGCGACCATGATGCCCGTCATGGTCGTCTTTTTTCTTTTGCAGGTCTTCCAGCGTCTCGCGAAGCACGAATGCGACGACACATGCGCCGGATATCACAAGCAGAAGGTTCGGCATGGCTCTCACCTCCTTCCGGTCAAATTCCGGGGTGGAATGGTGTCAAGCCTGCCGCTGTACATCGGAAAGATTTCCGACCACTTCATTCAATCACAGACAACGTCGTTTGTCAATCCGTTGTCTGTTTCGATTCCATATTTTGCCGCCATCGGGCAGCTTCAGCTTGTTGACATAAGCAAAATTGACTTAAATAGCAAAATCAAGAAATTCAGCCATTCTTTCATTTGCGGAAAGGGCTATTCTCCCCCCCTTCGGGGGGAGAATAGCTTTTTTTCTACAGTCTGTTGCCGCCATCGAGCGGCTTTTATATTAGGCGGTAAACGCTCCGTTTGTCAGCGCGTTCCATCGAATCCGCAATCATGGCGTTTCCTCCTACTTAAAATCGCTTCTCGCAAAGGATTTCCCCGCTTTCCCGGTCGAGCAGCGCGACGGACACGCCTTCCGGCACATCCCCGCCGACCTCTTCCTCCGCCTTGCCCGCCGCGCGGTCGATGCGCACGCGGTAGCTCCGCCCGCTTTCCGCCGCCTCGTCGAGCTTTTCCAGCGGGAACAGACTGTTCGACCACTTGGCGAACATGTCCTCCTCAAAGATGTGCTCCCGCGCGATGTTCTGCATCAGCGTCGTCAGCTTCTCGCTGTCAAACAGCGCGCAGCCCGCGCTCACCGTGATCTCGCAGGCGAAATCATCGTCATGCAGCAGCATCAGCACGCTTTCAAGCCCGCCTTGATTTTGGAAATCCGCGAGCTTTTTGGCGCGGTAGGCCGCCGTGTCGTCCGCCCATGCCGCGTAGGCCGCTTCCCCGCGCCGGTCGGCGATTTCATAATGCTCGGCGATGTACCGCCCCAGATAATCCGAAACCTTGCGCGCGCCGGAGGGATTCAGATGCTCGTTCGCGTCGAAGCAGTCCGTCGCGTAATCCGTCACCTGATCCATGCTCACAAAGTCGATGAAATCCACGCCGTAGGCCTCGGCGATGCCGCAGACCGCGTTCGCGTCCATCTGCTTTTCCTCGTCGGCCGGATAGGGCAGATGCACCAGCAGCACCTCGATCCCCCGCGCCTGACAATCCTCGATGATCCGCCGCAGATAGATGAAGCCGGTCTGCCCGCTCTCCTCCGTCGCCTGCATCTCGTCAATCAGATCGTAATCCTGCGCGTCCGCCACGGCGATGACGCTCTTCGCGCCCTTTTCCCGGTTGTAGACGGGATGGAAATCCGCGTCCGTCAGCTCGCTCCAGCGCGTGTGATATTTGCCCAGCGTGAACAGATATTCCCATTTCATGTCCGCGTAGGCCGTGCCGCTGTCATCCACCGCGTCCGGGTCGTCCATCAAATCGTTCATCGTCCGTATTTTCGTCTTCGTGATGGGGTAGCAGTCAAACGCCGTGTGCACGTCGCTGCTGTTGCCGGAAACCTTGTAGCTCTTGCTCACGCCCTGCACATCCAGCACAACCAGCTTCGGCGCGGCGTAATCCAGCGCGTTTTGCAGCGCCCAATAGGTGATCGGCAGCGTGTTGCCGTAGCTGGCGATGTTGTAACCCGCAATGCCGTATTTTTCCCAGATTTCCATCGGAAAAACGCCCGTGTTCATAATGCTGTCGCCGAGGAAAAGCACGTCGTATTCCCCCGCGCGGCTCAAAAACGGCTGCATCTTCTCCCGGCTCTCCTTGCGCTCGACCAGTCTGCTCACGCCCGCAACGGCGACCGCCAGCAGCGCGCAGAACGCGAATATCTTGAGGAAACGCCCGATTTTCTTTTTCATGTTCTCTCCCAAGAGTTTTTCTCTTTCCATACACATTGCGATTGGCAGTCCGATACCATCATTCGGCTTTGTCCATAGCCGATCTCCCTCTTCGAGGAGAATCGCTTTTTTGTCTACAGCCGACCTCCCTCTTCGAGGAGAATCGCTTCTTTGTCTACAGCCGACCTCCCTCCCCGAGGGAGGTGCTGAGCGAAGCGAAGCGGAAGGAGTTCCCCTCGCAGGCGGTGGAAGGAGTCCGCCTCAAAAGTTGAAATAGATAAAGCTCGCCTCGCTGAAGCCGCTTCCCCATACGCCGAGCAGCAGCACCGCAATCGTTCCTCCCAGCATCACCGCCCAGCGAATCGGCAGCGCGCGCGCGGCCAGCCAGCCGCGAACGTCCTTCCCGTTTTCGCCCAGCAGCGAAACCGCCGCCAGCAGCAAAACGCCCACCGCCAAAATCCGCGCGTCCAGCGGCGAAATGCCAAGGTTGTCCAGCCGAACCTGCGCCCATTCCGGCCGCGCGAAAACGCCGCCCATCATCCGCACCGCGTCGCCCGCCGTCGCGCAGCGATCAAAAAACCAGCCGATGTTGACGATCACAAACGTCCGCAGTACGCGGAACGCATGGAAGCCCCGCGAAGCCGTCAGCCGCGCGCAGCGCTCGTTCATCCGCTTATACCGCGGCTCCAGCAGCGCCGTCACCGCCAAAATCACGCCGTTGTATAAGCCCCAGAGGATGTAATTGCTCGTCGCCCCGTGCCACACGCCGACCAGCGCAAACACGAGGATATTGCCCAGCGCCGCCGGGAGCGCGCGCGCAAACGCCGCGCCGAATCGCCCCTTCGCCGCTTTGGACAGGCGCGAAACCGGTCTGCTCAGCGCGAAGGGATAGAAGATGTAATCCCGCATCCACGCGCCAAGGCTGATGTGCCACCTGCGCCAGAAATCGCCCAGCGAAACCGCGAAATACGGCCGCCGGAAATTCTCCGCCAGGCGAATACCGAACAGCTCCGCAATGCCCGCGACCAGATCAATGCCGCCGGAAAAATCGCAGTATTGCTGCACGGAATAGGCCAGCACGCCGACGACGGCCATCGCGCCGCCCCATGTGCCGCCCGGCGCGTCAAACACGGCGCTGACCATCGGCAGGGCGCGGTCGGCAATGACCATCTTTTTGGCAAGCCCCCAGAGCATCAGCAGAAACGCGCGCGGCACATCGACCTGCCCGCCGCCCTCCAACTGCTTTTCCAACTGATCGTATCGCCCGATCGGGCCCTGAATCAACTGCGGAAAAAACGAAACGAACAGCGCGAACCGCGCGAGATTCTTCTGCGGCGCATATTTGCCGTTGTATACGTCCAGCAGATAGCCCATGGATTGGAACGTGTAAAAGCTGATGCCCAGCGGCAGCAGCAGCCCCAGCGGCGACGCGCCGAACCAGCCGCGCACGTCGTCCGTATATTTGAGCACGGCCAGCAGGCCGAAGTTTAGCAGCAGCGCCGCCAGCATGACCGCGCGCTGCCTGCGCCTCGCCGCCGCCCGAATCGCCTTTTTCCGCTCCTTTTCCGCCGCCTTGAGCCGCGCCTTCCCGCTTTCGCCGATTCGGGCAATCGCCAGCGCGGCCAGCCACGTCGTGCCCGTCGTCGCCAAAATGAACGGCAGCCCTGCAAGGCTTCTGGATGCGTAAAAGCCGTAGCTGGCCAGCAGCAAAACAACCCAGCGGATTTTGGCCGGGCAGAGATGGTAGACCGCCGCGCAGGCAAAGCCGTAGGCGGCCAGCATGAATAAAGACATATTTTTTTACTCCGTCAACAGCTTTTGAAGCGCTTTCGCCGCTTCCTCCGGCGGCATGCGGTTGTCAAAGGATAGATGCGCCGCCGCCGCGTACAGCCGCTCCCGCCGCCCGTACAGCGTGCGCATGCGCTCCGCCTTGTCGCCCGCGAGGTTGGGGCGCGTATCCTGCCGAACGTCGGCGATCATATCCTCCAGCGGGCGGCAGAGCCAGACGACAAAGCCCTTTTCGCGCATCATGCGGATGTTCTCCGCCCGCGTGACAATGCCGCCGCCGGTCGCAATCACGCCATCCTCCCGCGCCAGCGCGCGCTCAAGCGCCGCCGTTTCGCGCGCGCGAAAGCCCGCCTCGCCCTCCTGCGCAAAGATTTCGGGGATGGTTTTTCCCGCCGCGCGCGCGATTTCCTCGTCCAGGTCGATCAGCGGCAGGCGCATCCGTTCGGCCAGAAGCCGCCCCACGGTGCTCTTGCCGCACCCCATCATGCCGATGAGCAGAACCGGCTTACGCATGCGCACCCTCCCGCGCCGCCTGATACGCGCCGAGCAGGCGGCAGTTCTCGCAGTCGCCCTGAAGCGAGCCCATCAGTACGCCGAGGTTGCTCTCGCGCAGGTTGCCCGTCAAATCGACGTAGAAGCAGTATTCCCAGTTGGAGTTATGCAGCGGGCGGGATTCGATGTGCGTCATGTTCATCCCCATCGCGACAAAGCTGGAGAGCGCGCGCATCAGCGTGCCGCGCTCATGGCGCAGGGTGAAGGTGACGGTCGCCTTATCCGGAATCCCGATGGGCGTGGGCGACGCGCTGACGATGACGAACCGCGTGTGGTTGCCGTCGAACGTGTGGATGTCCGGCGCGATCACGTCAAGGCCGTAGTGCTTGGCCGCCAGCCGCGACGCGATGGCCGCGTATCGCTTGTCGCCCATTTCGGCGACGTGGCGTGCGGCAATCGCCGTGTTGAAATACGGCGTGGTCACCCAATCCGGGTGTTCGCCAAGGAATTTGGGGCACTGGGCGAAGCCCTGCTCGTGGCTGAACACCTGCGTGATATCCGAAACCTTCGCCCCCGGCACGCCGAGCAGGCAGTGCTCCACCCGCACGAGCTGCTCGCCGACGATGTGGCAGGCGTATTTGCCCAGCAGGTCGTATACGTCGTTGATCGAACCGGAGGAGGAATTTTCCACCGGCACAACGCCGTATCGCGCCTTGCCGTCCGCCACGGCGGCAAAGACCTCGTCAAACGTCTTAAAGCTCACGCGCTCGCAGTCCTCGCCGAAGAAGCCGACCACCGCGCACTCGCTGTATGCCCCCGGCACGCCGCTGTAGGCGATGAGCCGCGTCTGCGTCTGCGCTTCCAGATAGCGCCGCTGTTCCTCGCGGGACAGGCGCATGATCTCGGTGAACAGCGCCATCACGCTCTGCGCCAGCGCCGGGTCGCTCACCTGCTGCGCGCGGGATTTGAGCACCGTCTCCTCCCGCGCCGCGTTCAGGATGTCCATATAATGCGCCTGCTTGTAAAGCGCCACGTCGCGGCAGACGCCCATGCGCCGCTCAAACAGGCGCACCAGCTCCGCGTCGATTTCGTCGATTTCCCGTCGGCAGCTTTCCAGTTCTCTCATGTGCAAACTCCTTCCGTCTGCCTTCGGCAGCCACCTCCCTCAAAGAGGGAGGATTTATTTCTTATTTTCAAACCAACGGCTTTTCTCCCCAGGGGAGGCGTTGAACAAAGGCTCTATTCCGTCAAGGCCCGCTGCGCCGCGTCGTCCATTTCAAGCTCGCAAAGCGCAATCGCCAGTATGCTCTCCATCACCACGACTGCGCGCGGCACGATGCAGGGGTCGTGCCGCCCCGCGATTTCCAAAACCGCGTTTTCGCGCTTGGTCACGTCAACCGTCCGCTGTGCCCGCGCGATGGACGGCGTGGGTTTGATCGCCGCGCGGAAAATCACCGGCATCCCGTTGGTGATGCCGCCGGTCACGCCGCCGTTGTGGTTGCTTTCGCAGGTCACGCCGTCCCCGTCCATGCGCATCGCGTCGTTCGCCTCGCTGCCGCGCATCTCCGCCAGCGCCATACCGTCGCCGAACGCAATCGCCTTCACCGCCGGCACGGAAAACGCCAGTTGGCTCACCACGCTTTCCACCGAGCCGAAGAACGGCGAACCGACGCCCGCGCGCACACCGACCGCCGCGCACTCGATCACCCCGCCGACGCTGTCCTGCGCCGCGCGCGCCTCGGCCACCGCCCGGCGCATCGGCGCTTCCTTTTCGGGGTTCAGCAGCGGGAAACGGCTCTGCGCCAGCCCGCAAAGCGTCCGCGCGTCCACGCCCACCGGGTCAAACCGCGCGTCCCGCTCCCCCGCAACGGCGGCGATGTGCGCGCCGATCTCGATTCCCTTCTCCCGGAGCAGCAGCCGCGCCACGCTGCCCGCGAACACCAGCGGCGCGGTCAGCCTGCCGGAAAAATGCCCGCCGCCGCGCGGGTCGTTCATGCCGCGGTATTTGACGTAGCCCGCGTAATCCGCGTGGCCGGGGCGCATGTGCGCCGCCATGCTTGCATAATCACCGGAGCGCGTGTTCGTGTTTTCGATCATCGCGCAAAGCGGCGCGCCCGTCGCCCGCCCGTTCATCGCGCCGGAGAGGATGCGCACCGCGTCCGCCTCTTTTCGCGCCGTCGCGGTCGGGT